>OFMH01001468.1_pt1 | contig 12672 bp, 8 predicted proteins | sample 1541761 | NCBI WGS metagenome assembly OFMH01 (sample SAMN04209249, study PRJEB22552) | human gut metagenome | biome: gut; material: feces | host: Homo sapiens | place: USA: Oklahoma
ATGTTCGCCCCTACAGATTTACCTTTTCAAGGGATCAAAGACTCCTCTGCCCTGTCGGGCATCTCCTCTATGAGAGGAGACTATTTAGAAAAGCCTCCTCTACAGAGGAGGTGGCACGCAGTGCGGTCGGAGTCTCGGGCGAACGATGTTCGCCCCTACGATTTTTTCGGCAGGGCATTTTCTCTAGGAGAAGATGCAATCCACGCCGCAAATACGCACAAAAACGAAAAGAGACTGCCGTTTGTATGGCAGTCCCTTTTCTGATTTGAAAGGAAATTTTTCCGATTTACTCAAATCGTTCTATTGTTCAAAACTGTTTCAGCTTAGCCCATTACAACTTCTACAGCGTGGTTCTTGCCATCGCTGAATACCGGCAGTACGTTGCCTTCGATTGCCTTGCCGTCAACTGTAACAGATACAACACCCTTGCAAACGTGGTTCGGGTTCTTGACGGTGACATCATAGGTTGCACCACGGAACTGTCTGGAAATGGTGAAGCCATCCCATTCGTGCGGAATGGACGGATCGATCTTCAGACCATCCCAATCCGGGATTACACCCAGGATGTACTGGGAAACAGCTACGAAGTTCCATGCAGCAGTACCGGTCAGCCAGCTGTTCTTTGCCTCGCCGTGACGCTTTGCATCCTTACCTGCAATCATCTGCGCATATACATACGGCTCGGTGCGGTGCAGGTCGGAGTACTTCTCTTCACGATATGCCGGAGCAATCTTGCTGTAGTATTCGAATGCCTTGTCGCCGTGACCAACAAATGCCTCTGCACAGATGATCCATGCGTTGTTGTGGCAGAAGATACCAGCATTTTCCTTATAGCCGCCCGGATAAGTAGAAATTTCACCGTACTCGATGTAGTACTTGGTGAATGCCGGCTGGTTCAGAACCAGACCGTGTGTAGAATTCAGATACTTGTCTACGCTCTCCAGAGCCTTCAAGTCTGCGCCGGTCTCCTTGCCGCAGCCGCCCATAACAGCAAAGCCCTGCGGTTCGATGAAGATCTTGCCCTCTTCGCACTCGTGAGAGCCCATCTTCTTGCCGAAGTCATCATACGCACGCAGGAACCATTCGCCGTCCCAGCCGTAATCCATGATGTTCTTCTTCATCTGGTCGATGGCAGCCTGTGCCTTTGCAGCACCAGCCTCGTCGCCCTTCTTCTTGCACATAGCCACATATTCCGGACCAGCGTAAGTGAACAGCGCAGCAACCATTACAGACTCTGCAACCTTGGAATACTTATCCTCGCCGTACTTCGGAGAAGTAGAGGTCTGGAAGGATTCGCCCGGCTCGTCAGAGAAACAGGACAGGTTGATGCAGTCGTTCCAGTCTGCACGCATTGCCAGCGGCAGTCCGTGCGGGCCAACGTTTTCTACCACGTGGAAGAAGCTCTTCTCCAGGTGATCCATCATGGTCTTTGCCTTGGACTCGTCGTTGTCATACGGTACCATAGCGTCCAGGATGGTGTAGTCGCCGGATTCCTTGATGTATGCAGCCACAGACAGGATCATCCACAGCGGATCGTCGGAGAAGTCGCCGCCGATCTCGTTGTTGCCCTTCTTGGTCAGAGGCTGATACTGGTGATAGCATCCGCCGTCTTCCAGCTGTGTAGATGCCAGGTCGATCAGACGCTCTCTTGCTCTGTCCGGAATCTGGTGTACAAAGCCCAGCAGGTCCTGGTTGGAGTCACGGAATCCCATGCCACGGCCGATACCGCTCTCGAAGTAAGATGCAGAACGGGACATATTAAAGGTGACCATGCACTGATACTGATTCCAGATGTTGACCATGCGGTTCATCTTGTCATCCGGAGTCTTGACGCTGTACTTGGACAGCAGTGCATCCCACATTGCCTTCAGTTCAGCCAGTGCAGCAGCAACCTTTTCCGGTGTGTTGTACTGTTCGATCATCTCGTATGCACGGGACTTGTTCATGCTGCCGTCAGCGTTCCACTTCTGATCCTTCGGGTTTTCTACATAGCCCAGAATGAAGATCAGCTGCTTGGATTCGCCCGGAGCCAGTGTGATTTCCTTATAGTGTGATGCTACCGGAGACCAGCCGTCTGCTACGGAGTTGGATGCCTTGCCGGCTGCAACGACCTGCGGATTCTCAAAGCCGTTGTACAGACCCAGGAAGCTTTCACGATCGGTGTCATAACCGTCAATGGAATCATTTACGGTGTAGAATGCGAAGTGATTGCGGCGTTCCTTATACTCGGTCTTGTGGAAGATGGTAGAGCCTTCGATCTCTACTTCGCCGGTGTTGAAGTTTCTCTGGAAGTTGGTGGAGTCATCCTGTGCATTCCACAGACACCACTCGATGAAGGAGAACAGCTTGATGGTCTTTGCCTCGCTGCCCTCGTTCTTCAGAACCAGGCTCTGGATCTCGCCGTTGTAGTTCTGCGGTACGAAGAAAGTCACTTCAGCAGAGATGTCGTTCTTCTTGCCGGAGATTACGGTATAGCCCATGCCGTGACGGCAGGTGTAAGCATCCAGATCAGTCTTTACCGGAGACCAGCCCGGAGACCATACGGTCTCGCCGTCCTTGATGTAGAAGTAACGACCGCCCATATCTACCGGTACATTGTTGTAGCGATAACGGGTGATTCTGCGGAGACGGGCATCCTTATAGAAGTGATAGCCGCCGGCAGTGTTGGAAATCAGAGAGAAGAACTCCTGTGTGCCGAGGTAGTTGATCCACGGGTACGGGGTCTTCGGATTCTGAATGACGTATTCCTTGTTTGCGTCATCAAAATAGCCAAATTTCATGGGGAAACTCCTTTTCGTAAAATAGTAAGATTTGCCAGGCTCGTATCCCTGGCTAGTACTTTTATTATAGCATAGGAACAAGCAAAATACAAGTACTTTTTTACAATTTTACACAGATTTTTTGAGCGTTTCCCTGCGGCATCCGCATTTTGAAAGAACGTGGAAAAAACCACTTGACATTCCGGCGAAAATGATGTATGATAAAAGTAGAAAGAGAGCATACCAGTAGACGGTCTGCTCCCACTGCTTAGGTTAAAAAGAAGTAACCGCCACAGTTTGGTAGCTTGGGGCGGTTATTTCTTTTTCTTTTTATGGTGATGCTTTTTACTATTTTTTTGATTGTAGTAAATGTACAAGATCACACTTGTTAGATCCAGCAGGAAACTGCCGAGTTTCAACAAGTCACCCAGGGTGATAAAATGATCCATCATACCGATCACCTCCCATCTGTTCAAATGAGCAGTGGGAGCAGAAACAAACCACCTACCGTTTTAGGTATGCCCTCAGAGTTTTAGTATAACATACTCTGCGAAAAATGTCAAACAAAATCCCGTCCCACACTGCTGTATGTGCAGCAGAATGGAACGGGATTTTTGCGTTCTACATCAAGCCTTTTCTGTGACAGCCGCCTTTTCCCGGGGCTGCACCAGTGCCATCAGATGCCGGAACACGAACCGCACCAGCGGACCGGCAAAGAACAGCTGCCAGAGCAGTGCCATGGGGAAATTCTTTGCCGTTGTCTCAAACCAGACAGCGACAATCTGCACGCCGGCGTGCTTGAACAGCAGGGTTGCCGCCAGGCTCATCAACGGACACATCAGCAGCACCGACACCGCTGAAATCGCCAGAACCAGGTGAAAGGGGTTGTCCTTTTCCGGGTTGACGATGCGGAACGCCGCCTTCTTCGCCAGACCGCCCACCAGGAAAAAGTCCAGCAGAAATGCGATGGGTCCCATAATCAGCAGTTCCCGGAACGCATGGAGAAAGACCAGATTCGTCATGCCGCCGGTCTCTACGGCAATGTTGTAGCAGATCATGGCGTAGACCATCACGAACACCATGAGAACGGTAAAAATAACTTCCTGCACTTTGTTTTTGGGCATAAAAAAATCCTCCTAGAATAAATTTCGCACCTGCACCCAGCCATTCCGGTCTGCGTACCGATGCAGACAGGTTTCGGCAGTCCTGCACCGAAACCGTGCAGTGCCGCCGTTCTGGCATAGCGTGTTGTTCGTGAATCATTCCGGAGAATGTACGTTTCCAATATCACAGGCAAATTCAGCCCGTGAAACCATCTATCCAATTTCTCAACACTTTTATTATAGCACATTTGCCGGAACAAAGTCAACCCGGCAGATTGGGAGAAAAATTCCCCTGAAAGGGACAAAAAACAGGGCAAGTTTCCCTGCCCTGTCGCATTGCAATATGCTCACGCCGGTTGTAATTTCAGCAGCAGCATAGACGGCGTGCCGTTTTCGCTTTTTTCATCTGCATAGTCCAGCGTGGAGAGCAGCACCCAGCGGTCGTCCTCTGTCACAGAAACATCCGGAGTCTGCACCGCCGCCAGCTGCAGCAGCTGGGACAGCTGTTCGGGTTGCGCCTGTTCGGTATCCGTCAGATCTTCCACCAGAGCCTGCACCGTCGCCGTCGCCGAAATGCTCGCCGTCAGCGTCAGCCGATGCTGCCCGTCCTCCAGAATCAGCACGCCGTCCTGGGCATCCGCAAACACATCTGCATTCTGAAACCGTTCCAGACTGCCGAACATGGTGCTGTTGTTCATATCATGCCCATAGATCACGGAAAAATAATCGCTGAAATCCGTGCAGCACGTCTCCGCCAGGTAAGGCGTTCCGTATTTATCATACTTTCCGTCATAGTTCTGTTCTGCATAGCGGCTGCTGTCCTTGCCGCCCATGACCGGATAATCAATCATCGTTCCCGGCAGCACCAGCCAGCCGATCATGGCATCGTTCTCCGCCTGACCGTTCAGCAGCAGTTCCTGCCGCCGTGCCAGGTTCGCTGAATCCTCCGGCGACTGCACCTCGCCCTTTCCTTCTAACCCACGAAAAGCCTCCAGGGAGTGCGACTCGCTGGAATAAAAATATCGGTTGGAACGCAGCCATATCGCCGAAACGATCACCGCCGCCGCCAAAAGCAGGCTGACGATCATCCAGACAAGCTGTCTGCGCTTTCTATGATGTTCTGGTTTTTCCTGTGCCATGTAAAGTCCTCATTCCTTGCACAAAATCATACATATATTGTAACAAATTCGTACAAAAATATAAACATGAATTTGAAAAGAATAAGGGAAATTTTGGCATATTATTGGTGCTGCACCAGATGCTCCACCAGGATTTTGACGCCAATGAGGATCAGCACCAGACCGCCGGCAATCTCTGCCTTTTTCTCAAAGCGATTGCCGAAACGATTGCCGATCCATACGCCGCAGAAAGAAAGCACCAGGGTCACGCAGCCGATGATGGAAATGGAACTCCAGATCTGCACATCCAGACAGGCAAAAGCGATGCCCACCGCAAGGGCGTCAATGGAGGTAGCGATCGCCAGCATGAACAATTCCTTGTGATCCAGCCGGGCATCCACCTTTTCCGTGGTCTCCTCCTCTTTTTCGTGGAACACATCCCACAGCATTTTTCCGCCGATAAACGCCAGCAGGATAAATGCGATCCAGTGGTCAAATGCCTGGATGTACCGGGAAAACGAGACCCCCAGCAGCCAGCCCAGCAGGGGCATGATCGCCTGAAACACGCCGAAGTACAACCCGATCACAAGTGCCCGGTCGTACCGCATTTTGCGCATTCCAAGCCCCTTACAGACGGACACCGCAAAAGCATCCATCGAAAGCCCGACCGCCGTCAGCAGCAGTTCTATCCATCCCATAATCCGTCTTCCTTTCCGTCGCCGCACCGCCGGCATTCGCCACCGGTCACGGAACCGCTCTCTTGTATGTTGTATTTTATGCGATTGCCACTCAGTATAGCACACTGACCGGCGGTTTGTCAAGACAAACCTTTTTTCGAGCCGTTTCCTGCGGCAGAACGCAAAAAACCCGACACGGGATCGCTCCCGCATCGGGTTTTTCTTATGATGTCATATCCAGGCTGTCAAAAACGTTTTCACGTTCTGTTTCGGTTTGGCTTACTTTGCCTCATACCAGCAGGAACCCTGCAGGTTCTTCAGATCCGGGCAAACATCGGTCCAAACAGTATCCTTGTAGCCTGCGCCCTTCAGAGCGATGTAGTACATCTGATAGAACAGGTCGGTCGGAGTGATGGACTTGTCAGCAGTGTTCTTGCCTTCCTTGCTCTCGGTATCGATATCGGTCAGGAAGTAAGACAGCTTCTCCAGGTTTGCATCCTTGTTGTTCTCCAGCAGAGTTACGCCATCCTTGATGCCGGCACCCAGTCTTGCCTGATAGTACATATTGTAGAACATATCAGTGGAGTCAACCTTACCGTTCAGGTCTGTATCGCCCTTGATGCCGATGTAAACCTTAGCAGTTGCAACCTTGGTACCCTTGTACAGGATATCCAGGTCGTTTGCTACATAAGCCTTTGCACCGTGCAGCTTCTCGTACATTTCCTTCGGAGTTGCATAAGCGAAGGTCAGGTCAGCAGTTACATCCTTGCCGTCCAGAGTAGCGCTTGCGATCAGATCGGTCTTAGCGAAGTCACGAGCATCCTCAGACAGGTAGAAGTTTGCATCTTCCTTTACCTTAACATCCGGCTTGCCAGCAGGTGTGGTGTCAGAAGAAACCTTAGTGGATGTTGTACCTACAGAAGACTCAGTGCTTGCTGTTGTGTCAGAAGAAACAGTAGTGGACTCAGTGGTTGTTGCGGATGTTTCAGCTGTAGTAGTTGTTGTCTTAGCTGCAGTGGTTGTAGTTGCAGCGGTTGTTGTGGTAGTTGCAGCGGTTGTTGTGGTAGTTGTGCCAGCAGTTGTGGTGGTAGTAGTAACCTTAGCAACCTTTACGCAGATGTAACCATTTTCCAGAGTTACGTTCTGGTTGAAGTCGATCTTGTTGCCTGCTGCGTCAGTGTAAGCGAAGCGGTCAACAGCAACTTCTACGACATTGCCCTGACCATCCTTGGAGTAGCCAGTGTCTGTGCCGTATTCTGCCCAGTTAACCGGGAACAGATAGCCGCCCTGAGCTTCATCATATTCCAGGTTGTACTCTGCTGCCAGAGCCTGTACAGTTGCTTCATCAGCGATGCCGATCGGCAGCTGGAACAGTGCGCCGTCTGCTGCAGTCGGAGCAGTGTAGGAATCCTTGTCGGTGAATGCGAAGTGGAGAGTCTTGTTTGCTTCATCGTTCCAGAACTTAGCGAAGTCTGTGATGAAGGTCGGCATAGTCTCGTATACGCTGCCGTCTGCGCCGTAAACCTTCATGGTGTCCTCACCATACGGCCAGCCCAGGAGCTTCTTGGTAGCATCCGGCAGTTCGATAGTACCCTGGAGACCGCTGGTCTTGATCGCATTCTTGATTGCTGCGCCGTACATTACGTCGCTGTCATAGCCTGCGCCCGGTTCAACGGTGATCTTATCCAGAGACCAAACGATCTTATCCTTGATCGGCTCTACAGTGATTGTAGTAGTCGTTGCAGATGTTGTGGTCTGAGCAGCACTTGTTGTAGTAGCAGATGTTGTGGTCTGCTGTGCTGTTGTGGTTGTGGTTGCGCTTGTGGTAGTTGTGGTTGTGGTTGCGCTTGTGGTGCTTGTGGTAGTTTCAGCAGAAGTAGTGGTTGTAGTCTCTGCATCTACATATACCTTGTATGCACCAGTTACATAGTTTACGCGAGTTGCGTGGATATCGTTGTTGTTTTCGTCACGATAGTCGAAACGCTTAACTTCAACTTCCTTTGTGCCTTCCGGAGTTACGCTGTAGCCGATGTCTACGCCGTCTTCCATCCAGTTAACCGGGAACTCATAGTAAGAGCCCTTGTCGTCAGACTTCAGTTCCAGACCAGCCTCAGCAGCTGCTGCCTTAACAGTAGCCTCATCAGCAATGTTCATGGTCAGAGTAGCCAGCAGATCGCCGGACGGATCGAACTTACCGGATTCGCTGGAGTAAGCAAAGCCCAGACGGCCGTTCTCAGCGTATTCCTTGGTGTTCATAACAGCCTTGGACAGGTCAGAATAAGCATCGCCTGCTACGAAGCAGTTTGCCATCTTGTAGCCTTCCGGCATTTCCAGGATCTTACGAGTAACATCCGGAACCATCATTGCACCAACGACACCGTCGGTCTTGATACCGTTCTTCAGTGCTACATCCAGCTCGACTTCTTCATCAGCCGGCTTGCAGTCAACTGTACCGATCTCCCAAACCGGACCGCCTTCTGTCGGAGTCTCAGAAGTGGTGGTTGTGGTCTGGCTCTCAGTGGTTGTGGTTGCGCTTGTGGTAGTAGAAGATTCTGCCGGGCCAACGCCGTCGCCGACAACGATCTTTACGATTGCCTTAGACGCATCCTGCGGCAGAGAATAGGTAGAAGTTGCCTTCTTGCCGTGGATCGCAGTGGACATATCTTCCAGTGTGCCGCTTGCACGCTTTGCATCCTGTTCAGCCTTTACCGATGCGAAATCAGCAGCGGTACGCAGCGGAACCAGGTTCTTGTCAGCATCACGGCTGCAGATCTGTACATAGTATGTACCCTCTTCTGTACCCTTCGGGATAACCACATCGAAGGATGTGAAACGAAGTGCCATAGAATCGCCGGTTACAAACTTTGTACGGTCAGAACTGTCAGCAGCGATAAAGCCCCAGGAATAGTAGTTGTTGATATCCGGTACGCAGTCATCACCGTCTGTGTTCTTTACGAAACGAGTGGTGGTGTAGCACGGCAGTTCTTCAACAACTGTCTTTTCTACATAGTTTGCAGCAACTTCAGCACCCTGGTTGATGTAGCTGTAAGTGATGTACGGAACGCCGTCTTCGTTCGTCAGAACTTCGCATTCCTGTGTCTTCTTGGTCTTGTGCGTAGCCTTGTCTGCGCCCTTGTCAGCCAGATAATCGTCTACATTTGCATAGTACTCATATGTAAACTTAACCTTGTTGTCGCCGTTGGCTACCAGGTCAGCGCCGAAGATCTTATCGCAGGCGATGGTTCTTACGACACCGTTGCTCTGTGCATCGGTATAGCTCCAGCCCTTCTTGCTCTTGAACATCGGAGCCAGGCAGAATACACCATTATAAACGGTGTTTACGGTAGAACCGTCCGGCATAGCAACTTCGTGCTTTGCACCCTTATCCTGTGCATTGAAAACATTCTCATAATAGATCTTGTTGTCAACTGCACCGCCGTCAGCGAAAGTGCTGCCCTTGGTGGTTACCCAGTTCAGGGTTACCTGGTTCAGATAGTTGTCATCAGCCCATTCATCAGAGTCAATGAAAACATCCAGAGTCTTGGTGACATTGCCAGCGTCAACGTCGTCCTTGCTTACCTGGATCTCCTGTACGCCAGTTCCCTGTTCTTTCAGGACAAAGTCATACGGTGTGCCGCCGTTTGCGGTCTGGTCCTTATAAACCGAAGCCGTAACCGACAACGCACTGAACGGCAGTGCAGAGACTGCCATCAGAGCTGCAACGCCGAAGGATAATACCTTCTTTGTTCGTTTCTTCATGTTTTCCTTTCCTTTCCTTGCCGGCGGTTTGCCGACAAATACGTAAATGAAATATTGCCTATAATCAGGAGACCCTTTCCCCTCGGAGAGCGTCTCCCAAATATACAAAATTTAGAGGCGCTGCCCGTGATACAGCTTATTCTGTATACGGCAGTGTGTTGATGATGGATACCAGGAACTGGAGCAGCACTGTGCTGTCAGAACCGGTCACTTCGCCGTCGCCGTTGCAGTCAGCGTTCTTTCTCTGAACCGCATTGTCCAGTGTAACTGCGCCTGCTACGACCTTGTTCAGCATAACAGCATCTGTGATATCCACACGGCCGTCGCTGTTGACGTCGCCGTACAGGACGCTGCCTTCAACTGTACCGCCGCTGGTCTCGCTGCCCTTGCTGTCGCTGGTTGCCGGAGCCTCAGATGCAGTGGTCTTGGCAGTGGTCTTAGAAGTGGTCTCAGTAGTATCCTCGCCGGAAGTGGTGACTGTGGTCTCGGTGGTCGTCTGACCGGACTTGCCGACGGTCACAGAACCAGCCTCTGTTTTAATGGTGTAGGATGCAGCATCCTTGCCGTTTACATAGCCGATGACCATGCTCTTGTTGTTCTCGCCGGAGCCCTGATAGGTCTCACGGGTGACCGGAGCGAAGTCGATCGGGGTAACTGTGCCGTCCTTCACATCGTCCTTGACCGTACCGCTGATGGTCAGAATTACGCCGTCCTCAGCGATCCAGGATGCAGAACCCAGCGCAGTAGACCAGCTGACAGTGATCTCGCTGTCCTTGATGTTGGTGTTGAACACCGGCGCATCTGCGGCTGTGCTGTCGCCGGAAACATCAACGTCCGCAGACTTGCCGATCTTGACGCTGTCTACATTCAGGACAGTGTTGTCATAGGTTACGGCGAAGTCCATTACGTTGATCTTGGTGGACGGGATGTCTGCCAGAGATACATCTACAGAAAATGCGCCGCCAGCCTCAGCCTCTACCTTGGCACCCTTCAGGGTTACAGATGCGTCCGCAGCCGAAACCTGAAAAGAAACAGCAGTAGAAGCAAGCATTGTAAGTGCCAAAGCGCCGGCAAGTGTTTTTGTTGCCTTCATGTGTTATCCTCCTCTGAATTGTTTGCAGCCCCGCCGGTGTTCCGGGCCGGCGCTCTGCAAATGATAAAATTTGGTCAAAATCTCCGCAGGAATCGCTTCTCTGATTCATGCTGTTCCAATTATTCTTATTATAGAATATCCCAACAGAAAAGTCAATAGATACGCAAAGTTTTTGTGTAAACTGGCTGAATCGGGAAAGCTATAATTGTATAATATCCCGATACGCCGGAAACGCTGCACCGGATTTTGAAAAAAAGGCGGTGCAGCATCGCAAAAACAAGGGCAAAAACCGACTCAGACAGCCGCCGACGCCATGCTGCCGGAGCGTGCTGCGTACAGAAATTCCCCGGTATCGGGCGGCATTTCTTTCTGCCGGATCTCTGCGCTGCGTGACAGGCAGAAACCTTCATTCAAATTATACTCTAAAACTCGCAAAATGTAAAGAGACATACGCATTTTTTAGTACATTCACACAAAAACTATACTTCATTTTTATGATTTCCCACAAAAATCATCGTCGAAATTCCGCAAAAGCTGCCGCCCGTTCTGCACCGGAGCTGACATCTGCCGGGGCGGAGACCCTTTTCCACAATCTTTTCCCTTTTGCACAGCCAATTGTGGAAAACACTTCCGGCGAAACCGGTGCACCGTTTTCCACAGTGTGGAAAGTGCATTGCCGCCCGGTTCGGTGCGGATTTCCACAAAGCTGTGCGGTTGGTTTTCCACTTTGCGGAGTCTTCTGCTGCGGCGGTGAATGCGTTCCAGACAGAAAAACAGGCGGAGCATCCGGGTGAGGGATAACTCCGCCTGTTCTTATCGCAGCACATCAGCGATGTGCCGAATCACATTACATCTTAAACCAGCTTGATGATAGCCATTTCAGCGGCATCGCCACGACGAGGGCCAATCTTTACAATCTGGGTATAGCCGCCCTTGCGGTCAGCATACTTCGGTGCAATTTCGTCGAAGAGCTTCTTAGCGACGCTCTCCTTGGTTACATATGCCAAAACCTGGCGCTTCGAATGCAGATCATCCGACTTAGCGATGGTGATCATCTTTTCAGCAACTGCACGTACTTCCTTTGCACGAGTGACAGTTGTTTCGATCTGACCATTTTCCAGCAGGAATGTTACCATTCCACGCAGCATAGCCTTTCTGTGATCGGTCGGTCTGCCCAGTTTTCTGGTACCCGGCATTGTTATTCACTCCTTTTTCTAGCTGTAGGCGCTCCGGCGGGGAGAACCCACAAGGCTCGGTCTTGTTGAACGTCTGGTGTTTTACGTGAACCAGACGATTAGTCTTCCTCACTGGCGAGATCAAAGCCCAGAGACTGGAGCTTTTCCCGCACTTCATCGAAGGACTTCTTGCCCAGGTTGCGCACCTTGAGCATTTCTTCCTCCGACTTGTTGATCAAATCGTCCACGGTATTGATTCCGGCACGCTTTAAGCAGTTGAATGACCGAACGGACAGATCCAGTTCTTCGATGGTCATTTCCAGAATCTTTTCCTTACCCTTGTCATCCTTTTCGACGAGGACCTCGGCGATGCTTGCCTCATCTGAGAGGTCAATAAACAGCTTGAGATGCTCGTTGAGGAGGTTTGCTGCCTGAGAGATCGCTTCCTTTGCAGAGATGGTGCCGTCTGTCCACACTTCCAGTGTGAGCTTGTCATAGTCGGTGACCTGACCCAGACGGGTGTCCTCTACGTGGTAGTTTACTTTCAGGACTGGGGTATAGATACTATCTACTGCGATGACATCAATTGGAGTATTCATCATCTGCTTGTTGCGCTCCGCAGAGACATAGCCTCTGCCACGATCAATGACGATTTCCATATACAGCTTTGCGCCTTTTCCCAGGGTTGCGATGTGCATACCCGGGTCGAGGATATTCACTTCAGAGTCGGTCTTGATGTCGCCGGCGGTAACTTCGCACTCGCCCTCGGCTTCGATATAAACCGTTTTCGGTCCGTCGCCGTAGAGCTTTGCGGTGAGTCCCTTCAGGCTGAGGATGATCTCGGTCACATCCTCTTTCACACCGGGAATGGTGGAAAACTCATGCTGCACACCGGCGATCTTGATGGTGGTCGGCGCAGTGCCGGGCAGTGAAGAGAGCATAATGCGGCGAAGCGCGTTGCCCAGAGTGGTGCCGTAGCCGCGCTCCA
>OFMH01001469.1_pt1 | contig 12659 bp, 9 predicted proteins | sample 1541761 | NCBI WGS metagenome assembly OFMH01 (sample SAMN04209249, study PRJEB22552) | human gut metagenome | biome: gut; material: feces | host: Homo sapiens | place: USA: Oklahoma
AGTATTACCGCAACATCAAGCGAGAGACGGAGAGACTTCAAAACTGCATGAAACTGTTGCAATCTGATGTGGAGGAAGCGGAGCGACTGCTCAAACAGACCAAGAGTGAAATCAACACAGAGAAACTACAGGCTGCCAAGACGGAAGCCAAGACCGCCCTTGTGTCGAAGATTGGTTCTCTTTTGGGCAGTGGAAAATTGAAAGAGGTGGAGCAACACAACCGAAAGTTGTGTGAGCTTGTGAAAGACCGAGAGCAATACATTGACGAACTCCATGAGAAAATACAGCGAATGGAGGACAGCCACAGCCAACAACTCGGCGAGATGCAACAGATACACCAAGCAGAGGTCGTAGAATTGAAGAGCAAGCACGCAACAGAAGTTTCTTTGCTCAATGACATCGTCCGCAAAGCCAAGCATTGGTTCCCGATGTTGGAGGCACGTTTGCAAATGGAAAACCTGTGCAGGAAGATTGGCTTCACCGTTGAGCAAATCGGAGTGCTTCTTACAGGAAAGGCTTTGAACTTTAGCGGTTCGCTCTATTCTGAGGAACACAAAAGAAAGTTCAATGTGGAGAATACTGAAATCAAGGTGTTTTCTGATTCTACCAAGCCGAACCAACTGTTTTTGTATATCAATAGACAGCCTATTATAGAATGGTTCAAGGAGCAATGGAATATCTCAAAAGATAGAAGAAATCATCATTTTCGATTATAATCAGATTTGTATCTTATGGCAAGGAGCAAGGAACAAATGCGCAAGGTTCTTCTCAAATTTTAGTACAAAATCTTTCTCTAATTAATGATAAGAACCATTTGATAGTCTCCAGAACTCCATTTTATGTATAGCGGTAAATGTCTCCCAAAACCTATATACATAAATGTAATAAAATTTAAGAAGAGCCAACGCAGCAAAATATATTTGTCTGCATGGGTATTTAGTACACACTACCTAAAACATTGAGAATGAGTGTATCTTGCAATAAATAGTGCAGCTATTTCATAAAAACCACTAAAAGTCTTAGGTATCACTTGTAACACTTCTGTTGAAAATCAACCAGTTTGATATTCTATGTGAAGTTTTTGTAAGCTCTAAACGCCTATACAGATATATTTGAATGTTTTTTATCCAGCAATCGTCCCTACGTATGCGTGATTTAAATTTAAACCTGTTGGCGAGTAAGAAATCGTCAACAGGTTTATATCATTTGTTCAGCAATGTAAAATCTATAGCTTGTACAAATCTATAATGTTCTTGAGTATTTGTATCTTCAAAAGAAAAAAGTTGATTTTTTATAATTTGCTCTAAATTAAAAATTTCCTTTTCTGTAATATCAGGTGCAAAAGTCAGAGAAAAACTGACTTCTTCTATTTTTCCACTTTGACCATCAAATACAGTTAAGCAAATGATTTTTTCATTTCTTTCGGCTAGATACTTTATACGTTCTTTTGAGAATACTTGTCTGACTATAGAATCTACAGGGATACATTTGTTGATTTTTAAAGTACTAGATACAGCAATATTGGCAAAAGAGATTTTGTTTTGTGCATTTTTGATAATGTTCTCTTTTACTATAAATGTTTTTCCTTTATATTTGAAACTTTGGGGTAAGATTGTACTGTTTTTGAACTAGCCAAAGCGATACTTTTTGTATTTTTGCCAAAATTATTCCCTATAATATCTATAAGTTTTGCTACAAGCACATTGCTCATAACGTAATCTTTGTAAGGAGAAGGAGAACTTTCCTTGAAGTCCTGAGCAAATTGCCACCAAGAAATATTGTTATAACCAGATTCTACTGCGGTAAAATTTGGAAATGAAGATGTTGGATTAAATGAATACACCCAATTGATATATGAATTGTAATACTTATTGCCAGAACCAACTAACTGTGTTCCATAAGGCGCATGAATAACATCTTGAATGAATTTTGATTCGAACTCTATATTTAGCATGGCAGTTTTTTCATATGTGCCAATTCCTCCAAAATACACATTATCTTGGTTCATATGTATGAACTCTTCTGGATAAGTTGTGTTATTTATAGCATTGCTTGTTAAAAATGACAGGATTTTTGTACTATGGTCATAGGCAGCAGGATTCCCATTCATGCCTTTAGATGTAATATTTACATCTGAAAAATTGTATTTTTTATCTTTTGCATAATTATGTAGCCACTTAATAACAGGATAGTCGTTACAGCAATTTGTTATTACTGAGTTTAATTTGGTTGTGGAAGCCGATGGTAATGACACCTTTTTAGCAATCTGATAGATGTTGTAGTTTCCGGTGTAAATAGACAAAGCACGATTTTGCTGAGTCTCAAAATCATGAGCGAGAAAGCTGTCATCATTAGTGCAACTGAGTAATGATGAACAGAATGACACTATAAGAAAAAAATATAAATGTTTCATAACTATTGAAAATTAAATGTTTATTTTGCAAATTTAGAGTAAAAATGTTATCATTGTACTTTAATCCTATAAAATTTAACGTAAATTATACGCAAAACAAAAAATGCTCTTCTTTCGAAAAACTTAACCATTAAACATACTTTGCATCCAAATAATTACAAGACAAGAGAAGTAGTTGTGTATAAAAACAAACAAAGATAGATTGTTAAAAAGGATAAATAATTTTGATTTTTCAACACTTAAAATATTTTTTTTGTAAATTTGCAAAAAAATATAGAATCTTGTAGGTTTAAAAATGGTTGCTACAAGTGCAAGAATTGAATGACGAAACCATTTGGAAAGGAAAATGTATATGAAGATAAAACATTTGTTATTTTTTATTCCTGTGACTTTTTTGGTCGCATGTGAAGGGACTGATTTAATCGAGCCAGACAATGTGTCGAAAGAACAGATTTCCACTCAAATAATTTATAACCCGACAAAATATTCAAAACAAAAAGGTGATGTCTTTGTCAAAAGTAGTTTGCCAACAACAATGGCAAAGCAAATACCTAATGCCTGCGTAACATCAATTATGGAGTATGCAAACAATAAAGTTTTTGGTGGAACAGTAAATGAGGGAGCGTATATTCTATATTATACACAAACATATAATTCAAATCCTTTGATTGATGGTGTTTCTTTGGATTATATCGAGCCTTTTGTAACACATTTCTTTAAAACTCAAACATTTACAAATTATAAGTCTGCAATAGATGCCAAGCATCCCGTCATGACTGATGTAAATAGCCAAATAGAAAGCTCTGCCCATAATGTGTTATGTGTAGGATATAACTCCAATACGGGTGCTGCTATTTATATGGACCTTGAGCTTGCTTGTATGTACTCAGTTAATGCTGGGTATTTTTTACAAGATTATAATATAGTATTAACAGGTATAAAGTAATTAAATAAATATGAAGTTAATTTTTAAATATTTTTTTATTTCTCTATTGTTCCTAAATGGGCAATTAGTTCATGCACAATCATTTAAAATCGACAGCTTAAAAGGTAAAAAATGGGAGTTGCAATTGCCAAAAGGAAAGTCTTATACTTCGAATCTTATATTCAAAGATACGACATACACAACTAGTTTCTCCTTTAATGGACAGACTCATACTATAGAGAAGCCATACTTAATACAGCAGGAAAACGTAGAAACATTTTATGTTATTTTTCCATCAGAAGGAAAGGGTACAAAAACTTTCCCTGTTAAGTTTAAAGTTTTAGAATTTACCGACAAGTTGCTAAAATTGCAAAATACAACAACAAATGTTGTAAATACGTATTTCGCAAAATAAACAACTAGTAGATTGTAAAGTCTAAAAGTTTAGTAAGGCACGTGTGATATTTCATCAATCATCAGTATGTGACGAACGACGTTTTACTCAACTTTTAGACTTTACAGACTACTAGTAAGACCGTGCTTTTTGCAACATATTACTCTGTTTGATATTTTTTGTTTAATAAAATTCTTAGATTCATTATTTTTTTTGTATTTTTGCAGCCGAAAAGAGTTGTTAGGCAGCAAACGTATGCAGATTGCAGAATTTAGAACTGTTGCTAAATCATTACCTCTGTTGAGGTGAAAAACTCATAAATAGTTCATTTTTAGCTATTCGGCTGATTTTAGCGTAATTTTTAGAGAAAAAGACTTAAAAACCGGGAAAATGTAAGGAAAATAGGAGAAAGTACAGGAATATGTGTAAAAAATAAGTTAATTATATAACATTATGCTATAGTTTTAGATATTTTTTATACTTTTGTGCCATGAACATGAAGTTTAACTAACATTCAGTTATTATGAAGAAGAAAAAAAGCTTGTTGCTTTTCTTGGCAGCAACTTCAGCCAGCTTTGTGCAGGCTGCCCCCCCATTTCAAACTAGTTTTGCGGCTGGTATTGAAAATGTGCAAGAAAAAGGTCATACCTTTGTAAAAGGAAGAGTGATTGATTCCGAGGGAAATCCTCTGGTAGGTGTCACGGTGCAGATCGAAGGCACAAGCTATGGCGTTATCACTGATGCTGATGGTAACTACATACTGGAATTTCCATCTATGGCGCATCCTAAAATTGTATTTTCCAGCATTGGTTACAAATCGAAGAGTATTGAATTTCGTGGCGTAAAAGAGCAGAACATGATGCTGGAGTTGGATCATGTTGCGCTGGATGATCTCGTTGTCATCGGTTACGGTAGCAAGAGCCGTAGGAATGTAACTACCGCTATTTCTACCGTGAGTCAGGAACAGATAAGTAAGTTGGCTGCTACCACACCAACCCTCGATGGTCTTCTTCAGGGTACTGTAAAGGGCGTATTGGCTACTACCGCAAATGGTGAGCCTGGTTCATCTCTCAAGTTAAACATCCGCGGTATTACATCTCCTTATCCTAAATCGGGTAAAGGTAACAACAACCAGCCTCTTTATGTCATTGATGGCGTTCCTACCTTTATGGAGGATACCGGCATCAACCCGCTCATCAATATCTCACCAAACGATATTGAGAGTATCGATGTGCTGAAAGATGCCGCAGCTACTGCGATCTATGGATCACGTGGAGCCAATGGTGTCGTTATTGTCAAGACCAAGAACGGAAAGCGCAATGAGAAGACCAAGGTAGATTTCGGCTACACATTCTCGTTCAGTAATCCTATCAAAAACTATAAGCCATTGAACATTTCTGAATACAAGAATGTGCAGGACGAGATTCTGCGTAATACTATAGACGGCATGAATGACGGCAGTTCGATAGTAGGTATGTATGGTTTTGATTATATTCTTAACCAGTATGGAAATGTTTCGCTCAATGAAGAAACGGGTCTTTATACCTATAATGGTCTTAATGAGAGTCTTTATGGCAAGGATAATGTCAACTGGGCAGATGAGGTAATCAACAAGAATGCACCTACACATCAGTATAATGTGGCTGTCAGAGGTGGAAGCAACAAAACCAACTATTCTTTCTCTTTCAACGGAATGAACCAGGAAGGTCTGTTACTCAATGACCGTATGGAGCGATATGGTGCAAGACTCTCTATAGATTCTGAAATCAACAAATACATCACCGTGGGAGGTGTGCTTGATTATACCTATTCTTCACGCAAGAGTGGAAGCAACGATCCTGCCTTGGGATATGATAATGACGGATGGATGACCCGTCCGGATTTGGCTGTACGCGATGCGGATGGCAATTTCCAGCGTGTAGATAAGTTCGGTCTTTATACCGATACCTATAATGATGCCAATGCGGTAGCTAAACTCCAGCGCAAGACGAAGTATGAAAATGATCAGTTCTCTGGCAATGCTTATATTGATATTAAGCCTGTCAAGGGATTGACCCTTCATGCTGATGCCAATATATCCAGATTCATCTTCAGCAATAGTTATTTCTCGCCAAAGATTACACTCCCGGAACAGTTGGGTATGGAGCCAACATCAACCTTGGCTGAGAGCAACTATCGCAACACCAATACTTCTATCAATTTCCGTGCCGACTACAAGTTTACGCTTACCGAAGCTCATCGTTTTGACGTGATGGCTGGTTATAGTGCTGACAGGTATTGGAGCAAGGAACACGACCAGGCTTATAGTGGTTTTCCTAACGATGATGTATTGAACAATGCCAGTTCTGCAACCACCGTCAATAAGCCAACCGAGACTTATTCCAAGAGTGGTCTTAATTCTATCTATGGTCGTTTGAGCTATGATTTCCTCTCATGTTATCTGCTTGATTTCAGTCTTCGTTCCGATGAGTCATCAAAATTTGGACCGGGTAACAAGCGCGGTACTTTCCCTGCAGTTTCTCTGGCCTGGCGCATCAATCAAGAGCCTTTCCTGGAATCTGTAAGAGATATTGATGATCTGAAGTTCCGTTTGAGTTGGGGTAAGACTGGTTCCACCAACGTATCAGACTTTTCTTATATCCAATATTTCAATGGTAATCAGTATGGCGGACAGAGCGGACTCACCCTTGCTTCTACTTATCCAAACAAGAACATCAAGTGGGAGATGACAACCGAGTATAATGCTGGTGTCGACTTTACTTTATTCAATGGTCGTCTGACTGGTAGCTTTGATATCTATCATCGTAAGACTGATGGCGCCTTGGCTCCAGCTCCTATCGCCCTTGAGTTTGGTATCGGCACCTATTACAGCAATATTCTTGACCTTACCAACAATGGTTTTGAATTCTCTATCGGTGGTGATGTGGTTCGTACCAAGGATTTCACCTATAACACTATGCTCAGTATCTCATCCAACAGGAATAAGATAACCAAGCTCAATGGTTCAACTCTCGATATGATGCATCAGGATCTCTATATGGAAGGCCATGCCATGGGAACCGTGAAGGGATATAAAGTGGCAGGCATCTACCAGAGTCAGGATCAGATTAGTAAGTTAAACGAACAGGCTATGGACAAGGGATATGATTTCTATCAGGATGGAGCTGCTGTAGGTGACTACATGTATGTAGATACCAATGGTGATGGCTATATTTCAGAGGCCGACCGTACGGCGATTGCCAACCCAGAGCCAAAGGTATTCGGAGGATGGTCAAACACCCTTTCATATAAGAATTTCACGCTCTCTATGCTCTTCCAGTATCAGTTTGGTGGTGATGCCTACTACAGCACGATGCAGGAATCAGCCAGTGGAGCCATCGGTATGAGTATCTTGCGCGAGATGTATGGCAACACCTGGACACCGGATCGCACCGATGCCAAGTATGCCAAGTTGATGTGGATGCCTAGTGTCTATACCAACACACAGGCCAACGACCGCTATGTATATTCCAACTCATACTTCCGTTTGCGCAACATCACGCTCTCTTATACCTTTGAGCCAGCATGGTTAGAGCGCTTGCATGTGAGTGGTGCATCGGTGTTCTTCACCGCTACCAATCTCTTTACCATTACCGATTGGCCAGGTTTGGATCCAGATATGGCAGCCACAAATGCCTTTACCAAGACAACCGAGACCAAGGATGTATATCCAATGAGCCGTTCGTTCTCATTCGGTCTCAAATTGCAATTCTAACTCATTCAAAGAAACGAAGATTATGAAACATATAAGATATCAATTTCTGGCGTTACTGTCAGTATCAGCGCTCACATTCACATCGTGCGACTTGATAGGCAGCATCGATGATATGGAACCAGACCATGTGGTAACCGATTTGAATTATATTACCGATGCCGCATCTGCTCAGACTGCTCTCAATGGTGTTTACGCTTCCTGGCGCAGTACAGGTGTATCTTACTTGAGATATGGTATCGCCTCTATGGCGCATACCCAGACTCAGGCGATGGTGATGGGTGTAGATGAGTTTGCGGCAGAAAACATCCAGACCAATAACAGTAATGTGGAGACTGCCTATACAGCCTACTACAATGTCATCAATACCGCCAACACCTTCCTGGTTCACATCAATAAGCAGATACCAGGCATGACAGAGGAAAAACGTACCGAGATGATTGCAGAGGCTCGTTGCCAGCGTGCTTTGGCTTATCTCACTCTCCTGAAATGTTTCGGAGAATACTGGAAGCAGGATTCCCAATACGGAGTCTGCCTCTTCAAGGATGAGTTGGTAAGAGATAATCAGGTTCGTCAGCGTTCATCTGTAGCTGATACTTACAAGCTGATTTCTGAAGATCTCGATTATGCCATCGCCCATTGCGAACAGCATCCGGTAGATCATTATCATATGAGCAGTCTTTTTGCCAAGGCTTTGAAGGCAAAGATGTATTTTGCTCAGGATAACTATCCGGAGGCAGCAAGATTATCTGAAGAAGTGATTAATGAGGCTGAAGCAGCAGGATATGAACTGGAGAGCGACTATGCTAATATCTTTACAGAACAGTTCAATTCCAAGGAGATGCTTTTCGCCCCTTATACTGCTAATCCGAATGAATTGATGGATGCTTCTTGGTTTGCCTTTTCTCCAGGTTCACTCCTCAAGAAGGTGGCAGATGATTTAGTTCCAGATGATGAAACAGGTGGAGATATCGTTGTTCCAGATCCGGGAGAGGGTGGGGATGTAGTAGTTCCTAATCCAGGTGAAGGCGGTGATGTCGTGATTCCTGGCGGTGATGGCAGCGAAGGCGGTGATGTTGTATTGCCTGGTGATGGAGATGATGGTGGAATAGTTATCCCTGGTGGTGATGGTGGCGATTTCCCATTCCCTCCAGGTGAAGATGATGCAGCTTCCTACGATCCTCTTTATACTTGGGCATACACGGGTAAAGGCATGACTGGAATTGCCAAGTACAGCAAGTTGACTCCTGAGTTTATGTTCGAAGACTCCTATTACTTCATGCGCCTTGCAGAAGTCTATTATATCGCTGCCGAAGCAGAGGCTCGTCAGGGTCAGTATGCTAAGGCTCGTACGCTCTTGGCTACAGTCATCGAACGTGCTGGATATACTAAGGACGATGTGAACGCAATTGCCGATAGTGATCTTCTGGGTGAAATTCTCAAGCATAAGTTGTGTGATATGAGTAACGAAAATCTGGAAGAATGGTTCGATCTTTGCCGTTATAACCGTCAGGGTGGTTTCGAGAGTTGGACAGAAGATGAGAAAGCAGAACTTCCTAGCTTCCGCCGATATCTTCTTCCTATACCAAAGGCATCTATGGGAGCCAATAATCTTCTGGTTCAGAATCCGGAATATGTGAATCAATAAACATTATATAATAAATAATATCGAGAAAAAATGAATAAGATGAAAATGAAAACTTGCATGTTGACACTTGCCGGTCTTGTACTTGCAATGGCTGCCAGCGCGCAGAATTTTGTGATGAAAGGTAAGGTTAAAGGTAACGTGGACGGCTGTTCTGTCATGTTGCAGAAGTATGGATTGGAAGGTGTTACCAATCTGGATAGCGTTACAATCAAGAATGGTGAGTTCATCCTCAAGGGGGTAGTTAACCAGCCTGAGCAGTATCAGATGGTTATTGATATGAACAAGCCTGGTACAGCTGAGCCTGACTATCAGAAAATATTCTCAACAAGAGTCTATGTAGAGAATAAGCCGATGACCTACGATGTAGATCTTACCGGTTTTCCTGCAGAGCGTGATATGAGTATGATAGAGCCTGTTGTAAAGGGTTCTACCACTCAGGATATTTATCAGGCTTATCTTGAACTGATGTCACCTATTCAGGACAAGATGCACAAGATGGATGATAGTATCAACCAGACTAGCGATTTGGCACAGCGTGTATCTCTTGCCAAAGAAGCCATCAAGTTGCAGGAGGAAATGCGCCATCAGACCAGTCTGTTTATTCAGCAGCATACCACTTCTCTGGTAGCCTTCGACTTGCTTCTCGAGAGTTTCTCTTCTTTACCAACCCCATATACCTCTCAGCAGATTGACGAGATGATGGGCTGGTTGAAGAACGACTGGAGTTCTTCTGCACAATATCCGATGCTGCAGATGCAGGCAGAGATGGCAAAGCATACTGCTATCGGCAACCATTATATCGATGGTACCGTTGTCACTCCTGAAGGCAAGCAGGTGAAGCTTTCTTCACTTATCAAGAAGGGTGAATACACCATGTTGGAGTTCTGGGCTTCCTGGTGTCGTCCATGCCGTCAGGAGATTCCACATCTCAAGAAGGTACACGAGAAATACAAGGATTTCAACATCATCAGTATTTCCGTAGATGAGAGAGATGCCGACTGGAAAAAGGCAATGGCCAAGGAAGGAATGACCTGGACACAGGTTCGCAATCCTGAAGGTTTTGGCGGTATGGTGATGGGCGAGTATGGCATCAATGGTATTCCAGCTTGTCTCATCCTAGATAAGGATGGCAATTTCTATAAGACCAACATGCGTGGTGCTTATCTTGATGCTTTCTTATACGATTACTATAAGAAATAAAATAGTTTAGTGCATAAAATATTCCCCGATATGAATCCTCAGTATTCCTGCAGGATTCGTATCGGGGAATTTTGTTGATGAATTGTATGAAGGATAGATTTTCGCGAAATGAAAATCCATCATTGTTATTTACCATGCCTCCAGTTTATCTGCAATCTCTGGCATCTTATCCTTGGTGAATACAGGATTCTTGCCTTCCTTCTTCTGTTGGCGATAGTCTTTCAACAGGAAGACGGCCTGGCGGGAAAGCAGGACGATGGCTGCGAGATTGCAGAGGGTGAGAAGAGCCATCGTGATATCTGCAAAACTCCATGCAAAATCCAGAGATACTACAGCTCCGACCATCACCATTGCTGCTACAGCAAGACGATAGACAAATACACCCAGCTTGGAGTCCCTGATATATCTCACGTTGGTTTCTCCATAATAATAATTGCCGATGATGCTGCTAAAGGCAAACAGCCATATCATTACCGCAACAAACGGATTGCCGATGTTTCCGATTTCGTGGGTCAGGGCATCCTGGGTGAGTTGAATACCATTTGAAGCCGTAAGATCCACACCGCTCACCAGGATGATGAAAGCTGTGCAGGAACATACCACCAGCGTATCTGTAAAAACGCCCAAAGCCTGTATCAATCCCTGTTTTACAGGATGACTGACTGTAGCTACCGCAGCTGCATTCGGTGCACTACCTTCACCTGCCTCATTACTGAACAGACCTCGCTTGATACCCTGTATCACTGTAACGCCAAGAACTCCGCCTGCAGCCTGATTGAATCCGAAGGCATTCTCAACAATGGTAAGCAGAACCTTTGGCAGACTGGTGATATTCCAAACAACAACACCTACAGCTATCAGAAGGTAAATGACAGCCATCACAGGAACCACGGTAGAAGAGAACTTAGCCACTCTATGGATGCCACCGAAGATGATGAGCAGGGTGAGCACAGTGAGGGCAATTCCCATGGTGGCAGGCTCGATGCCAAAAGCCTTCTGCCATGCCAGACAGATAGTATTGCTCTGCACAGAATTATAGGCAAAGCCGAAGGTAATGATCATCAGCACGGCAAAAAGAATACCCATCCATCCTTTTCCCAAACCATACTTCATATAATAGGCCGGTCCGCCATAGAAAGATGTTTTGCCTTTCCGCTTGTAAAGTTGGGCGAGAGTTGATTCTATGAAAGCGGATGCAGAGCCCAGTAAAGCCAGCATCCACATCCAGAATACGGCTCCCGGTCCACCGATGCTGACAGCAGTAGCCACACCGGCAAGATTACCGGTTCCAATACGGCTAGCCAATGCTACCACAAAAGCCTGGAAGGAAGAAATGTGTTTCATTTCGCCATCCACTTTCACCTCCATCGACAGTTCATCGTGTCCTATCTCTTCCGGTTGTACCTTGTCGGGATGAATCAGCAGCCTGATCATCTCTCTGATAAGGCGGAACTGGACGAAACGGGTACGCCAAGTGAAAAACAGGGCACAGCATATCAAGACGGTGATGATGATATACGACCAAAGAAAATCGCTAACCTGAACTAAAATGTTTTGTATTGAATCTATCATTTATCTATTTAAAACTTATTATTTCTTTACTTTTTTATAACCTTCAGAACCTGGTCAGCAATACTTTTCATTCCCTTGATAGTAGGGTGACCGTTTTTCTTGTCAATATCATGAAGAGCAATGACAGGAACCTGATATTTGTTGCAGATGGTAGCACCAGAATAGGAATTGATATTTCCCATCTTATAGCCTCCTTCCTTGATAACTTGCCACCACCAGGTTTGCTCAACCTTGTTTACATCTGTAGTTTCTGGTGGAGTAGTAGGTGAGTACCAGGTGGCATAACCCTTAGGAATGAACCCCTCGAAAGTGGAATACGAGTCACCGAGAACGGCAACGGTCTGCTTCACCTGTGCCATGAGCGGCATGAAGGTGAGCATAATGAAAGACATGATAATCGTAAATCTTTTCATGATGCTTGTTCTTGTTTTAATGCTTCTTATGTAATTCTGCTGCAAAAGTAATATAAATATGTGAATAGACAAAAAATATCGGAGGAAAATTCATCTTTCTGTTTCTATTTTTGTCTAAAACTAAGCATGATTTGAGTTATACCATAATTTAATCATGTGCGCGCACTAGCGCATATGAACGCAAGCGTACGCACGCATATATATAATAAGGTATACACAAAAAATCTATTGCACAAAATCTTTATAGATGTTAAAAACTTACTGAAAAAGCAACTTTTTTGCGAAAAGATTTGGTGGAATGAAAAATAGTTAGTACTTTTGCACTCGCTTTTGAGAAATACAC
>OFMH01001481.1_pt1 | contig 12586 bp, 7 predicted proteins | sample 1541761 | NCBI WGS metagenome assembly OFMH01 (sample SAMN04209249, study PRJEB22552) | human gut metagenome | biome: gut; material: feces | host: Homo sapiens | place: USA: Oklahoma
GCCTGCGCCCAGTACTGCGCCGCCCAGGGGGTGGCGCAGGCAGATGCAGCCCTGTCTAGCGCCCTGTTCTTCGCCCTGCTCATGGCACGAAATAATACAGAACTTGCGGTATTGCGCAGTTTTGCAGAGAAATGTGCCGAAGACGAGAACGACAAAGACCTGAAGAATATTGTGTATCTTGTGTTTGACGAGGTGTTCACCGATGCTAAATATGAGCAGTTTATAGAATATCAAGCCAACTATGCATGTGCCAGCAGCCATGGCTTCCTCGATCAGCAGAAAGTACACCGCGACCATGCGGTGTCGATGGTAAAAGAGTGGATGGACAGCGTGCAGCGTGGCAATGCCATTGTGTATATAAATGGTGAAGAAAAACACCCCATTTCCGTTAAGCATCTTTCAAGCATTGTCAACAGTATAATATCTCCGACCATATTTCCATATGGTCCGGATGCTTGTGAATTGTTGCGCCAGAAAACACCATCCACATTCTGGCGTCAGCAGAACTCAAAAGAGATTGTGCGTACGTTCATTTTTGCAACATCAAAAGAAGAACTTACAACCATAACCGCGCAGATGCGCCCTATACAATATCTTATACAGGAGTGTCTGAACGACAACATGGAGTGGAAGGACGATGTGCCAGAGAACCATCCGTTCAAGGTTGTATATGACAAGGTGCAGAGTATCATCAAGTATGCAGACAAGAGTCTTCCATTCAACTTTGATGACAAGTTTTCTGTTTTGCAGAAGCCCCCATACGGCTTATACGGTAGTTTTGCTCCAATGGCAATGATGGCTTTTGCCCTGAAGCCTTGGGCAAACAAAATATTCGACATGCAGGGCAAGCCACGCGACAAGAATGCATTGATTGACGATATAGTGTGGCTGTTCAAGGTGTGGGATGACAAGAAATCGAACAGTAAGCTGAACTTCAAGTTCCAGACTCCCGAGGAAGGCAAACTGTGTAAAGACCTCATATCACTTTTCAAACTGAACAACAAGAACAATGACTATTCGGATGTGACCAGTCTGAAAGATGCCCGCTATGCCATTACGTCAGAGTTTCTTGGCAAGAAAGGATATCCGCTGTGGACGGTGAAATACGCCTCGGAAGCTGCTTTTGCCAGTTTGCCAGTCATGCTGAACATTACGGATGAAGAGCGCAGACTGATAGACAATATCGTCACCATCTGTATGGAACGTGACCTGCGGAATCCAGCGTTGGTAAAGGATACTATAGACCTCATCTCTGAACTGAGGTTCGAGATGAAGAACATCCTCAATGTGAATGCAGCCTTTTCTGATGGCTTTAAGAATTATCTGATGCAGCTTGACTTCATCAACATACAAGAAGATGAAGTGGATGACGTGAAGCACTTCATCGAGCAAAATCTACAATCAACAGTAGGTTATTGGACTGAAGAAGAGGTGGAGAAGAAGGCATTACAATGGAATTCTGCAAGAAGTTCATCTGCAAATGGTCAGCAAAAAACAAATGGAGGTTGGCACCAAAGCAACGACATAGTTTCCGAACCGCCTGCCAATAATACTGTACAAACATCCTATACGGATCCTAACGCATTGGAGGAGAAGCGCGAGCAGGCAAAAAGACTCATAGCAGGCATTGTTTCCCTTGATGATGCCAAGTCTCTGCTGAACCGACTGTGTGACGAATGTGGAGAGTGGTTGTTGGACAAGATTAACGATTAAGTCTATGTATAAGGAGTTTGGCTCATTGGAAGACCTCTGTCATGAAATAGAGGTCGACAAACATTGGACGGGAGCGGAGAGCAGTCTCCGCAACCGCTATCCAATACGTTTTGTGTTGTTTGAAAATTTTGGCGACTTTGACGATTTCGTGCAAGTATGCCAAGACCATAACGTATATGTGCAAAGCATAGATAAATGGTTGAGAGACGGACAGGACGACAAACTTATCACATATTCGCAACTTGCCGCATTATTCGAGGCTTACATTAAAAGTCTGCCTGCAAACGATTTCGTTATTGCGCCATTTTCGGAGATAACAAGATTCTATGACAATACACATTACGCTGAGTTTGATTCGTTGCTGAAGACAATACGTCTTATCCAATCGCCAGAAGAAGCCCAGCGTGGTCACCAGCGTATATATGTGCCTGTCATCGGTATGCAGAACAAGGTGAGCAAATTCAAGGACGATCCAAATATCCATATATGGGAATATCGCTCTGGGGCAGAGTATGACAACTATCAGCTGATTCTTACAAAGGGAACTACATACGGTGTGAAAGGACTTGAAGAACATTATACGCTGTGTGAAGATCTGCGCCATTGGATTGCCCTTTGGAAAAATGTGGGTGCTAAGATAAAGTCGCAGATTATATGTACATCAAAGTGCATTTTCGCAAACAGTAATAATGCCCAGCCAGACAATGCCTTCAAGTATATGGTTTGCAACAATGCGTTTGAATTCTTAACCAAGGGACTCCGTATTGATTTTGGCAAATTGAATGCAAGAGAAGAAGATATGCCGTATTGGGAAGGACTAGCTTCCAATATTGATGTTGCAGATTTTGATTTTGACACTTTTGTTAATCAGCGGTTCAATACATCAAGTTTGAATGAAGAGAATGCCTTTGTGCAGATATGGTTTGAATATCGAGATGAGTTTTCGCGCTGGCTGCTGAAAACTTATTTTGTATGGAAAACAGATGAACGCAATTATCTCATTAGGGCTTTGGAGAATGTTGCCTCTTTGGGCTCGTCTGATTTGTTCTCACAAATAGCTACCCAAATCTTTGAAGAGCCTCTTGACGAGACCAGTATTAGCCAACGTTTGGCTCTGCTTAGAGAAGCTAAAAGACAGCATGTGCAGATAACGAGTTTGGCAGAACAAAAGGTTAAGGCAAAGTTGTCGGCAATGGCTGCTGACCCAGAACGTGGACCTTTGTTTGCGATGAAATATATGTCGCCACTCACTTTGTCGGAACAATGCTTGATGGCGGAATGGGTAGGTCAAGGAAGGATAGAAAAGGACTATATAAAGATTCTTTTCCCTGAATTGTATGCCTATTTGTTGCCATCAAGTGTTCAAACAGAGAAAGACAATGGTTGGATAAATGAATATTTTCAGGAATATTGTCTTTCAAAAGTGAGGAATAGTCAAACCGAAAACCTGGTAAACAAGCTCAAGGAACTTAATGACTCACAAGTCAGTTTTGAGACATGGCGCAATGGTTTTAAGACTGTAAAGACATTCATGCACAACAGACAGGATATTGACATTTACTATTGGATAGACGGGCTTGGTGTTGACTGGATTCCATTCATAACCCAAGTCATTGAAAAACATAAGGCAGATGGGGTGTTCTTGAATGAAATTTATGTTGCAGCTTCAGAATTGCCTACAGTCACTTCCGTAAATAAGACGAAGTTGGATGAGATGGCAGATGGCAGATTGGAGAAAATCGGAGATGTAGACAAGTTTGCACATACACAGAAAAAATATCCTGCATACCTTATAGAGGAGTTTCGAATTGTAGAAGATGCCATTTCGAAAGTTCTCTCGCTGTACAATGGCAAGAAGATAGCATTTGTCTCTGATCATGGAGTCAGCTATATGGCACAGTTCGGAGCAGGACTTAACCTCGCAGGCGTGGAGACAGATCATGCTGGACGTTGTGGACATTGGCTCAAAGGGTCTGCTCCGGCAGACAATAACTATATTGTATTGGACGATGGCCTGACGCTTTGCTCATTGAATAATAACTCTCTTTCCGCCAAAACGCCAATGGGACAGGGTGCTCCTGGGGGTGCAACACCAGAAGAGGTTCTCGTACCTATCATAATCGTTTCCAACCAAAAGAATGCAAATGTATATTCTGCAAAATTGCAGTCAAATGAGATAGTGGCAAGTAATCCTGTGGTGAAATATGCAATAAAGGGACTTGTTAGCATAGATACGCCATTCGTGACATATAATGGCGTGGATTACAGACTTCATCGGATTGATGGATATGTATACGAAAGTGAACGGTTGAATCTCGTTAGTACTTCGACAAGAATTACCTTGCGTATAGGAGATTTTAAGCAAATAGACAATCTTAGAATCAATACAGGTGTTCAAGAAGATGATTTATTCGGATTTTAATTATGCAAGAAACTATTACACAAAAGATTCGAGAGCAGTTCGCCTCGATGGCAATATATAAAGACCCTGCATCAACTAACAGTTTGTTTGCCGGGCGAAACCTGCCGTCCTTTGTAAAAGATTTTATTCTAAAACGGTTTATCAATGGGGCTGGAAATGTCAATCGTACTGAGTTGACGAGTTTCCTTGATATGGTTATACCGCAAAAACAAACGGAAGTAAAAGATCGCTTGGCTTCAGGTGAGGAACTGACTTTGCTCACTCGCTTTATTATTTACATAGACTTGGTGAAAGGTGTGCGTAGATTTGGCATTCCAGATCTTGGCATTAAGATAAACGAGGGCCAAATACCTGAATATGTTTACAAAAGTCATCAAGGAGAACTTGTTGATGGCGAGAAATGGGGTATAATTAAGCTTTCCGTGCTGCCTGATGAAGACGGGAAAAAGAACCATGTTGAGATGGTTGACTACAAACCATTCAAGCCCTACCGAAGTGTTGATCTTGACTATCTGCGAAATGCTCGTGCTGCATTTTCTACGGAGGAATGGATAAATCTTCTGCTATCTTCTATGGAATATGAAGCAGATGGATTTGACACAATGACTCAGAAAATGGAGTTCTTGACACGCCTCCTTATCTTTGTTGAGCCTCGTTTGAATGTGATAGAACTCGCTCCTAAGGGAACTGGTAAGTCTTTTGTGTTTGGAAACCTCTCAAAATATGGTTGGCTTGTAAGTGGAGGTAAGGTTACACGCGCCAAATTGTTCTATGACAAGACAAAACAACAAAACGGTATTCTCAAGAACCATGATTTTACCGCCTTTGATGAGATACAGACCATTATTTTTCAGGAACCAGCAGAAATTCAGGCTGCTTTGAAGTCCTATCTGGAAAGTGGTAAAACTACTATAGACAACAATGAGTTCAGTTCGGAATGTGGATTGATGATTATGGGTAATATACCACTCAACGAACAACGTCGCCCTATGGGGTGTCGCTATTTCGATTCATTACCGCAGTCGTTTAGGGAATCTGCGTTGCTTGACCGTTTCCATTGCTTTATAGAAGGTTGGAATTTGCCGCGTATCAATAAAGGCATTATTTATAAAGGTTGGACACTGAATGTTGAATATTTTTCGGAAATATTGCATTCACTTCGTACGCAAAACATTTATGGATTGCTATTTGACGAATTAGTAGCATGTGACAAGAATGCCGATACGCGTGATTTTAATGCAGTGAAGCGCATCGCTGTAGCATATATGAAATTGTTGTTCCCTCATTGGAATCAAGTTGAAGATGTAAACATTGATGATTTTGATACTTATTGCTTACAGCCGGCTATTCGCCGCCGTGGCATCATAAAGGAGCAATGTCATTTTATAGATGTAGAATTTAAGACTATAATGCCAAATTTCTGGATAAAGACAAGAAATAATTAAGCATGAAGAGTATGTACGGAAAAGCGATGAATAGATTCTCTTTGATGTGCTTACTCATTTTAATATTGCTGTCCGCTTTAACTCAAAAGAGCATAGAAATCCTATCCGAAACGCCTGTTTATGGGCACTGCGGATAGGATTCCTATGCTCTTTTGAGTTTAAGCGGACAGTTCCCTTTGCCAGAATGGCAAACAAGTTGAGATAATAACAAAAGAGCGTCAAGATGATATTTGAACTTTGTTATATAGAAGCAATAACAGAAAATAGATACCGAAGAAAAGACATTTATAAATATTGCACTGATTTAGCAGAAAAAGCACTTGTTTGTTGCAGATTATTGTGTGCAAGTGATTATATTTGCAACGTTGTTCCATTCTTCTGTTAAAACGTGGAATGGGTATTTCTTGAACTATAAAGAACATATTATGAAGAAGACTTTTTTAGCAATGGGGTTATTGGCCCTGTGTAGTGTGGGTTTTGTGTCTTGTGGTGGCGGTAATGGCTCAAAAACACAAGATGCTTCTGAAACAGTGGCAGATGATAAAGGTGTGTTGGCCGACTTGGTGGACGTGTATGTGGACATGGCAGAGTTGAATTTAGAACAGGAGGAAAAATACGCCAAGAATGATGTTTCGGGCGATGAGTTTCAGAAGTATCAGGCTAAATTGCAAGAATACGAAAATAAGGCTAAAGAGTTGGGCGCCACTTATGAGGGTAAACCGATAAAGTTTGAGAGCTCTGAAGCCTTGGGCATTACCTTTGCCGATGGGGTGATTGCTAATGTTAATGCCGGTAGGGTGTTGCAGGTGAATTTCAGAGCCAAGCCCTCTGCTGAGGTGACAGGTTCGGTTTACGCTTATTTTTTAGATGCTAATAACAACCTTGTATCTAAAACAGTGGGTAACTACAGAAAGAGCGATGGCTTGGTTGATGTGACATTGCGCATGGCTGTTAGGGGTATGCGCAAAACTACGCCTGTTGAAAGTTGGAAGAAGGTTGCCACTATAGCCAAGATAATGGTTGTAAATAAGGGCGAATACAGCGCTGGCGTGGTGCCTGCAGCCGCAAATGGTGCTACCAAAAAGGTGGAAGCACAGTCTGCCAGCAAGTTTGTGATGACGGACAAAGGCGTGGATAAAATAACGTTGGGCGCAGACATCAACAAACTGCCCAAAAGTGTTGAGGGGTTGTACGACAAGGTGGTTGTAAAGTCTGAGTATAACGCGATGGAGGACGAAACCACCACAACGGCTACATTCACCTTAAAGGGTAAAGAGGTGATGACCGCCATGGCTGATGAGGCTAATAAGGTTTGTTATGTCGCAGTGCAAGCACCTGGCGTAGGTGTTAAAATAGGGACTGCTACCTTCGAGGTTGGGACGCCTGTTAACGACGTGCTGAAAGCCAATGGCGTGAAAAAAGACGATACCTATGCCGCAGTTTATGGCAAGGTGCAGTTTGAAGCAGATGTAAACAACAAGGTATGTAACATTTCGGTGGGTTCGGCATGGTAAGGTTGTAACAGCATAGCTCTATGTCTATTCAGAACGCTTGGCGTAAATGGCGTAAATAGGGTAGGTATAGGGTGGTAAAATATTTATTGCTGTCCGCTGTAATAATCAAAGGGTACAAATATTCCGGTCAAAGCCCAATTTATGAGGGCTTCGGGTGGAATATTTGTACCCTTTACCGTTTGGTAAGTCTGGTGGCTACTGTCATTCAATATCTCTCATCGCATCTTGCAATCAGAAAATCAGACTAAGCGTATGGACAGATGCTGAAAATGATTATATAAACTAATTTTGAAGAGTTTGAAGGGCTGCTTAAGGTATATATCGGTTGCTAACGTGTATTTCGTACATTAACAGTGGTGTTTTATACAAGCCGCAGTGTTGGCTTTTTTAATCAAGTAAAACGTTCATATCTTTGCCGCGTCAAAAAACAGCAAGGACAAGAAAAACAGCGAAAAACGTTAAACGCCATCTTTCACGTTGGCATAAAGTAAATATTACAAGCTATGAAAACAATTTCAAAAGAATTAGAGCAAGAACTCCGTGACGACCTCTACAGTTTGCTTAATAATAAGAATGTAATGATGGTTTTACAATCAGAAGAACGTAAGAAGCAAATAGTAGAAGATTGTATTAAAGACCTTAGGATGTTGCCTGACAGCTCTCTCGATCCCGAATACTGGTTGACATACGGGTATATTGGACATATACCATTAGCGGATCTTATCTTTAATTATTTAACCGAAGATGAGATGCAAACATGGGAATATGGTTATATTAGTAGATATGTCGTGCCGCACAAGCAAACGTATGCCCAAGCACTTCAGGAGGTAAAGAATGGTAAGAAAAAGACACATTGGATGTGGTGGATATTTCCACAAATGAAAGGGCTGGGTAAGTCAGAACGGTCGCGGTTCTATGGTATCCTTAACAGGAAACAAGCAAAATTATTTCTTGAACATCCCATATTAGGAAAGAATCTCTGCGAAATAACACAGGCTGTTCTTGATAGTGACAAGAACCCTTATGAAATATTTGGAGCTGATGTCATAAAATTCCGCTCATGTATGTTGTTGTTCGCCTCATTGGAAGGAGCACCTGCTGTATTCAAGCGGGTTCTCAACCGAAATCGTTGGAAGTGACATATTCTCCCCACCTCGTGTTACTAAAAAAGAGGGTGCATTGCTAATCACATAATGATTAGCAATGCACCCAATAAAAGCCTTTTTGTGCATTTTATCTTTTATGGACGATAATCTTACGTCAATTATATCTTTCATAAACGATAAAAAAGTATCTTTGCAATAGTTTTTAGTATTAGCACGAAAAGGATATGACAAAAGATTTAATAAAATTGCTTATCTCTGAATATCAAGCATACGTATCACAAGTAGAACTCATTCCTCGTAATGTGGAACTAGTGGACGGCCTTAATTATGTGTTTGTTGGATTGAGGCATGCTGGCAAATCTTACTTGATGTTCCAACGCATAGCACAATTGATAGAGCAAGGGCATAAGAGAGAGGAAATATTATATTTCAATTTTGAGGATGACCGAATAGATTCTTTAGATGCCAAAGACCTTGACTTGATAAAAACGTGCTATGAAGAGATGTATGATACTCGTCCGATATTTTTCCTGGACGAGATACAATTGGTTGATAGATGGGAAAAGTTTGCCCGTAGGTTAGCAGACCAAAAATATCAAGTATATATTACAGGCAGCAATGCCAAAATGCTGAGTAGTGAGATTGCGACTACGCTTGGCGGCAGATATATGATACATGAAGTGTATCCTTATTCCTTGCGAGAGTATTTGAATGCCAGTGGTATTGATACATATGAAAAAAACGCACTATTTACATTCGGCAAACAGATTGTAAAGTTGGCAAACACTTATTTTCAACATGGTGGTTTGCCTGAAACGGTGGGTATGAAAGAACCTCGTTCATGGATGAGCAATCTGTTTAGTAAAATATTCTTTGGCGACCTAGTTGCAAGATACAGGATACGCAACGATTATGCATTGCGGGTGATGATACGCAAAATGGCTGAGAGTGTAAAGCAACCTCTTTCATATAACAGAATTGCAAGCATCGTCAGTAGCACAGGCAAAAAATTAAGTACAGACGCAGCGATAGACTATGTAGAATATATGACTGAAACTTGGCTCATACTGCCCTACGAGAATCTATATGGAAAGTTGCAGGATAAGGAATCGAATCGCAAATACTATTTCACGGATAACGGCTTACTGCATCTGTTCCTTGTTGACGCCAATACTTCCCTGCTTGAAAATATTGTAGCGATAACTCTCAGACGCAAATATGGTGATGGAAGCTATTTTTGGAATAGCAAAAATGCAGAAGTGGATTTTGTCGTTCCTGAAGAGGAATTGGCTGTGCAGGTGTCCTATTCTATGGCAGATACAGACACGTTCAAACGAGAAACAGATGCCCTGATAAAACTTGTTTCTGTTCAATCAATCAGCAAAATGATAGTTGTTACCATGGAGGAAGAAAGTTCCGTTGAAAAAGATGGATACCATATAGAACTCGTTCCTTTATGGAAATGGTTGCTTAGGTTCTAATACATTAGGAGGATTTTTCTAAGCCAAAAATTGTCTATCCGAATAAATACATGCCATTTGTTTATGATGAAGCAAACTTTCTAACTAACTAAAGTTTCCCACCCTCTTTATTGGGGGTGGGAAACTTTAGTTGCTAATAATCAAAGAATCAGTAAAGGGTAAACGAACTTTCCTTGTTCGTTTATACTATTAACTCTCCATCTGTTTCTCTGTATTCCTTATCCCGAACTCGCGTTATAATGTGGCTACTTGTTGTTCAAATAGTTCGGGAGCGCAGAGCGCCTTGTTGCGTATTTTTGACCGGTAGTTGTAAACGGTGGCAGTGGAGTAGTCAAGGAAGTGTGCAATGCGTGATGTGTCGTGAATGCCCAAGCGAATGAGCGCGTAAATGCGTAGCTCAGTGTTGAGTTGACCATGCTTTTTCACTTGAATGTTGTGGTCTGGTTGAAGCAACGCATTGAAAGCCTCAACAAAGTTGGGGAAGAGTGTGAGAAACGCAGCATCAAAGTCGGCATAGAATTGAGCCTGCTCAGTTTTAGCATTCAGAGCCTTTTGCAGCGATTGTGCAATGTCGTCATAGCGGCGGTTCTTGATAAGACGCAGAGTAGTGCTTCGGAACTCAGAGAGTTGATCTAAATACATGCGGCAGCGATTCAGGTAGCGCGCTATATACTCCTCTTTCATCTTGTCGGTCATGCGCAGTTGGCTGTAGGTGCGTTGCAACTCCTCGTTGGTGCGTCCCACCTCGTCGAGGGCTTCTTGCAACTTAAGGTTGGCCACTTTCATTTGCTCATTGGCCTCAGCCAGTTGCTGGTTAGACAAAGCTTGCTTGCGACGCATCACTCTCAGCTTTATCATTTGCTTGCGCAAATACACCACCGTGCCACTCAAAGCAACAAGTAAGGCAATGAGCAAGTATATGAGCAACCGGTCGCGATGGCGCTGCGCCTTCTCTTGCTGCTTATATTGCTTGTCAATAATAGGGAAAATGTTGGAAACCTCAATGGCTCGCAGTCCGGCCTTACAAAAGTTGGCGTCCTCCATAGAGCAGAGCAAATAGGTGTAGGCACGTTTCACATTGCCTGTGCGGAACAGCACTTGTGCCAATATGGGCAAAGCTTGATATTCGCAAGTGCCTTTGCGTAAGTCGGCAATGGCGGTGAGCGTGAGGTAATAGGCAGCTTGTGTTGAGTCGTTGGCCAGCAAGCAGGCATGTGCCATGGTAAAGCATATATAGGGCATGGGGTTGCTCTCGCTCATCTTATTCACATAAGGCCGCAACAACGCAATGGCCTTCTGAGGCTGGCCAAGAGCGTTATACTTGTCGGCCTGTATAATGGCTCTGTGTACTCCCTGTGTCGCTTTAATCGAGAGCAGTGAGTCGCGGTAATTCATAGTCTTTTCGGCCCAAAGATGGTGCTGTGTAGGTATTTTGGTGTAGTCGCTCATCCACCCATAGAGCGTACGTTTGGTGCGAAAGTAGTAAAGTTGCAAGTCGGCATGCTCATGGTTGATGAGGGAGTGTGGCACCTTTTCAAGTTCGCTAATAGCTTCAGTATATAAGGCCGAAACCGCATATATTTCAGCTTGAGCAATGTGGAGCGTGGCTTGCATTACAACATCACTCTTGTATTCGGGCAAACGGGTCATGGCATCAATGTACACCTGTGCAGAGTCCGTTTGATAGTGTGCGTACAGGTCAAAAATGTTCTTGTATATGTTATATTTGTTGTATCCCTTTGCCTTGCGGGCCAGTGCTTTGAGTTGACGTATTCGCTCGTAGTGCTTGGCATGATATTGTGCTTTGTTCTTCACCATGTTGTCAAGCGTGAGCAGCAACTTTTGTGTAGGCTCATTCAGCACCAGAGGCTTGCTTTGCGCTGAGGTGGATATTGATATTGAGGTGAAAAGGCTCACAAGTAGGGTAATCAGCAAGAATTGCTTCATGATAATGCGTCTGTAAAAGTGCATAAATGGGATTGGTTGTCGCGTCAAAGTTAATTTCTTTTTCGAAAACAGGGCTTATGCGGTGTAAGAAAAATAAATAACTATTTATATTTTTATCGTGGCTTGTGTTCGTTAAGTGATTGACTTTCAGCGAATAACGCTTTTCTGACGTTTATATTTTAATTATAAGCTCTTGCAAACAGAGCAATGTGATTGTAATTTTGCCCAAGTGATAACACGGCAAACACACAAAAACATTTTTACATACGCTTGGAGGCTGAAGGTGATAAGGGCAATAATGTGAATGGTGCCCTTACATCTTCAAAATCCGAAACCTTAATACCATCAAATTGCCAAAGGCTGGCAATATGCCAAAGGCAGAGCCTATTCATGCAACTCCTTAAATGTAACACCATTAACCCCATTATAAAGAATGAGCAAGCTATATACTCTCTTATTTGTATTATTCACTTTGCTGCCTCTAAGTGCAAAGGGGCGTACACAGTCGTCGGTGCAAGTGCAGCCCGCCTTTTGGTGGAGCGGTATGGTTAATCCCACCCTGCAATTAGTGTTGCACGGACACAATATAGGACATAGCCAGGTAACGCTCAGTACTACTGACGTTAGCATTGATAGCATTGTGCGCCCGGTTAACAGCAACTATTTGTTAGTTTATCTCAACATAGGCAGGGCACGTGCTCAGCGCTTCAACTTGCAGTTGCAATCGGGACGCACACGTCAGCGCATAGCTTATGAACTCAAGGCACGCGATGCAGCCCCTAAAGCACAAGGCTTTGATGCCGCTGATGTGCTTTACTTGCTCATGCCCGACAGGTTTGCCAATGGAGATGTGCGCAACGATGTGGTGAAAGGCTTGCGCGAGAGCACAGCAAGTCAGGCTCCTGATGCACGTCATGGGGGCGATCTGGCAGGTATGACCCGTCATCTTGACTACTTG
>OFMH01001484.1_pt1 | contig 12565 bp, 11 predicted proteins | sample 1541761 | NCBI WGS metagenome assembly OFMH01 (sample SAMN04209249, study PRJEB22552) | human gut metagenome | biome: gut; material: feces | host: Homo sapiens | place: USA: Oklahoma
CAATAAAGGCTTATAGCCGCCCGTCGAGCCACCCGTTTTACGGGTGGAGGCGACTTCTTCGGTGGGACAGTTTGATGATGTTTTGGGCAAGATGATGACTGAATGTAGGGCAGGAGGAGACTGTAATCGGGATGGCGTCGCCAGTAAGCGATATTTCCTTATAGAATGACTGGTCTCCGGTATTAAAAAAGCGCACTGTCTTTCGTGAGACAGTGCGCTTTTTAGTGGTGCATCAATCTTCCGGTGCCACTAACAGCTGAACGTGATTCTTTTTACAGTACTGGACGTATTTATCCGGAGCCTGTCGGTCGAGGATGATGCTGTCCAGGTCGGATAAGGAGCAGTAGGTCATGAGGGAAGTTACGTCTAATTTTGAGGAATCGATGAGCAGGTGTTTTTCTCCCGTCTTTTGGATCAATTTTTGCTTTATTTCATTTTCGGCGATAGAGGCATTGGTAGCGCCGTTTTCAATGGAGATTCCCGTAGACGCCAGGAAAATCTTTGACGTATTATAGTTGTCCAGACAGTGAAGAACGCTGGGGCCGACAAAGGACATCGATGGATAATATAAGGTGCCGCCTGTTGCAATCAGGTTGAAGGTCTTCGAATTCGAATAGGCGATGGCTGCATTGATGATGTTGACGCTGGCCGTAATGATGGTCAGATTTTTTTTATCTGCCAGGTAGGGAATCATATGGAAGGTTGTCGTCCCGGAGTCGATGAAAATGATGTCGTTGTCATTGACCAGGGAGGCGGCCATCTTGGCGGCCCGCTGCTTGTTGGATGCGTTCTTGGTTTCACGTTGGGTGAAAGGTTCGATAGAGTCGGTCTCTTTCAGGGTAATGCCTCCATAGACCTTATTGATGAGTCCTTGTTTATCTAACTCAGCAATATCACGCCGTATCGTATTTTTGGAAACGTTGAAGACGTCGCAGAGGTGATTGATGGAAAGATGATGTTCCTCTTCCAGCATTTTTTTTATACTGTTGATTCGGATGATTTTCATAAAAATCGCTGGCCTTTCTCTTAGAATTGGTGGGAAGGGATATATCCTGCCGTACTGCAAGTTTAGCATATGACAATGTAGTGTTAGCATGTAACGATGTAGTGTTAGCATGTAACAATGCAATTGTTCTGGTATCTATGATTATATCTGAAATCTAATCAAAAGACAACCATAAATGAGGCTATTTTGGTTAATTTATGATAAAAATGATGATAAGATGAACCGAAATGGAAGTGAATATCAATTAAAAGAGGGCGAAAAATGGATTTTATTATGATTTCAGAGAAATTCATGAATAACTATTGACTAGAATGTGATTAAGTGTTACATTGTGTATGTAAACAAATCCAAAACATAACCAAAACAAATAACCAATATTATCGGAGGAGATGTTATTATGTCAGACGTATTCATGATGCCCCGTACCATTATTTCCGGTCCTAATGTCATTGCTGAACTCGGTAAGCATATTCAGGGAAAAGGAACCAAAGCCCTTGTCGTTACCGACCAGATGATGGTCAAATTTGGCAATGCCGCTAAAGTAGAAGATGCTTTGAAAGCCGCAAATGTTCCCTATGCACTGTATGACGGCTGCAATACGGAACCGACGGATCTCATCGTCGACGAAGGCTTAAAGATTTATAAAGAAGAAGGCTGTGACTTCTTGGTCGCCTTAGGCGGCGGCAGCCCGATGGATACGGCAAAAGCCATTGCCATGCTCACGGCATGCCCGGGTAAGCTTCGTGATTATATGCACACCGTTATCGACATGCCGGTTCCCTTCATCGTCGCAATCCCGACGACAGCCGGTACCGGTTCGGAAGCTACCAAAAACACAATCATCGCCGACACGGAAACGAATGTAAAAATGCTTCTCGGCGGCCCGTCCTTGATTCCTGATTTAGCCGTTGTAGATCCGACCTTCACCATGACAGCACCGCCTAAAGTTACGGCTGCAACCGGGATCGATGCCCTGACTCATGTCATTGAAGCCTATACGTCTCGGAAAGCTATTCCCATGACGGATATGTTTGCCCTGTCAGCTATTAAGAAAATTCATAAAAATCTCCCGATTTGCTACAAAGATGGTAAAAATGTGGACGCTCGCATGCAGATGTCTGTGGCAGCTCTTGAAGCCGGCATTGCATTTACCAACGCTTCTGTTACAATTGTACATGGTATGAGCCGTCCGATTGGTGCTTTGTTCCACATCGCTCACGGTGTATCCAATGCAATTTTGCTCCCGTCCTGCATGGCCTTCGCTATTAAGGAAAATACAGACCGTTTTGCAACGATTGGTCGTATCATGGGCGTCGCTGATGACAACACGCCTGATGAAGAAGCTGCTCAGGCTTTCGTTACCGAAGTCGCTCGCTTCTGCAAGGAAGTCGGCATCCCGACCTTGGCTGAATTAGGCGTTGCTAAAGAAGACTTCTTCGCACAGCTTGATAAGATGGCAAGCGATGCCTTGGAAAGCGGCAGCCCGCAGAATACGATGCGCGTTCCCACCAAAGAAGACCTTATTGAAATTTACAAAACGCTGTACTAAGTTATAGGAAAGGACCCGAGGAAAATGGCATTAGTTACATTAAGAGAAGCATTGGGCTCCGTTAAAGATAATTCCTATGCAATTGGTGCGTTTAATGTATCAAACATGGAAATGGTCATGGGAGCCATTAAAGCTGCTGAAGAAATACAGACGCCGCTTATCATTCAAATTGCAGAAGGCCGGTTGAAATATTCCCCCTTGGAATTACTGGGCCCCATCATGGTGGCTGCCGGTAAGAAAACCGACATTCCCGTCGTCGTTCATTTTGACCATGGTTCAACAGTAGAAAAGATTCATCAGGCTTTGGATATCGGCTTTACGTCCGTCATGTTCGACGGTTCCAGCTATCCCTTGGAAGAAAATATCCAGAAGACTAAAGAAATTCGTCAGATGGCCGAAGCTTACGGCGCGTCCGTCGAAGCGGAAGTCGGTCACGTTGGCGGTGCGGAAGGCGACTACGAAAGCGTAGAAGTCTTAGTCACCAGCGTAGAAGAAGCCACGCGTTTTGCTGAAGAAACGCGTGTCGATGCCTTAGCCGTAGCCATCGGCACGGCTCACGGCAATTACGCTAAGAAACCGCAGCTGCACATCGACCGCTTGAAAGAAATCGCTGCCGTCGTCAAATGTCCCTTAGTACTTCATGGCGGTACGGGCCTTACGGACAGTGATTTCCGGAACTGCCTGCACAACGGAATAAAGAAGATCAATATTGCGACGGCATCGTACGACAGCGTAGCCAGCCATATCAAACAGACTGTCAGCGATAAGCCGCAGGCGAACTACTTTGACCTCAGCGATTCCGCTGTTCAAGGTGCCTATGAAAATATTAAGAAGCATATGTTAATTTTCAATCAGACGAATCGTCTATAAAGGAGAACATCATGGCAATCATTGAATTTGATCAATCAAAAAAAAGAGATATCGTTCTTATTGGCCGTGCAGCCATTGACTTTAATCCGAATGAATTAAATAGAACCCTTGACGAAGTAGAAACCTTCTCGATGTATCTTGGCGGCTCGCCGGCAAACCTGGCAGTAGGGATCAATAAATTAGGCGACAACGTCGGTTTTATCGGCTGTGTCTCCGATGACCAGTTTGGCGATTTCGCTATCAACTATTTCAAAAAACGCGGTATCGATACCAGCCAGATGACGCGGGCAAAAAACGGTGAAAACCTGGGTCTTACCTTTACGGAAATTTCCAGCCCGACGGAAAGCCGGCTCCTCATGTACCGCAACCAGGCCGCTGACCTCATGATCACGCCTCAGGACGTATCGGAAGAATACATTGCTGACAGCAAGATCCTCTTGATTTCCGGCACGGCACTGGCAGCCAGCCCTTCGCGGGAAGCTTGCTTGATCGCTCTTCGCTATGCGAAGAAACACGGCGTAAAGGTTATCTTCGATATCGACTATCGTGAATACACTTGGAAATCGAAAGAAGATACGTCTATTTACTATTCCATCGTAGCCAGCCAGAGCGACATCGTCATCGGCTCGCGTGAAGAATTTGACTTAACGGAAAATATTCCTGCTGACAGCGGTATTCCTGACCACGAAATTGCAGAAAAATACATTGCCTGCGGCAACAAAATCGTCATCATCAAACACGGCAAAAAAGGCTCCATTGCTTATACGGCTGACCAGCACGCCTATAAAGTGGAATCGTATCACATCAAATTGCTGAAATCCTTCGGCGGTGGTGATGCCTACGGTAGTGCATTTATTCACGGACTCCTGTCGGGCTGGGAAGTACCGAAGGCCCTGCAGTACGGCACAGCTCATGCGGCTATGGTCGTAGCCAGCCACAGCTGCTCCAACGCTATGCAGACAGTTCCTCAAATCGACGCATTTATGGAAGAACATAAAGATGAAAAGGTCATTACGGAATTAGATTGGAGAGACAAATTATGAGACTCGGTAAATTAGGCGAATTAAAACACGGCTATAATGAAATGACGACCCGTTACAGCGATATGATGATGGATATCGGCTACCAGGAAATGGATGCCAATGAAATCGTTGAATTTGGAGATGCTCTTCAGGAAACGGCCTTCGTCATCGTAACCGGTAAAGTTGAAATTACTTGGGACGGCAAGACGGAAGTCATGCACCGCGACTCCATTTTTGATGAAAACCCGTTCTGCCTGCACGTTCCCCATGGGAAAAAGGTCGTTATCAAGGCGCTCACCGTATCGGAAATCCTGATTCAGAAAACTGTCAACGAAAAAGACTTTGAACCTGTTTTCTATCGCCCGGCTGACGTTCAGTGCGACATCTTCGGCCAAGGTGTCTGGAATTCGACGGCAGAACGCACGGTCCGCACTATTTTCGACTATGACAATGCACCTTATTCCAACATGGTAAACGGCGAAGTCATTACCAGCCCCGGCCGCTGGTCCGGATATATTCCGCATACCCATCCGCAGCCGGAAGTATATACTTATAAATTCGATAAACCCCAGGGCTTTGGTGCCTGCTTCATCGGTGAAGACGTATTCATGATTAAGCAGAATTCCTGGTCGGAACTCTCAAGCGGCTATATGCATCCGCAGGTAGCAGCTCCGGGCTATGCTATGTGGTACAGCTGGATGATCCGCCATTTACCGAATGATCCTTGGAAAAAGACTCGTACCGATGTTCCGGAACACGTATGGCTCCTGGACAAAGACGTAAAAATTTGGGAACCTCATAAATAGAAATACTGGTTTTAAAGGAGATTAACATGGCAAATACGATTAGACTTACGGTAGCCCAGGCTCTCGTTAAGTTCCTCAATAATCAATATATTGAATTCGACGGCAAAGAAATGCCGATGTTCGAAGGTGTATTTGGTATCTTTGGTCATGGCAATGTCGTCGGTATCGGCCAGGCTTTAGAAGAAGACCCGGGCCACCTCGTAGTCCATATGGGCCGTAATGAACAGGGTATGGCTCATGCAGCAATGGGCTTTGCAAAACAGAAACGCCGTAAACAGATGTATGCCTGCACCTCTTCTGTAGGCCCCGGCGCTGCCAACATGATTGTTGCAGCTGCTACGGCTACGGCAAACTGCATTCCCGTCTTGTTCTTACCGGGCGACACCTATGCTGACCGTCAGCCCGATCCGGTACTCCAGCAGATGGAACAGCCGAGCAATTTGAGCATTACGACCAACGACGCCTTCAAGGCCGTCTGCAAATACTGGGACCGCATTACGCGTCCGGAAATCCTCATGCAGGCAGCTATCCATGCTATGCGCGTACTGGCCGATCCGGCTGAAACCGGCGCTGTATGCCTGGCTCTTCCCCAGGACGTAGAAGGGGAAGCTTACGATTATCCGGAATACTTCTTCAAAAAACGCGTTCACCATATCGACCGTCCCCGTCCGACAGAACGTGCCATCCGCGAAGCTGTTGAACTCATCAAAACGAAGAAAAAACCGATCCTTATTTTTGGCGGCGGCGTCAAATATTCCGAAGCGGAAGAAGAATTCAAAGCTTTTGCTGAAAAATTCGGCATTCCCTTTGGCGAAACCCAGGCCGGCAAAGGCACGATTGACTGGAAACATCCCCTCAATCTCGGCGGTATCGGCGAAACGGGCTGCCACGGTGCGAATACGATTGGTGCCGATGCAGACTGCGTCATCGGCGTAGGTACACGCTATACGGACTTCACGACGTCGTCCAAATGGCTCTTCCAGAATCCCGATGTCGAATACGTCAATCTCAACGTATCTAAATTCCATGCCTATAAAATGGACGGCATCCAAGTCGTTGGTGATGCCAAAGCCTGCTTGGAAGATTTGCAGGCCGCTTTGGAACAGACGGGCTGGAAAGCCGGCTATACGACAGAAGTAGCCAAAGCTAAAGCTGAAAACGACGCTGAAATCGACCGCATTTATCATTTGGAATATACCGGTAAGGACTTCGTACCGGAAGTAGATGACGATCTGGATTTTGAAAAGGTCAGTGAAGAATTTATCAAGTTGACCGGTTCGTCTCTGCCCCAGACTCGTGCCCTTGGCGTCGTCAATGAAACCATTGGTGACCAGGCTGTCGTCGTAGGTGCTTCGGGTTCCCTTCCCGGTGACCTGCAGCGTGCCTTCCGTCCGACCTGTGTTAACGGTTATCACGTAGAATATGGCTTCTCCTGCATGGGCTATGAAGTCAATGCTGCCTTAGGCGTAAAATACGCTGAACCGGAAAAAGAAGTATATGCTCTCGTCGGCGACGGCGCTTACATGATGCTTCACTCTGAATTGCCTCAGTCTATTGCAGAACATAAAAAAATCAACGTCATCGTCTTTGACAACATGACCAATGGCTGCATCAACAACCTTGAAATCGGTCACGGCCAGGGCAGCTTTGGTACGGAATTCCGCTTCCGCAATCCCGAAACGAACCAGCTTGACGGCGGCTTTGTACCTGTTGATTTCGCGATGAATGCTGCTTCCTATGGCTGCAAATCCTACACTGTTCGCAGTGCAGAAGAATTAAAGGCTGCTATTGAAGACGCTAAGAAACAGACTGTTTCGACACTGATCGATGTAAAAGTACTGCCCAAGACCATGGTTCACGGCTATGGTGACTGGTGGCGTGTCGGTGTAGCTCAGGTTTCCAAGAGCGAAAAGATCCAGGACGTATACAATAACGTAATGGTTCCGCATTTCGAAAAAGCAAGAAAATACTAATCATACATAAGGCATAAAGGGATTACCCTTTACATACATATTCAGGAGGTATTTTTATCATGGCAAATATTAAATTGGGGATTGCTCCCATTGCATGGACGAACGACGACATGCCCGATCTCGGCAAAGAAAATACATTTGAACAGTGCGTCAGTGAAATGGCTTTAGCAGGCTTTACGGGCTGCGAAGTCGGCGGCAAATATCCGAAAGATACGGCCGTTTTGAAAAAAGCCTTGGATCTTCGCGGCATGTCCATTGCCAGCGCTTGGTTCAGCTCCTTCCTTTTGACCCAGTCGTACGAACAGGTCGAAAAAGACTTCATCGCTCACTGCGAATTCTTGAAGGCTATGGGCGCTAAATTCTGCAACGTTGCAGAACAGGGCAATTCTGTACAGGGCAAATTGGATGTTCCCGTCTTTGCCGGCAAACCGGTCAATACGGAAGAACAGTGGAAACTCTTGGCTGAAGGCCTCAACAAACTCGGCGCTGTCGCTAAGAAAATCGGCCTGACCATGACCTATCATCACCACATGGGTACCGGCGTTCAGACGACGGAAGAAATCGACCGCCTCATGGACATGACCGACCCGAACCTCGTATTCCTTCTCTATGATACGGGCCATCTCGTCTGCTCCGGAGAAGATTACCTGGCAATCCTCAAAAAATATCTGCCGCGTATCCGCCACATCCATTTGAAAGACGTCCGCATGGATATCCGCAACAAGGTAAAATCCGATGACATGAGCTTCCTCGACGGCGTTCGTGCCGGCATGTTCACCGTTCCCGGCGACGGCGATATCGATTTTGAACCGATTTTTGATGTCATCAATGCCAGCGATTACGACGGCTGGTTCATCGTAGAAGCCGAACAGGATCCGGCTAAGGCTAATCCTTTGGAATATGCCATCAAAGCTCGTAAATACATCAAAGAAAAAGCTCACATTTAATGGGCAGCAGCATATTGAATACCACTTCTGACTAAACAGTAAAAGCCGTTCTTTTGAGAGCGGCTTTTGCTTTATCGGTTATAGTATGTGAATCATCAAAACGATATGGATACAAAACAAAAAACCTATGCAATACTGATTGCTACGACCTTTATATGGGGGATACAGCCTTTATGCATCAAATGGCTGGTCACGGCCTGGTCACCGGTTACGATTACGACCATGCGCTATCTCTTGATCGGTACGTTTTTACTGGGCCTGTCCATGGTACGGGGAGAAGGCTTGATTCCTAAAAAATCCTGTATCCTGCCGCTGCTGCTCATGGGGGCTACGGGGATCGGTATCAATAACGTCCTGCAGTTTACGGGGCTACAGATATCGACGGTTACCAACTGCACCTTGATTGCCGCAGCGTCTCCGGCCATTACGGCTTTTTTTGCCGCCTTCGGGATCCATGAACGCTTACCGTTTAAAGCTTGGTGCGGCATCTTCTTATCTTTTATGGGAGCTGTCCTGGTCGTCAGTCACGGTTCTTTGGACGTCATTCTGGAGGCCTCCTTTAATCGCGGCGACATCTTCTTTTTACTGGCTCAAGTCGCTTGGACAATCTACTCGATTATCGGCGTACGGGTGATGAAGCAGATGTCTCCTGTGTTAACGACGGGCTGGGCCGGGCTGAGCGGTGCGTTTATCACCATGGCCTATGGCTTCCTGACACAGGACTTTTATCCCGCCGCCCTTTCTTTTCCCCTCTCCATGGCTTTTGGCTATACCGTCATCTTTGGCGGCATCATGGCCATGCTGTTTTGGAACATCGGCGTAAAGAATGCCGGCCCCAGTCTGACGGCTATTTTCCAAAATGTGACGCCTGTCGTCGGCATGATCGGCGGATATTTCCTGTTTTCAGAACGAATCGGGATACAGGAACTCATCGGAGCAGCCTGTATTTTTATCGGCGTCTACGGGACGACGCACAGCAAATAACGACAGAACATATCTCAAAACTCTTACAAAAGTCGGCAGATTTTTGTAAGAGTTTTTTTGACGGGAGTTTTAGTATATAATGGACATGAAATCGTTCATAGGGAGGTCTGTATATGGCAGTCGTCTTGCCTGTCGTTTCTTCAACCTTTGCACCGCATACGAAACCGATGCTGGTAACCATTTATGAGGCTCCCGGCTATATTACGCAGTTGCCGCGGACCATGCATCGTCATGAGGATATATTGGAAATCATTTTGGTCCATCAGGGCCAGGGGATATACAGCGTCGATGGGAAAAAATATACCATAGAAAAAGGGGACATCCTCATCATTGACAGCGGCACCGTTCATGATGAATCGGCCTTGTCTCAATCCGATTTGTCCATCGGATCCTGCGGCGTGACCGAGCTCCACATTCCGGGACTTGCGAAAAATCATTTGTTGAAGCCCCATCAGTCACCCTTGCTTAAAACCGGCGATATGTTCCTGCCCCTGTCACAGATGATGAAATCGATGTACGCCTATACGACCGGTTCTTCCTGTGTTTCGGCCGAGGCAGCCAATTATTTGCTGCAGGCCTTTATCGTCACGGTGTATCAATTGCTGCAGCAGCGGCAGGAAGGGGAGGAAAATAAAGAGGACAACGAATTAGCCCGTCAAATAAAGGCTTACGTCGACGAACACTATATGGAATCGATTACCCTGGCCAAGTTGGCAGCGCAATTCCACGTCAGCCCGTCCTATGTGACCCGGGTCTATAAAAAAGTATACGGTTATGCCGTCATGCAGTACATCCTGCGGCGGCGCATCGGGGAAGCGCAGACCTTGATTATTGATACGGACTTGTCCCTGACCGAAATTGCGTCCCGCGTCGGTTACAGCAGCAGCAGCTATTTCCACGACATGTTTTTGAAAATGACGGGAATTTCACCGCGGCGATATCGGGAAATTTATCGGTCTTTATAAGCAGTACAAGATAGTGGAAGTTTTCTGCAACACGCTCCAAAATATGTTCAGAACCGAACAAAAAACCAGAAGTTTTTTGTTCGGTTTTTTTATATAATCACATCATCAAGAGAAACAGATAAGATAACGCATGAGGAGGTACTTATGACCATACATATTACAGGCGCTCCCTGCTGCTGGGGCGTAGACGACGTAAAAAATCCGTACTTGCCGGCGTGGCAGACCGTTTTGAAAGAAGCCGGTCAGGCCGGATACAAAGCTGTCGAATTAGGACCTTACGGCTATTTACCGCTCGATATAGACGTCTTGAGCCGGGAGCTTGAAAAAAACGGTATTTCCATCGTGGCCGGCACGATTTTTGACGATCTGTTGTCCGAAGAAAACTATCCGGCCGTATTGAAGCAGGTCGATGACATCTGCGGCCTGATTACGAAACTGCCCGAGCTTCCGATGGAAGACGGCCAGCACGTTAAGACCCCTTATTTGACGGTCATGGACTGGGGGCATGATGAACGCGATTATGCTGCCGGCCATCCCGATACGGCACCTCGCTTGAATGATGAAGACTGGCAGCGCATGATGAATCACATCCGGGGCATCTGTGAAAAGGCAGCTTCTTGGAATGTGCGCCCGGTCATTCATCCCCATGCCGGCGGCTACATTGAATTTGCCGATGAAATCGAAAAGGTCGTCGGCGACATTCCCTACGAATTAGGCGGCCTTTGCCTCGATACGGGCCATCTGCAGTATTCCAAGATGGATCCCGTTACCTGGCTGCGCAAATATGCCGACCGCATCGACTATATTCATTTTAAAGACATCAATGAAGACGTATACCGCCAGGTGATGGGGGAACACATTCGCTTTTTCGAAGCCTGTGCTAAAGGGGCTATGTGCCCGATCGGCACGGGAATGCTCGATTATCCGGCGATTTACGAAGTTCTGACGAAAGAACTTCATTATGCCGGCTATATTACGGTTGAACAAGAACGGGACCCGCGCAATGCGGCAACCAGCCTTCGCGACGTAAAAGCCAGCTGTGATTACTTACATGGATTAGGATTTGACTGACAGCATAGATAGGGGGAAACACGAATGATTAATGGAGAAAAAGTATTAGACCATCCCATTCGCTGGGCCATGGTAGGCGGCGGCAGAGGCAGCCAGATTGGATATATTCACCGCAGTGCGGCCCTTCGCGATGCATCGTTTCAGCTCGTTGCCGGAGCCTTCGATATTGACCCGCAGCGGGGAAAAGATTTCGGCGTATCCTTAGGCGTAGACGAAAACCGCTGCTATACGGACTATAAGACGATGCTGCAGGAAGAAGCTAAACGGCCGGACGGTATCGAAGCCGTAACCATTGCCGTTCCCAACGGCCTTCATTACGAAGTCTGCAAAGCCGTATTGGAAGCAGGTCTGCATGCCGTCTGTGAAAAGCCCTTGTGCTTTACGACGGCCCAAGCCGAAGAACTCGTGAAATTAGCCGATGAAAAAGGCTTAGTCGTCGGCGTCACCTATGGCTATGCCGGCCATCAGCTCATTGAACAGGCGCGGCAAATGGTGCTGCACGGTGATTTAGGCGACATCCGCCTGGTAAAGATGCAGTTCCCCTTTGGCGCCTATAATACGGCTGTGGAAGAAACGAACAGTGCTGCTAAATGGCGCATGGATCCGACAAAAGCCGGCCCGTCCTTTGTCTTAGGCGACGTCGGGACTCATCCCTTATTTTTGGCTGAAGCCATGATTCCTGATTTTAAAATCAAGAATCTCATGTGCACGACCAAGTCCTTCATCCCGACGCGTAAGTTGGAAGACAATGCTTTCGTCATCATGAATCTCGAAGGCGGCGGCCAGGCGACTTGCTGGGCTTCTGCGATTAACTGCGGTGCCCTTCACGGCCAGAAAGTACGTATTGTCGGTTCTAAAGCTTCCTTGGAATGGTATGATGAACGGCCGAATCAGCTTTCTTATGAAATTGAAGGCCAGCCGGTCCAGATTTTGGAACGGGGCGGTGCCTATTTGTACGAAGAAGCGCGGGAAGAAGACCGGATTTCCGGCGGCCATACGGAAGGTTTGTTTGATGCCTGGGCCAACTTATACCGCCGCTTTGCCATGGCTATGGAAGCGGCTAATCAAGGTCGTGCTTATGCCCATTGGTATCCCGATGTCCATGCCGGTGCTGAAGGCGTGAAATGGGTTGAAAAATGTGTTGAATCGGCTAAACAAGGTGCCGTTTGGATTGATTACTAAGAGGAGGAATATACCATGAAAATTGCCTTTGACGTAGACGTGTTGGCTAAACAGATGAGCATCAACGATATGGTCCATAAAGTTGCTGATTGGGGCTATAAGTATATCGAACAGTCGCCTCATCCGCGGATCAACCCCTTTTATAAGCACCCCCTCTTTTCGGAAGAATGCGAAGCGGAATACCGCAAGG
>OFMH01001485.1_pt1 | contig 12560 bp, 9 predicted proteins | sample 1541761 | NCBI WGS metagenome assembly OFMH01 (sample SAMN04209249, study PRJEB22552) | human gut metagenome | biome: gut; material: feces | host: Homo sapiens | place: USA: Oklahoma
TATTCAAAGACATTTCCTTCCAGATCAACGAGAAGGACCGTATAGCCCTGATGGGCAAGAATGGCGCAGGAAAGAGTACCCTGCTCAAGATCATCGCAGGCGTAAGAACAGCCACACGTGGCTCCGTTTCCGCTCCAAAAGACTGCGTCATCGCCTATCTGCCTCAGCATCTGATGACCGAAGACGGAAGAACCGTGTTCGAGGAAACCTGCCAGGCGTTCGCCCATCTCCACGAGATGCAGGCGGAGATTGACCGCATCAACAACGAGCTCACTACTCGCACGGATTATGACAGCGACGACTATATGCAGCTCATCGAAAAAGTATCTTCATTGTCTGAGAAATTCTATGCAATCGACATGACCCACTTCGAGGAGGATGTAGAGAAGACTCTACTCGGCCTGGGCTTCGAACGCTCTGACTTCAACCGCCCTACCAGCGAGTTTTCGGGAGGTTGGCGCATGCGTATCGAGCTTGCCAAACTGCTGCTGAAATCACCAGACGTGCTGCTCCTGGATGAGCCTACCAACCACCTCGACATCGAATCTATCGGATGGCTCGAAGACTTCATCATCAACAGTTCGAAAGCGGTGGTAGTGATCAGTCACGACCGAAAATTCGTAGACGACATTACAACAAGAACCATCGAGGTTACCATGGGCAGAATCTACGACTACAAGGCCACCTACAGCCAGTATCTGGAACTGCGCAAGGAGCGCCGCGAACAGCAGATGAAGAAATATGAGGAACAGCAGAAGATGATTGCCGAGACCAAGGACTTCATCGAGCGATTCAAGGGCACGTATTCGAAGACATTCCAGGTGCAGAGCCGCGTGAAGATGCTCGAAAAGCTGGAACTGATCGAGGTGGACGAGGAGGATACCAGCCGACTGAGACTGAAGTTCCCTCCGAGTCCGAGAAGCGGAGCCTATCCGGTTCAGATGAGTGACGTGGCGATGTCGTTTGATGACAAGCAGATATTCAGCGGCGTGAATCTTACCGTGGAGCGTGGCGACAAGATTGCCTTCGTGGGAAGAAACGGTGAGGGTAAATCTACGCTCGTAAAATGCATCATGGGTCAGCTTCAGAACGAGGGTAAGCTGGAATTAGGACACAATGTTCAGATTGGCTATTTTGCTCAGAATCAGGCTTCTCTGCTCGATGGCGAGCTTACGGTTTTCCAGACGATAGATGATGTTGCCAAGGGCGAAATCAGAAATAAGATTCGCGATTTGCTGGGTGCATTCATGTTTGGTGGCGAGGATTCTACCAAGAAGGTAAAGGTTTTGTCGGGTGGAGAAAGAACCCGTCTGGCTATCCTGAAGCTGCTGTTGGAGCCGGTGAATCTGTTGATTCTCGATGAGCCTACCAACCACCTGGATCTCAAGACGAAGGATGTACTGAAGCAGGCGCTGCTGGATTTCGACGGCACGCTGATTGTAGTGAGTCACGACCGTGACTTCCTGGATGGTCTGGTCAGCAAGGTGTACGAATTCGGCCATGGTCGCGTCCGCGAGCATCTCTGCGGAATCTACGAGTTCCTGGAAACAAAGAAAATGGAAAGCCTTCAGGAATTGGAGAAGAAATAAAATCTCAAAAGGTATTTTACGAAAGAGGATGCTTCATTATTCATCGAATGAAGAAACGAAAAAGAGGGTGTGTCATGGACTTATGACACCCTCCTCTTGTATTTTCAAATAAATTCTTTAAATTATTTCTTTTTCTTCAATTCCAACTTCGGAATCTTGACTTTCTGACCTGGCTTCAACAGGGAATTACCATTTAGAGCTTCTACGTAACATTCCATTCCTGGACCTAAGTACTTTTGGCTGAGCGACTTGATGGTTTGTCCTTCTCTTGCCGTAACTACCTCGGAAACACCAATAATACGATAGGCTCCGGTTCGAACACGAGCATCCTGGTCGTATTTGCTGCTTGCCTGGGCAGCATGCTTTTCAGCCAGCTTTCTGGCTTCTTCTTTCTTCTTGGCTTCTGCAAGTTTTTTAGCCTCCTGCTGCTTCTTGGTTTCTGCAAGTTTCTTTGCATCAACCTGCCTTTTCGCATCAGCCAAATTCTTCGCATCGGCGAGTTTCTTGGCTTCCAAATTCTTCTTAGCCTCAGGCGATTTTGCATCAATTGATTGCTTATCAACCGTCGCATTCATATTCTGCTCGGCATTTTCGACTTTCTTGACAGCTTCACTTGCCTGTGCCATTCTTACACTATCCTCGATAGCCTTTTTGCGAAGAATTTCTTCCTGCGTTGAAGCAGACTTAGTTGGCGCCTTCTTCTCTGTCGCAATCTGCTGGTAATTATCCAACTGTAGAGCGAGATGATCACGCTGGGCAGCCATCTTGCCATAATTAAAAGCAAACCAGCCAAAGCCTACTATCATAGCCAAGAATACTACGCTCGCAGCAACAACTAGAGAACGAGGCAAAACAACATGACGCTTATCGGTTACCTCATCTGAAGAAGGAGTTTCCTCATCTGAAGAAGCTTCCTCTTCAATAGGAGTTTCTGTAAAGTTTTCCTTATCAGAAGGAACTTTCTCTACAATAGGAGTTTCTGTAATAGAGTTATCCTCACCAGAAGGAACTTTCTCTGCAATAGGAGTTTCCTCTGTTAATGTCGATTCTTTTTCTTCATCAGAAACAACAGACTCAACTTCATTCTGAGCTGGAACTTCAGATTCCTTTGTTTCCAATTCAGAAGTTGCAGATTCAGATTCTACCGGTTCAGATACTGCAGGTTTAAATACAGCAGGTTCTGTCGCTGCAGGTTCTGATCCTTCCGGTTTCTTTTCTTCCGGTTCAGCAACATTTTCCTGAGACAATCTCTCTCCTATCACAATCATTTCATCGCTAACAGGAGCAGCGTTTTCTTCATCCAAAAAATCTATCACACCACTTGTTGCAGGAGAATCCTGTTCAACGAAAGATTCTAAGGAAGAATTATCTGAATCAGGAACACACTCCAACGTAGAATCGGATACAGAACCATCCTCTTCAGCATTTTCAAATTTTCTGTCGATTTCATCGAAATCCACACCATCATTCACCACGACGGTCTCAAACTGGGCGAAAGGCTTGTTCACAATCTCCTTCAGAATATTATCGGGCGTGAAGGAAATCTTGTCACGGCCCTCGATGATGATACGCTCGCCCGTGTTCACATCCACGCTTTCACGATCCTTCACCGCCATTACCTTAAAAGTACCAAGCCACTTCATCTTCACGAGCTTATCAGACTGAAGCCCCTCGTTGGCAACATCAAACATCTTTCTGATAAACAGTTCGGCATCCTGCAGACTGATTCCCGACTTCTCTGCCAGGCGCTGCGCCAAGTCGCTTAAACTAATCTTACTCATAGTCTTCACCTCCATTCTTCAGTTTTTCCTTGACACTGGCCACAGGGCGAAAGCCGAGCACGAGCTTAGGCGGAACAAGCTGGCGCTTCTTGGTAGTAGGATTAACAACCACACGCTCCAAGCGCTTCTTTACTTCAAACGTACCAAAGTTGGGGATAGAGACAGCCTCACCATCCTCAAATTCAGCAATCATAGCATCTATCACCTTGCGCACCATCTTCTGGGTGTCGTCCTGTGAATAGCCAGTCTGCTGAGCAAGTTCTGCAATATACTCCTTGTTATTCATTCTGATGTCAAAATATTACCTCCCATATTACTTTACCACTTCTCCGTAGAGATCAAACTCCTCACTCTGGGTAATCTTCACATTGTAGAAGCAACCCACGCGCAGACGCTTCTCTCCTGCCTTGATCAGCACTTCAGGATCCACCTCTGGCGAGCAGAATTCGGTTCTTCCGATATAGTAATCACCCTCCTTGCGGTCGATAATCACCTTCAGTATCTTGCCCACTTTCTCAGCCTCTACCTCTGCGCTGATTTCCTGCTGCAGAATCATCAGTTCGTCAAGACGGCGCTGCTTCACCTCGGCAGGAACATCATCCTCGTAGTTATTGGCACTGTAGGTACCCTCCTCCTCAGAATAAGCAAAGGCACCCATACGCTCAAAGCGCTGAGTACGAACGAATTCGAGCAATTCATGGAAGTCTTCCTGAGTCTCGCCAGGGAATCCCACCATCAGAGTGGTGCGGATATGAATGCCCGGCACACGCTCACGGATGGTATTAAGCAGATCGATGGTTTCCTGCTTGCTCACGTGGCGATGCATTCTGTTGAGCATATTGTCGCTGATATGCTGCAGGGCGATGTCCAAATACTTGCATACGTTTGGCTTCTCGCGCATCACATCGAGCAGATCGAGCGGGAACTGGTTAGGATAAGCATAGTGCAGACGAATCCACTTCACACCCGGAATATCCGCCATGCGGCTGATGAGTTCGGTGATGTGATGCTTGCCGTCCAGGTCCACGCCATAGTAGGTGAGCTCCTGGGCTATAATCTGGAATTCCTTCACACCATCGGCTACCAGTTGGCGCACCTCGTCGAGGATTTCATCCATCGGACGGGAAACGTGCTTGCCGGTGATGATAGGAATGGCGCAATACGCACAGCGGCGGTTGCAACCTTCAGAAATCTTGATATAGGCATAATGATGAGGAGTAGTGAGATGGCGGGTTCCACTGCAAGCAGGCACATCAGCCTTGCCCAGTTCCTTGAGCAACTCCTTATAATTAAACTTACCATAAAACTTATCCACCTCGGGCATCTCAGCCTCCAGTTCCTTCTGGTAGCGCTGTGAGAGACAACCCATCACATAGAGTTTGCGGAGTCGTCCCTCTTCCTTAGCCTGGATGAACTCCAGAATGGTATCGATACTCTCCTGCTTGGCATCCTCGATAAAGCCGCAAGTATTGATGACGGCAATTTCACCCTGTGGGCGTTTCGGGTCATGAACGCAGTGGTAGCCATTGTCCTCGAAAAGCTTCATCAAGGTCTCACTATCCACCAGATTCTTGGAGCAACCCATGGTTACTATATCTATCTGATTTTTCTTCATTCTTATCCTACTTATCCTAATAATAATCTTAATCTAATTCTTTTCTCGACTATTTTACATCGAGCTTCATCTAATTCTTTTCTCAAAGTCTATAAGCACCTGTATTCTAGTGCTTAAATAGGGAGTCAACAAATTCAGACTTATTGAAGAGCTGGAGATCCTCCATGCCCTCGCCCAGTCCGATATACTTCACTGGCACCTTGAGCTGGTCGGAGATACCGATTACCACGCCCCCCTTGGCCGTACCATCGAGCTTGGTGATGGCGAGCGAAGAGATATTGGTAACGGCAGCAAACTGCTTAGCCTGCTCAAAAGCGTTCTGTCCGGTACTTCCATCCAGAACGAGCATCACCTCATCCGGAGCCTCAGGCATCACCTTCTTCATCACCTCCTTGATCTTCTTCAACTCATTCATCAGGTTCACCTTATTATGAAGGCGTCCGGCAGTATCAATCAGCACCACGTCGGCACCGTTCGCCTTGGCGCTCTGCAGGGTATCGAAGGCCACGCTGGCAGGGTCAGAACCCATCTGCTGCTTCACCACTGGCACCCCTACTCGCTCGCCCCAAATGCAAATCTGTTCCACAGCAGCGGCACGGAAGGTATCGGCAGCACCGAGATACACCTTCTTGCCAGCCTTCTTAAACTGATAGGCGAGCTTTCCTATGGTGGTAGTCTTGCCCACACCATTCACACCCACTACCAGAATCACGTATGGTTTATGGTCGGAAGGCAAATCCCAGTTTTCATTGTCATCAGTATGATTTTCCTCCAGGAGGCTTGCAATCTCTTCCCTCAGGATTCTGTTGAGTTCTGAGGTAGAAACATACTTATCTCTTGCCACGCGCTCTTCGATACGTCGGATGATCTTCACGGTAGTCTCCACACCAACATCGGATGTGATGAGCACCTCCTCCAAATCATCGAGCACGTCATCATCTACGGTTGACTTACCAGCCACCGCACGCGCCAATTTTCCAAACACGCTCTCCTTGGTCTTTTCGAGGCCTTTATCGAGAGTTTCCTTTTTTTTGTTGCTAAATAATCCGAATAATCCCATAATTATAGCTATATTTTTTTGCAAAGATACGAAAATATTTGAAACTAGGAGCGTTTTCCCTAAAAAATATTGTTAACTTAGCAAAAGAATGTATAAATAATCGCTTCCTTATAGAAATATATCAAGTTATTTTTATACCTTTGTATGTTAGAAGCGCCTCCGAGTTCTTAATACTCGGACGAGGAGGACAAGACATTAAACATTTAAACAACAATCATGAAAAAGATATTTATCTCAATACTGATGCTGATTCCTGCTCTCACCATGCAGGCGCAGAATGTGCTTACCCCTGAGCAGCAGTTGGAAAAGGCGCAAAAAGAGTTGGAGGAAGCCAAGAAGGCCCTGGAAGCAGCCAAAGCTCAGGCAGAAGCTGCCAAGGTGAAGGCGGAAGCTGAAAAAGTAAAGGCGGAAGCCGAGAAAACGAAAGCGGAAGCTGAAAGATTGAAGGCTGAAGCTGAAAGAATGAAGCAGGAAGCAGAAAAGCTGAAGAAGAATACTGAGAATTCGGTGCCTGCTACAAAGCTGGTGCCTGCTACCAAGAAGGAGAATACTACCGAAACTTCAGAAGGTGCGGGATGGGTCGTGCCAACCATGACAGAGGAGGTAGAAGAGAAAAAGGTGGAAAAGACTGCCGAGGGCGTGGTGCTCAAGGAAGATCCGAAATACCTGGCGGGAGCCATCCAGCTCAATGCCGAGGGAAAAGTGGAATTTGTTCTCGACACCCAGGCAAGCGGAAAGAGTGCAGACGAAATCTACAACATCGTTTTCCAATATATGAGCAAGCTCATCAAGAATGAGCAAAACATCAACAGCCGCATCGCCCTGGTGAACAGAAACAACAAGAACGAGCAGATCATCGCCTGTATTATGGACGAATGGTTTGTCTTCAATCAGTCGTTCATCTCTCTCGACCGCTCTGAGACCAAGTACCAGCTGGTGGCAACCATCAGCGACAACCATCTCCACCTCTCCATGACCCGAATCGTATTCAACTACGAGGAAGGCAGAAGTACCGGTTTCAAGGAGCCTGCAGAGAATGTGATCACCGACAAATATGCCTTGACCAAGAAGAAAAACGACTTGGCTAAGATCTACGGTAAGTTCCGCCGCGGAACCATCGACCGCAAGGACCAGATCTTCAATGATCTGACCAAACTTGTTAGAAAATAAAAATCATCTTATAAAATATGGATCAGACAAAAGATAACAATATAACAAACACCCCACAGAGCGAGGAAACCGCAAAGACTCAGCCACAGAGCGAGAGCCACGAGGCGTCTCAGACACAGCCACAAACCAGCTATGCCGTGCGCCCAAACCGTCGCCACCACAGAAGACTGGAGTATGCAGACAAGAGCAATATGCTCGTAGCCAGAAACTGGCTCAACATCGGATTCATGCTCTTCGCCATCGTAGGCGTCATCCTCTGGACACAGATGGACGACCGCACGATTGCCAATGTACTGCTGATCATCGGCGTAGTCTTGAAAATTGCCGAGGTTTGCATCCGACTATTCAAAAAATAAGAAAGGTTTGCATCCGACCATTCAAAATAGGCTTGCATCCGCTTATTCAATAAATAAGAAATGAAGAAAATATTATTCTCTACAATCCTAGCTTGTGCTGCAACTCTACCAGTTGCGGCACAACGCGATTTTACGGATTTCAACAATAACGAAGACTCACAGTTCCGCCCACAGACCGGCAACCGCATCAACACCGACTCGCTGGGCACTGACAAGGAGATTCCGAAGGGCATCAGAGTATGGACTGTGGATGAGAGATTTGGAGATACCCGGGCTGCCGTGGTGGACACCATGCAGGCAATGTACCAGAACACTACCTTCACCGAAGGACTGCGCGGAGAGTACAACACCCTGGGCAATATGGGTACCGCCCGCATCAACCGCATCTTCATCGACCGACGCAACACGCAGGGCAACTTCATCTTCACCGAGCCATACGACAACATCGTTACCCCGGTGAGTGACTTCCACTTCACCAACACCTACTCGCCTATCACCAACATCACGCTGAATAGCTGCGGTGACAGAACCAACGGTGAGGATGACTTCAAGGCAATCTTTGCAGTGAATGCCAACAAGCAGCTGGGTGGCGGATTCCGATTCGACTACAAATACTGTCGCGGCTACTACGATGCACAGAGCACGGCGCACTTCAAATATACGATGTGGACTTCTTATCTGGGCGACCGCTATCAGGCGCACTTCCTTTTCAGCACCAACCACCAGAAGGTGACGGAGAACGGAGGTATTACCAATGATGACTACATCAAGCATCCGGAGCTTTTCACCGAGAGTTTCGCCACCAACGAAATACCGACCGTGCTGCAGCAGAACTGGAATCGCAACGACAATCAACACATCTTCTTCACCCACCGCTACAATGTGGGCTTCAGCCGCAAGGTGAAGATGACCGAGGAAGAAATCAAGGCCAAGAAATTCGCCATGGAGTCAGCAAAGGACAATGCAGCCGAGGAAGCCAAGGAGGAGGCAAGAAAGAAAGCAAGGGAACAAGGCAGGGAGTTTGACGAAAAGGCTTTCGACAAAAACCAGAAGAAGCAGTTCTCAGGTCGCCCTACAGATGCAAAGATTGCCGGCGATGAACCTGCCAAGAACAACAAGGCAATAGTTGCAAACAAGGCAGCCCAGGACTTCAAGAGCGACAGCACTCGAATTGCAGTAAACAGCAAGGAAATGGCAGACAGTCTGCTCGCCGTAGAGAAGAAGAAAGCGCAAGACTCACTCTTCTTCAAGACTGAATATGTACCAGTTACAAGCTTCATCCACACTGTGCAGTTTGACAACTACAAGCGCATCTACCAGGCTTACCAGACTCCACAGGACTACTATCTCAAGGAGTACTACAATGCCGGCAAGTTTACAGGCGATTCTATCTACGATCAGACCCGTCACTGGCGCATCAAGAACACCGTGGCAATGGGAACGCTCGAGGGATTCAGCAAGTGGGCAAAGGCTGGTCTGAAAGCTTTCGCCAGCTATGACCTCCGCCACTACGAACTGCCGAATACCGAAGGCGGATTAGAGAAGTTCAATGAGCATGTTCTGAGCGTAGGCGGTCAGCTGAGTAAGACTCAGGGCAAGACCCTTCACTATAATGTCGTGGGCGAGGTAGGACTCACCGGAGTGGATGCCGGTACCTTTGCCATTGATGGAAGCGCAGACATCAACCTGCCATTCCTGGGTGACACCGTACAGGTAAGAGGCGATGCTTTCATCCATCACGAAACGCCATCGTTCTACTATCGCAAGTATCATGCCCGACATCTCTGGTGGGATGATGATCTGAGCAAGATTATCCATACCCGCATCATGGGAACTCTGAGATTCGGCAAGACTAACACCACGCTGCGTGTGGCTGTGGATGAAATCAAGAACTATACTTATTTCTCACAGCAATATACGATTACAGAAAATGGCCTGCGCACAGGCGTAATGGTGACCCCTATGCAGAGCGGCGATGCCATCAATCTGATTACAGCGCAGCTGAAGCAGGACTTCAAGTTCGGTATTTTCAACTGGCAGAACATGATTACCTACCAGCATACCAGCAGCAAGAGTGCCCTGCCAGTGCCAGACCTCAACGTATATACCAACCTCTTCATCAAGTTCAAGGTGGTAAAGGTACTGAATATCGAGTTGGGTGCTGATGCCAGATACTTCACCAGCTACGAGGCTCCGGACTATTCTCCTTACATCGGTCAATATACCGTGCAGGGCAACGGCGAGAAGAACGTGAAGGTGGGCAACTACCCTATCGTCAATGCCTACGCCAATGTTCACATCAAGCACACCCGCTTCTTCGTGATGATGAGCCATCTGAATGCAGGACAAGGCGACAAGAACTACTTCTTCACCCCTCACTATCCGATGAACCAGCGAGTTTTCAGAATGGGTGTAAGCTGGAACTTCTTCAACTAGGAAGCGAATCTTTTCCACAAGAGATTCTTCTGAAACAAAATAGAAGCGAATCTTTTCTTAATGAATAACAACAAGGAGCGAGGTTCCCCAAAAACCTCGCTCCTTATAATTTAAAAGCAACAATATGATGATAAAGACAAATTCTATCAAAGCATGGTTTCTCGCCGCCCGCCCCGTCACCCTTTCGGCAGCGGCAGTACCGGTGATGCTAGGAGTAGCCCTGGCATACAAGGATTCCAACGCCCACTGCCAATGGGTTCCAGCCCTGCTCTGTCTGCTCTTTGCTTGGGTAATGCAGATAGACTCAAATCTGGTAAACGACTTCTTTGACTTCAAGCATGGCAACGACGACGAAACCCGATTGGGGCCAAAGAGAGCCTGCGCCGAAGGCTGGATTACCATGAAAGCCATGAAATGGGGCATCATCTTCACCACCCTTCTAGGCTGCATCATCGGTCTGCCCCTCGCCTTTTACGGCGGAAAGGAGATGATCATCGTGGGTATCTGCTGCGTACTCTTCTGCTTCCTCTATACCACCAAGCTGAGCTATCTGGGATTGGGCGACCTGCTGGTACTTCTCTTTTTCGGCATCGTGCCAGTCTGCTGCACCTATTATCTGGTAATTCCTGAAGGAATGCAGACTGTATCAACGGAAGCCATACTTACCTCCATCGCCTGCGGACTGGTAGTAGATACGCTGCTCATTCTAAACAACTATCGCGACTACGACAACGACATCAAGGCGGGCAAGAAGACACTGATCGTTCACATCGGCAAGAAAAACGGCGAGCGTCTCTACTGCGCACTGGGCAACATCGGTATCCTCATCATGATTGGAATCAACATCTATGGTGCACTTGCCTACGATGCAGATACTAAGTTTTTGCCTTTCGCCGCCACATATCTCGTGGTGCACAACCGAACATTCGCCAAGATGAGGAAGATAGGAGAAGGCAGAATGCTGAACAAGGTACTGGGCTACACGGCTCTCAACATCTTTACCTTTGGTATGATCTCTACCTTCATCATCCTTGGAATGATGTGGTAATCCCAGAGATACCCGCCCCCTCTGGAATGGCATGAGAAGATTCTAGAATGAGAAGATAACATTCAGGAATAATAATTATATAATGTACGCGCGTACATTATATATATAAAAGAAGAAAAAGAATGAAGCAACAAGTAAATCTCGAAATCATGCAGTTTGTGGAAACACAGATTCTGCCCAAATATACAGAATTTGGCGAGAGCCACGGATTGCGCCACGTAACCCGTGTCATCAAAAACGCCATGAAACTCGTACCTGTAACAGGTGCCGACATCGACATGGTTTATATCGTTGCCGCCTACCACGACCTGGGAATGAGCGGTCCGCGCGCCATCCACCACCTCACCAGTGGCAAAATCCTCCAGGCTGATGCCAGACTGAAGCGCTGGTTCACTCCCGAGCAGATTAAAATCATGAAAGAAGCCGTGGAGGATCACCGCGCCTCCTCCAGTCGCCAGCCCCGAAGCATCTACGGCAAGATAGTAGCCGAAGCCGACCGCGACATCGATATTCACGAAATCTTTCTTCGTGCCATCGAATACGGAGAGGAGAACTATCCCGGAAAAGGAAAGGAAGAGCAATGGCAGCGGTTCGCCGACCACATGGACGAGAAATATTCCCGCAACGGCTACATCAAGCTCTGGATTCCTAACTCACCCAATGAGAAGGCTCTGAAAGAGCTGCGGAATATCATTGAAGACAAGACAGAACTCAGGAAATATTTCGAAGAAATATACGAAGAGCTCAGGAAAAAGAAGTCTTGACCCTTGAGAGAAACAAGGAAAAGGGAGTTCTGACTTTTGATAAAGAAGATTTTTCGAAAAAATCAGCAGAAAGATTTGGTAGTTTCAAAAGATTGCATTATCTTTGCAGTATAGAAAATCCAAAGACTTCTATCAATAGATGATAGCCTATGCTATGTCTATTCGACAAAGATATAAGGGTCGTGTCGGTTCGATCGGGATACTCATCAAATTACACTTATGAAACCGAGAAGACTTCTCTTGCCTATGGCGGGCCACATAAACTGACATGTCAACTAAGCTGCAAAGCCGGTGGATTACAAAAGCGGAGAGCTCTCAAATGTTTATGACATTCGGAGTTTCATCACATCATCGAGCGACCCTTTCCTACAGGAGGCAGATTTCCAATAATTGGTAAATCTGCCTCCTTTTTTGTTGACAAAGTCAGCTTATCCCCTATAATTCCTCCCAAAAACAAGAAAATATGCATATTTCTTGAAAAAAGTTGCAGAAAAATTTGGTGGAACAAAAAAAATGTAGTATCTTTGCACCCGCATTTGAGAACGATGCTTGTTGATTTGGCAACAATATCCGATTGGAAGGTTGGGTGAGTGGCTGAAACCACCAGTTTGCTAAACTGACGTGCGGGATTACCGTACCGGGGGTTCGAATCCCCCACCTTCCGCAAGCGGAGTTCAAGATTGCATCGTTGGTCGATTCATCTAATGGTTAGGATACAAGATTCTCAATCTTGGCATAGGG
>OFMH01001493.1_pt1 | contig 12491 bp, 17 predicted proteins | sample 1541761 | NCBI WGS metagenome assembly OFMH01 (sample SAMN04209249, study PRJEB22552) | human gut metagenome | biome: gut; material: feces | host: Homo sapiens | place: USA: Oklahoma
AAATTCATTTAAATTTTTTTATTTTTGACTTGACATTTAATAGTTAGTCTATTTTTTACCTATTACTTCTTTATTAGCTAATCTTTATACTAACATTAACCCTTTATTCTCATCATATTCAAGCTTAATATCTAAAGTTTTCTCTATCCATTTCTTAGAGGTTTTAAATCCTCTACCAAACTGTTTCCCTTTAATATATTGCTTTAAATAATATCCTCCATTTAACTTTATTATTTCCCACTCTTTATAATCACTATATTTATCTTTAAATTTTATGCTTTTCATCTTATCCCCTTTCAATTTTATTATATAACTTAACTTAGATATTATCTAGTCTTCATAATCTTCTTCATCATATTCTTCTAAGTCCTCTTCATAATATGACCTTAAATCTACTTTAACTGCTATAATCTCATTATTTTTATTTCTCTTTACATAACAGTTATAACTTCCATCTCCACATTCTGTATGAGTTACAAAAGCATTTATATTAGCTACTCCTCCACTATTATATCTTCCTTCCTCATCTTGTTTATATAAAATATCTTCTATCTCTTTCTCTTGAGATGTTTTTTGTAAGAAATAGTTATAATCGAAATATCCTACAGCCCCACTATCTACTCCTACAATATTTGCCACTTCTTCTAATATATTATCAGGTGTTACATTATAGTTTTTATGAACAATCCAAGAAGTTATTACACAACCATAATCATCTTCTTCATAAAAACAATTATATTCTCCTTTAAGTACTTCTAAATCTACTGTACACCATACAAGGTCTGTATATACTGGGTCAAATACTACTAATTTCCCATTAATTTCTATTTTATCCATAAATTTTTCCTCCTAATATTAAAGAATTTCTTTTAAATGTTTTAAATATTCTATGTCGTGTTTTTTTAACTTTGCTACAATCTCAAACAGTAAATTTTTATCTTCAAACTCTGTTATTTCCTTATGTAAAGATACATCTCTACTGATTACTATATCTTTTAAATTTCTCTTTTCATCAACTATTCCTAAAAGATAGTTAATATCTATATCAAAGTATTTAGAATAGGCTACTATATGCTTATTATCAGGCATTGTTTCTCCTCTTTCCCAGCGTGAAATCATACTTTTATTTACATTCAAACCATATTCTTTAGCAAAAATCTCACATAACTCTTGCATATTTTTTTTTACTCCTGAGTTCTTTCTTAACTCTTTTAATCTATATCCATATTCATATTTTTTCTCCATAGTCGCTCCTTTTAAAAAAAACAGTCATCATCTACTATTTGAATTATTTTATATCCATCTCTCAGTTTTGAAGAGTAATCTAATATATTCCCTTCTCCGTACCATACATCATTTAAGATTTGTGCAATTTCTCTGTCAGATAAATTTCTTATATTCTTATGGATTTTGAAGAAGTCAGAACACCCTCCTGCATATATATGCTCTACAAATAAGTTTCCATTGTCTAAAATTTCTATCATAATTAAAACTCCTTCTTATCATCTCTTAATCTTTACCAAAATTTTCTTTTTTTATAAGAGCTATTTCTTTTTCTGATAAAGTTTCCAAAACTTTATAGAAGAATCCATATTTTTCTGTTAAAGAATATTTTTTATATTTGTCAATTATACTAAATATTCCTTCAGAATAGTGAGATTTATGATGGTCCGATATTCTACATATAACTTCAGGATAATAAGTTTCTCTTGTTTCTATATAAAAACTTCTAAAATCTTGGTTAAAGTAGATGTATTCTTTTTTTAATCCAAATACTTCACAAATTTTTCTCTTTAACTGAACTCTTGTCTTTCTTTCACAAGTTTCATAATTTCTAAAATTTCCTAGTTCAAAATAATCTGAGTTTATATACATAGTTATCTCCTTTACTTAATAACAAACTTACAATCTTCTATTTGTTCTAAGTTTATATTTCCTAAATTATCTAAAATGTTAGTTATATAAGCTACTAACCCATTAAAATTTGTATAACCATTATTTAACAGAGTTTCTTTTTTTTCTAAGTCCTCTTTTTTGTGGTTTATATAGTAAAGACCACCTTTTTTTGAAATGAAAATTTTCTTATTTCCATTATATTGAAGAATTATTATTTGCTCTTTTCTTAATATATCTAAAATCTTATTTAACATATCTAAAACCTCCTAATTAAATTTTTAAATCAACCTAACTTTTATAAAACCTGTAAACAAGTTCTTATTTTCGGGCGGACAAGAAAGAAAATCTTTTGTCTTTTTTATTCTTGGTTTTCTATATTTCCCCCTTATGCCTTTAAAGTTTAGTCTTTATTTTTTATTATTTAGTTGTTAAGGTTCTATTTAAAGCTCTTGTTTTCGGTATGGACAGCATTATTAAAACATTTCTGTCGTAGTGGAAGATTGCAACACTTTTGAGAAAAATATTTTTAGCATAGCGTTTAGAAAATATTTTTTGAAAAACTTGCTATGGTGTTGCAATCTGAAAAAGAAATGTTATAATGCAAAGTCCTAAACCGATAAGAGCTTTTTAGACCTTTACTAAAATAAAAATAGAAAACTTTATAAAATTGGGGAATAAATAACTCTTAATGAGAAAAACAAGAATTTCCTTTTGTCCGTTAGGAGAAAAGGACTAAAAAAAGAGAAAGCAAAAGTGCTTTCTCTTACCTTATTAACTTAATTTATAGAAAACTGATTTATCAGTTTTTACATTACTTTTGTGGGAAAAATCAAATCTTCCCACCTATGGATTTGATTTTTTGGGGGAGGGGTGGGGGACTACAAAAGAAAAAGCTGGGAGTTCCATTGCTCCCAGCTTCAGTTATTCTATATTCAATTCTTTTTTTATAGCTTCTTGCAACAAATTAGAAAAGTTTAGATTATATCTTTTTGCCAGTTCGTTTAACCAACTTGGTATAGATACATTTTTTCTAACAATTTGATTTTTACATTCTCTTACATATTTTTCCATATCTAAACTCACTAAAGATTTAAAACTTTCATTAGGTATATAATATTCTTTTTCATCTTCAGCTATTTTTACTGAAATATCATTTATACTACTTGCCTTTGGTAATTCTTTTCCTTGGATATAATCATCATATAGCCAAGTTCCTATATAATCTTGTGCCATTTTTATAGCTTCATCTAAAGTTTCTCCTTGAGTTCCACCATTTTCAAAATCAGGGAATATTACAACATATCCTCCCTCTATAGCTTTATGAAATATTGCTGGATAAACTAACATTTTTTATTCCCCCTTTTTGGACAAGCAAGGGCTATTTAAGCCCTGCTTGTTTTAAGATAGCTTGTTCCATACCTTTTTTTAACTCTTTAGAGTGCATGGAACTTGAGTAATTTTGCCAGTACTTTGATTATAGAATCTTCTGTGTGAGCCTTTTCCACCCGGAATTTCAATAAATCCGTTTTTCAGAAGAAACTTAATCATTTCCTTTGACGTCATTGGCAATATAACCACCTCATATTTATTATACACAATTTTGTGTATAATTTCAACTTTTTTTATAAATTTGATTTTTTTGCTAGAATAGGCTATAATTAACTTACCTAAGAAATCAAACATTGATAAGAGCTTTTAAGATTTTACTTAAAGGCTCTTATTTTTTATAGAAAAATCTTTCCTATCCCTCGATAGAGAGCTTTTATAATTTTTCTTGATAAAATACTCAGAAAATAAAAAGAAGAGCCTTAAAATTGATTTTAGGCTCTCTTTAACACTTTAATCTAATGTTGTATCTACTTCTACTTTTTTCCCATCAAAAACTAGTCCTATTTTAACAATGTTTTTAAATCCTTTTCTTGTTAAAATACTATCATATCTATTTTCTTCTATTTGTTTTAAAGCAGTTTCAGCTTCTTTCTTTATATTTTTTGTCTTTCCTTTTTTTAATTCTAATATATATGCTGGATTTTTTCTATCTAAAGGTTCTAATATCAGGTCAGGTCTTCCATCTCCACTTTCCATATTAGGATATACTAGATATATTCCCTCAAGGGCATAAAAGAATCCCGAAAGAAGCATTTGATAATTATTCTCATATCTCTCGTCTGTATCGTAAAAACTTATTGAATAAAGAACTAATTGTTCTATAACCCTTTTTAATTCTTTTATATCTTTATTAAATAAAGCATACTTGAGATCTTTAACAGTTTGGAACTCTCCAAACAAGATTGTTAGAAAAGTTTTCTTGAAGAATGATAAGATCTCTTGATTAGGTATTCTTATAATATACTCATCTTCATCAATTTTTTCTTTTATTGTTACATATCCTGAAAATAATAATAACTCCCAAATTTCACTTGGAGATAAATGATTACCTAATGCTATATTGGCACTTATTGTTACTGGTACATTTTTTCTAGCAAATAAATCCTCAAGAGTTTTAAATACTCTTGAATCTGAATTTTTGAGCATTTCTTTTATTACTACATTTGAGCTAGTATTTATCCAATAAGCTTTTAAAGTCTTATATTTTGTATAATTTAATATACTCCAAGGATTATATACTTTTTTATCTCCAAATGTATATCCGTTATACCAAGTCTTTACATCTTCTAATTTATATTCTATATTATAACTACATAACATTTTTTCAACTTCATCTTCTAATAATCCAAAATATTCACTATATTCATTGTTTAAAATAGTGTGAACATCAAGGTTATTTAAATCAGAGAATATTCCAGCTTGTGCTACTCTTACTATTCCTGTAAGAACTCCCATTTGTAAAGAATGATTTGTTTTTAAAACTGATCCATAAAGTTCTTTAAAAAATAGTAATGCTTCGTTATAATATCCAAATTCATAAGCATTAATAAGTGGTGCGTCATATTCATCTATAAGGACTACTACTTTTTGATTATATTTTTCTTTTAATATTTTGCTTAAAAAGTTTAGTCCATCATCATAATTTCCATCTATTTCTTCAAACCAAATTTTTTCAAATTTTCTTTTATTTCTTTCATCTAAATCTTTTCTTAAAAATTTATATTCTTCGTATAGATTTGAAAGAACTTTTCTTATACTTTTTTCCATCTCTTTCCAAGTTGTTCCTTTTATTCCTTTCATAGAAATAAAAATTACAGGATACTTCCCTTGTTCTGAAAATACTGGAGAGTTCTTAACATATAATCCATCAAATAACATTCTATTTTCATCAGCTTCTTTTACATCAAAGAAGTATTTAAGCATTGACATATTAAGAGTTTTTCCAAAACGTCTAGGTCTTGTAAAAAGCTTTACTTTTGATCCATCTTTTATTATATCTTCTATTAATTTAGTTTTATCAACATAACAATAGTCGTTTTTTACTATTTCTTTAAAATTTTCTATTCCAATAGGAATTTTTTTCAGCATTTGACACCCCCTTATTTGTTAAGCTCCTCTTATATCAATATTATACCATAAGTTACAAGAATTAACTTCTATAATTCCCACTCACTTTCTTTATTTTTATCTTCTTTCTTTATCCAAAGATTATCTTTATCAGAATTAGCTTTTTCAGTCCAAGGATTATCCTTACTTATATCTTTTTTTTCTCTTATATTTTCTAAAAGGATTTTAGCTAACTCTTTAGGATTATCCCTTATAGATAATTCTATCATTTCTTCTTTAGAAATATTTTTAAAATCTAAATTATACCCTCTTTCTTCAGCAAGTTCTCTTATAAACTCTCTTTGAGTTCTTCCATTTCCTTCACGGAATGGGTGTAAAGCATTTATATCAAGAAATAAAGTTGCCAATTTTTCAACTAATTCCTCTTTTTTAGTAATTCCTTTGAAAAAATTTTCTTTTTGAAGTTTAAAAAAAATTTCTTTAGAAAAATTGTCTATATTAATAGCTTTACAAAATAAAGTATCTCCTTTAGCTATATCAACATCTCTTACTTTTCCTGCCCAAGAATAAATATCTTGAAACAAATATTTGTGTATTTTTTGCAAATGTTCTAAATCAAAAGTATGTTTTATTTTAGCTTCTCCATCTAATATTTCTAATAATCTTATAGAAGACTTAGTTCTCTCTTTACGAGCTAATTCCTTTTCATCAGTTATACCAAATTTATTTTTTAATACTTCATTATTAATATAAACATATTTGTCCATAACACCACCTATTTTGAAAATATTTCTAAAGCTTCTTTTGAAGTCATTTCCCCACAAGCAACTTTTTTAATAATTGCTTTTTCTTCTTCTGTAAATGTATGACCTTCTAATTCGCTAGTATGAATTACATATTCAAATTTTTCTAAATCAGTCATTTTTATCTCCTTTTTTTAAGAATTTAACATCTTTTTATACCTTTATTATACCACATTTTCAATATTTAAACAATGATTTTATGCTATTTTAGAAAGAAATTTTAGTTAAAAAATTATATACCCGTCAAGTTGACGATTATGTATTATAAATAGCATATTATTATTTCTATATCTAAATTTTTAAAGATTTCTTTTATCATTGGCTCAACTTTTTCCCAAGATAATCTATCAAGTCCACAGCCTATTTTTGGCATAACTAATCTTTTTATATTTCCATTCTTAGAGATTTTTTCCCTCATTTCTATTAAAGAATCTTCTAAAGATTTATAAGTTGGTTTTTGCCAGTATTTTTCTTTAGTTATAAGGTTAAAGACATTATCTATCTCTATACATTTTTCCTTTAGAGTTTTAGGACTATCCTTAGCTAGTTTTAATAATGCTTCTCTCATATTATATCTTTTATTAAATTCTACTGCTATTCCAGCTCCAAGTGCATAATCTCTACTTATACAATGAGCATAATAGCAATTTTTATAGTTAAAGACATTATCTTGAATTATTCTATATTCCATTTAGCACTCCTCAATTTTTAAATTTATAGATTTTAAAAATTTTTTTCCTGTAGAAAATTGTTTTTTTATTTTATCTCCAGCAAACTTAAAATTTTTAAGATCATCTTCTACAGCAATTTTAACAATTTCCTCATCATTTTTAAGCCTGTCAGAAGCAAATTGTAATGTCATACTATTCTGTTTAATAGCTTCTAACACAATCTTTTTATCATCTTTAAGTCTTTCACTAACATAATCTAAGGCTCTTCCAAAGTTACTTACAGCTTTAGTAACTATTTCTTTGTCATCACGAAGATTACAAGAAGCATATTTTAGTAAATAACCACTTTCTTTTACAGCTTCCAAAATCAATTTTTTGTTGTCTTTAAGTCTATCCGAAGCATAATATAGTGAATCATAATCTTTTTTTATAGCTTGTATCACAATATTAAAATCATCTTTTAATCTATCTGAAACTAAAAAGAGTGAATTATCATTTTTTAATGCTTCTATCATGATTTCTTTATCATCTCTAAATTTTCTATTAATTTTTATTATAGGATAAGAATTTTTAACAGCTTCTAAAACTATATCTCTGTCATCTTTCAATTTGGAAGAAATAAATTCAAAAGCATATCCATATTGTTTAACTGCAATTAATGCTATTTCTTTATCTGATTTTAATTTATCAGAAGCAAATTTCAATTCCCAACCTTTTATTTTAACTTTTTCTAAGACTTCTTGTTTATTATTCCAATTTATATCTTTCATTATTTTCCCCTTTTTATTTATTAATTTTTTTATTAAAATCTAATAAACTTTCAACAGTAGGGAATTGTTCTTTAATCTCATCTCCAGCAAATTTATAAGGTACTTTAGTTTTTTGAATAGCTACCTTTACAATTTCTATATTATTTTTCAATCTTTCAGAAGCAAATTGAAGTGCAAAACCATTAGAATTAACTGCCTTCATAACCACATCAAAATCATCTTGTAATTTTTTTGAAACCCATTTTAAAATCATTCCTTGCTCATTAAGAAAATCCAAAATAAAATTTTTATCATTTTTAATTTTTCTTCCAGCAAATTGTAAGGAATCTAAAGCATTAAATCCAGCATATCCAACTATTTTTTCATTATTTTTTAAGTTTTCTGATAAATATTGTAAATTCCAACCATTATTTTCTACAACTTTCATAGCAATTTCTATATTTTCTTTTAAAGTTTCTCCTATATAGTTTATGTTATACCCATCTTCTTTAACAGCTGTCATAACTACATCATAATCGTTTTGTAATTCTTCACTAACAAATTGAAGAATATTATCTTTATTTAAAGAATCCCAATTTTTTATTGCTTTTAATACTACTTCTTTATTGTTTTTAAACCTATCTGAAGCAAATTCAAGAGCTTCTCCATTAGTTGAAATAGCTTGTAAAACTATTTTTTCATTATCCTGAAATCTTTTATTAACATATTTTAACGCCCCACCACTTTTTTTAACAGCTTTTAAAACTACATCAAAATCATCTCTTAATTTTTCACTAGCAAACTTCAACGCATATCCACTAGTTTTAATAGCTTCTAAAACCATATCTTTATCGTTTTTAAGCCTATCAGAAGCATATTCTAACGCCCAACTACAATCTTTGACCGCTCCCTTAACTACATTTTTATCATCACGAAGTTTTTCTGAAGCATATTGAAGAGCTTCTCCTTGATTTATAATTACTTCTAAAATTAAATCTTTATTATTTTTAAGCCTATTTGACGCAAACTTCAACGCACTTCCATCTTGTTTAATAGCTTCTAACACAATCTCGTTATCATCTTTAAGTTTAATACTTGCATATTCTAAAGAACTTCCTCTTTCCTTAACAGCAGTCATAACCACATCAAAATCATTTTTTAAAATATCATCAGCAAATTGTAACGCATTACCATTTTCTTTAACAGCTTCTAGTACAACTTCTTTATCTTTACGTAATTTATCAGAAGCAAATTCTAGCTCCCAACCACTATTTTTAACAACTTCTAACACAAATTTTTTATTATTTTTAAGCTTATCTGATGCCCATTCTAATGGTTTTATAGCTTTCCATATGGGTTCTTTATTATTTTTTATTACAGAGTAGTAAGATTTTTTACAGGCTTCTAAAACTACCTCTTTGTCATTTTTAAGCCTGTCTGAAGCAAATTTCAAGGCACTACCATGTTCATTAACTTCTTTTAAAACTTGATCTTTATTATCCCAATCAATTTTTTTCATAATTTTCCTCCTATAACTAAACTACCAAGTTGACAGTTTATCATTTATCTTTCCCATTGGTTCTCTTTATCACTATTAACTTTATCGTCCCAAGCATTAGTTTTATCCTCAGTCCCTTTGCTCCATAGATTATTATTAATAATTTCTTTTTGAGAGTTGAGAAAGTTTTCTACAGTAGAGAATTTTTCCTTAATTTTATCTCCAACATAGTTAAAAGAATTTTTCTTTTTACTACAAGCTATTAGTACAATATCCTTATCATTTTTTAATCTATCTGAAACATATTTTATATTTTCAGGTCTATTTTTAATAGCTTCTTTAACAATTTCTTCATCGTCTTTTAAACTATCATCAATAAATTTAAACTGATATTTATATTTTTTTATAAATTCTAGTGCTAAATTCTTGTCTTTTTTAATTTCTTTTCCAGCATATTTATATACTTTTTTACTTTTAGCAAAAGCTTTATTAAAAATTTCTCTATCATTTTTTAAATTTTCTCCGATATACTTGTAGTTTAAAACATTTTTTTCTATTGCTAACAAAGCAAATTCTTTGTCATTTTTTATTTTGTTAGTGGTAAATTTAAAGAAATTTTTATTGCTTTTTAAAATAACTGTAATTATATCTATATCATTTTTTAATTTTGGAGAAATATATTTATATAGTGTCCCATCTTTTTCTAATGTTTCTAAAACAATTTTTTTATTACTCTTAATATCATCTCCAACAAATTTAAAAACACTACAATTATTTTTTAATGCTTCTTTAGCTATTTCTTCATTATTTTTAAGTCTATCAGAAGCAAATTCAAGAGCAGTAGGATAAAGTTTTATAGCTTCTTCCACTATGTCTTTATCATCTTTTAAAGTATCAGAAGCATATTCTAACGCCCAACCATTATTTTTAATCGCTATCATTACTACATCTTTATCTCCACGTAATCTCTCCGAAACATATTCTAAGGCATATCCATCAATCTCCATAGCTTGTAAAATGAACTCTTTATTGTCTTTTAATCTATCTGAAGCATATTCTAACGTTCCTCCATCATCTTTTAAAGCTTTTAATACTACTTCCTCATCATCTTTTAAACGTTCTGAGGTATAGATTATATTAAAAGAATATTCTTCTAAAACTTCTAAAACAAAATCTTTATCATCACGAAGTTCAGAAGAAATATATTGAAAAATATTAAAATAACCATTTTCAAACATTAGTTCTGAAATAAATTCTTTATCATTTTTAAGTCTATCCGAAGCAAATTTAAAATTTTCTTGCCAATCACTTAAAGTTTCTAAAATATCTTCTTTATTATCCCAATTTATATCTTTCATTATTTTCCCTCCTTATAACCAAACCGTCAACTTGACGGTTCAGCATTTATCTTTTCTATTGATTATCTTTACCATTATTAACTTTATCATTCCAAGAATCATCTTTTATTTTTTTATTATAAAAATCGTCAGCAGAATTATACTTTTCTTTAATTTTATCTCCAGCATATTCAAAAGCCCAACTACAAGTGTTAAAAGCTGTTTTTAATAATTCCTCATCATTTCTTAGTCTATCTGAAGCATACTGAATATTAAATCCTGTAACTTTTATAGCTTCTAGCATAATTTCTCTATTATCTCTAATTTCATCATTTGTATATTCAAAAACACTAGTTCCGTATTCCTTAATACATTCTTTTATAATATCTATATCATTTTGAAGTCTTGGAGAAGCATATTTTACAACTCCTGAACATTTTTTTATTAAAGATATAACTAAATCTTTATTATCTTTAATTCTATCACTTGCAAATCTTAAATTCCAATGATTTTTTTCAAGGGCTATACCCATAATTTCATCATCATCTCTCAGTCTATCTGAAGCATATTCTATATAAGTACTATTTTTCTTTAGAACTTCTTTTATAATATCTTTATTATCTCTTGCTTTTTCTCCAGCGTCTTCTATAGACCAACTAAAATTTTTAACAGCAGTCATAACCACATCAAAATCATTTTTAAGCTCTTCTGAAGCAAGTATAAGTTTACTTCCATCTTTTTTTACTTCTTCTAAAACTTCTTGTTTATTCTTCCAATTCATAATTACTCCTTTTCTTCTTAAATATTCTTTAATTCTTTATTTCATATCAATATTATACCATTTTTATTAAAAACCAAGTTTAAATCCTGATTTTATCATACTTTTTATATTAAAATAGTTGGATAATAATCCAACTATCTTAATTTTTTTATGTATTTTTCTACTCTATTATTACAAGCTTCTTAGGATCAACATAAGTTTTTTTACCTGTTTTTTCTTCTTCGTGTTTTTCTATTAACTGAGCTATTGCTTTTCTAATATCTTCCATTTTTCTTTTCTCAGCTAATTTTTTTCTAATACCGTGTAATTTTTTAGTTTTTTCCTTTGTTAAAACATCTCTTAATCTATTTTCTATTAGCATTTCGTACTCAGCTTGACTTTCTATAACTTCTACAGGAATAGCCCAACATAAATAATCTTGATAGCCAATAGAAGAGTTTATAACGCTAAGAAAGTCATCTTTTGTCTTCACAGGTTTCTTTTTTCTAAATTTAACAATAATTTCTTTATCTTTTAGATTTCTTTCTCTAACATATTTTTCAGCTAGTTTTACAGCTTCTTTTTTAGAATATTTAACTGGAACTCCTATATAATTATCATATGGATTCCCATTTTTTGGAAACATATAAACTCTATCTGCTTTTTTTAACATAAAAACCTCCTAAATTTTATAAATTAACTTTTTTAATTGACCTAATATCCCTAAAAATCAGAAACAAGTTCTTATTTTCGGGAGGACAAAATAAATCTTTTGTCTTTTTATCCATCTTTTTCTACAATTACCCTTTTTCAGAATAATAGTGAATTATATATTTCTTAATTATTTAATTGTCAATGTTCTTTTATTTGCTCTCGTTTTCGGTGTGGACAGCATTATTAAAACATTTCTGTCGAAGTGAAGGATTGCAACACTTTTGAAAAAAATATTTTTAGCATAGCGTTAAGAAAATATTTTTGAAAAACTTGCTTTGGTGTTGCAATCTGAAAAAGAAATGTTATAATGCCAAGTCCTAAGCCGATAAGAGCAATTTAGAACATATTAAATAATAGAAATAGTTTCTATATTCCAAAAAGGATTGTACTTCTTGGAGAAAAAGATGGATTTCCTTTTGTCCGTAGGAGAAAAGGACTAAATAAAAGAGAAAGCAAGAGTGCTTTCTCTTACCTTATTACCTTAATTTATTGAAAACTGATTTGTCAGTTTTTACATTGTTTTTGTTGGGAAACTTCAAATCTTACCCTTTAGAGATTTGAAGTTTTGGGGGAGGGGTGGGCGATTAATAGAAAGGAGGTTTAACTC
>OFMH01001502.1_pt1 | contig 12431 bp, 10 predicted proteins | sample 1541761 | NCBI WGS metagenome assembly OFMH01 (sample SAMN04209249, study PRJEB22552) | human gut metagenome | biome: gut; material: feces | host: Homo sapiens | place: USA: Oklahoma
TTACAAAGGTATCGCTTTTTTCTAGAATAACCAAACAAAAGGTAGAAATGGGATAGAAAAAGCGTGATTTTGTGCAACAGTTGTACGTTAACTTTAGCGCTGCAAAGGTAGTATAATTTGTTCAATTCGCAATAATTTCAAACTCTCTTTTAATGTTTATTAATAAATTATAGTCAATATTTCTTATTTTATGGTCAAATAGGGTATATTTGTGCAATTTTAGCTAAAGCAAACAACACTAAAAAGACTTTTTTAGGATTTATTTCGGTCATCTGATACAGTTAACGTACAACTGTATCGCAGTAAACGTGGCCTTTCGCAACAGTTAACGTACAACTGTATCAAACCCCAAGTCTATCTTTTGACAAGAAGACAGGTAAGACTCAAATAAGAACGATTAGAATTATAAACTCATAACGAAGATGATATATGATGAAAAAAATAGTAATGGTAATGCTTCTGCCCACTACCCTGGTGGCAAACGCATACGCCGGAACGGTTAGCGATAGCTTGCGGACTACGCTCTATTATCGCTCAGGCTATTCATTATTAGAACTCTCCTATATGGATAATGCCGCCAAGCTCGAAACCCTCAAGCAGGGTATCAGAGGCATCTGGGACAACCCCAACACGGTGCTGCAGCATATCAAGATCCTTTCGGCAGCTTCGCCGGAAGGTAACTCCAAACTCAACAAACGACTGGCGAGAAGGAGAGGAGAACGCTTGCGCGACTATCTCAGGGAGATGCTGAATCTGCCAGACAGCGTCTTCACGGTCTCCTCCGCAGGAGAAGACTGGGAAGGACTCGCCCTGAAGATACAGAAAGAAAATGCGCCGTGGAGCCGGAAAGCCCTCTACATCATTCGGAACACCCCCGAATGGATCGTAAGAAACGGAAAGGTTGTAGATGGAAGAAAACGACAGCTCCAGAACCTCGATGGCGGAAAGGCATGGAAATACATGCTCGCCAACCACTTCGACAGCCTCCGGTCCGGAGCACTCGTGGTTTGCGAAATCCGGCACATTGTGCCATCTGTCAGTCCGACAGATACCCTCACATTGATTCAGAATCAGCAAGGCAGCGAAAAGGATTCGCTCCCGCAGAAGGATGCCCGGGATACAGCATCCCAGCTACAGGTATATCCAGGCGGGAATGCAGCCGAAGCCGAAAATGCAGCCCATGCATCCGGTAGCAACTCCTACTATGCCCTGAAGACCAACCTGCTCTATGATGCCCTCCTCGTGCCGAACCTCGGCATCGAGACCAGCATAGGCAGGGGATGGACCCTCGGTGCCAGCGGAATGCTCGCCTGGTGGAGCAAGGATGCCAGCCACAAATACTGGAGAATCTACGGCGGAGAAATGGAAATCAGAAAATATTTCGGCAGAAAGGCAAAGGAAAAGCCGATGCAGGGACATCACATCTCCCTCTACGGACAGTTCCTCACCTATGATATCGAAAACGGTGGCACCGGTCACCAGAGCAAGAAAACCTACGGAGCAGGAATGGAGTACGGATACTCTCTGCCGATAGGAAGACGCCTGAACCTCGACTTCGGACTGGGCGTGGGATACATCAAGTCCCACTACAAGACCTATGAGCCGAAAGACGGATGCTACGTATATGAGGCAACCCGCAACCGCACCTGGATAGGACCTACCCGCGGCGAAGTATCACTGGTATGGCTCCTCGGCAACGGAAACACCAATAGCAGGAAAGGAGGTAAGAAATGACTAGAATGACTAGAATAACTAGTATGACAGAGTTAAGACAATCAATGATCCTATTCTTCCGCGTAATCGTCTGCGCAGCCTTCTTGCTGATGATGGCAGAACTGCTCTCATCCTGCGAGCACAAGGACCTCTGCTACGACCATCCCCACCGGCAGAACGTGGAGGTGATGTTCGACTGGAGCGCCGATCCCGAAGCCAATCCAGCCACCATGAGCCTCTATCTCTATCCCGAGGAGGGAGGAGATCCCATCAGATACGAGTTCACCGACAAGAACGGCGGAAACATCTCTGTGGCAGCAGGCACCTACAGGGCAATTTGCGTAAACAGCGACAAGGAAACCCACCGCATCCTCGGCAAGGAGCGCTTCGAAACCTTCCAGGTAACATCAGCCGAAACCCGAGCCCTGCAGGGACTCCTCGCCACCATGGCAGGAGCCGCACCGATGGGACGAGGCACCGAAAAGGAAAGAATGATGCAGCAGCCGGAAATGCTCTGGAGCAGTCATGCCGACCGCATTGTAGTGAAGCCAGCCGGAGAGAAGACCGTCATCAAGATGAAGCCGGAACCGAGAGTCAAGCAGTGTACGGTGGAAATCAAGAACGTGGAGAACATCAACGGAGTGAAGGCGATGAGTGCCAGCGTATCGGGAATGGCGGGCGGATGGCTCGCCGGTCTCGACCAGCTCTCGGATGAGAAGGTAACCATGCCGTTCGTAGCCGAAGCCGATGCTGCCAATAAGATGGTAAAAGGCAGTCTCACCCTCTTCGGTCACTGTCCGGTACAGCCCAACAAGCATATCCTGATGGTCTATGCGCAGCTCACCGACGGCACCAACTGGTATTACGAGAAGGATGTCACCGACCAGGTGCATGATAAGAATCAGAAAGACGATACCCACATCAAGATAGTGTTGGAGCAGCTTCCCTTGCCGAAGCCAGCTCCCGGCACCGATGGTGGTCTTCAGCCGAGCGTAAGCAAATGGAATGAGATATACATAGATATCAAAATGTAGAATAGAATATCGTTAATAAAGATAAGAATATCATTAATAAGGATATTATCTATCATTAATAAGATATAAAAACATAGTATTAATTTTTTAAAAGTATCAATTATGAAAAAAGCGTTTTACATGATGGCAGCTGCTGCCATCGCCCTCTCTTCTTGCTCTTCAGAGGAGACTACAGATGTTGCGAAGAGCTCATCTATCACCTTCCGTACCAGTGTAGGTTTGAACAGCCGCGGTACAGCGACTACAACAGAGAACCTCCATAACATCTGGGTTAGTGCTTTCTATAAGACTACAGGTTCTGCATTTGAGGATGTTAAATTTATAAATAATGGGGGAGCATCTACTTCATTCTTTGATGAAACCAATAATCATTATTGGGAGAAGAATAGAACCTATAGATTTATTGCCATTGCTCCAATTAAAACAGATTGGGCTACAACATCTTCTTTCAGCAAGGATGAGGTTACTTTTACAGGTGTTTCTCCAAAAACTACAATTCCTGACCAGCAGGATTTGGTTATTGGTAATGCTGACGGATCTGAGGCAACAAGTGCTACTAATGGCGTAACATTGGATTTAAAGCATGTCTTGTCTCAGATTAAGATTCAGGCTCTTAATAGAAATCCAAATCTTATTTATACCATTCGTGGTATCCGTATATCTACGGTAGCAACAAGTGGAGACTTAAAGTACACAACTGAAAGTGGTGATATTGCATGGACAAAGAATGGTACTGCTCTTTCTAATAATGATGCTGTTGCTACAACAAACAGATACGAGTACATTTTTAAAAATGAAGTAAAGCTTGGAACAGATGGTACTGTAAAAGATTTGACTGAAGAATGTGGTGGCGCAATGCTTCTTCCTCAGAGTATTGCTTCCTGGAACGGTAAAGTGGTAACTGGTACTGATCCTGTTGCAGGTGCATATATCTCTCTCTTGCTTAGCGTAAAGAATAAGAATGGTGTTTATACATATCCTGTAGATGCTACATTGGATGAGCATTGTGGATGGGCTGCAGTTCCAGTTCCTACTATCTCATGGAAGGCAGGTAGCAAGTATGTCTATACACTTAACATGTCTGCAGGTTGCGGTATGGTTGACCCAGTTGATCCTAATGAGGATGGTAAGGATTATGTAAAGCCAGGTACAGAAAACAAGGATCCTAATAAGGGTGACAAGATCTTTGGCGCATTGATTAAGTTCACTGTTAATGTTTCGCCTTGGACAGACAAGAATGGTAAGGTAGAATCAGATACAGATTATAAAGATCAAGAGGATATTACTATGTAATCCCCCATTACATTCACAATAAAAAATCAAATTCAAGGAATTGGAGATTCCCCCTCACGTGATGTTGAGCTTCGGAAATCTCCAATTCCTTTAACTCCCATTGGCGCACCGTGTACTCGCATCCTTTACGTCATGTTCAGAAAGCGAATCACTGCAGCAAGCCAATCTATCAAAAGATAATTAAACGAATAATACGATATGAGCAATAAAAATAAACTGATAGGCTTGTCGCTCATAGCTTTGGCGACACTCTGCGCTTGCAACGACGACAATTATGCCGATGGCAAGGGCAACCGACTCGTGACTTTCAGCGTCAATGCGAAAGCAAACGGTGGATGGAGTGACATCAATGGATCAAGAAGCGCATGGATGTCACCTCAGGCACAACAGATGGGTGAACCCGTGGAAATGGAGGGAAAACTCAACGGAAAAACAGTTTATCTCACAAGCGAGATAACAGAAGGTTTCCCTACCGATAACCCAACCTTCACCCGTGGCACGCAGATAACAAATGCTGATGGCATGAGTAGTTCATTTGGAGTCACAGCATTCCTGGGCAGCCAGAAATATATGGATCATGTAGAAATCAAGAAGTCTGCTGATTCATGGGAGCCGGAAACAGATTATTTTTGGCTCAACGGAAAGCCTCTCGACTTCTATGCCTGGTATCCATACAACTCAGCAGAAGGCACAAACGGCATCCCTGCCGGCATGACATTAAACCAGGAAGATTTCTCTTCCATTTCATATACTGTACCCACAGATGTATCTAAGCAGGAAGACCTGATGTTTGCAGTCAATAAGAATGCGTCAGAACCGGCAGATGGCAAAGCAACATCCTTAGATTTCAAGCATTCGCTTGCTGCCGTAAAGTTCGTGGTGGGCGATCTGCCTACAGGCACCAAGGTAACCTCTGTTGCCTTGAAGGGCGTGAAATATAAAGGTAATTTAGCTGTAACTGCCGGTAATAATGGTGAGGCTCAGTTAGCCTGGTCGAATTTAGCAAACGAGACAAGAGACTTCACTCAGGCAACCAATAAAGAAGTGAAGGAAAATGATACGGATCATGCTATTACAACAGAAGCTCAGACCTTCTTCATGATGCCGCAGACGCTGCCTGATGATGCAATGGTAGAGGTGGTTGTGGAAAATCAAAAGGGTGAGAGTGCTACGCTGACAGGCGCCCTGCAAGATGCAACGGCAGCTGTGGGAGAAAAAAACAAATGGGAGGCTGGTAATACATATACATATCGTGTCAATTCGTCTGGTGTTCAAGCGGAAGTAACATTTTTCAAAGGTATCAATGGTATTAATGGACAACCATACACTTCGCATAATATCAGTGCCAATGGTGATCCGTTCACAGTGGATTTCAGCTGTCCTGCAACTGTAAGTACTATTAAACTCCGCTTTGCGTATAAAAATGCAGATGGTTCTTTTGAAGAGATAGGGCGAACTAAGAATGCCTCTTATTACGAATTATCCGTAAAGAAAACTTCCGAATCTTTCAGATCTCCTGTCTTGAATAATTATGGAAATCCTAATAATGCCAAGAAAGACCCTACAGAGTTTGTGGTGCAGATGCAGGTAAAGGGCAGTACCCCAATGAGGATGCCATCTGATCCTTATCGTCAAGGGGAGGTAATAAAATATCATCCCGGAAGCGATGATAATACATGGTATACTATTTGGAAAGGCACTATGTTTCCACCGAACTATATATACGATAGGGATATCAATGGTAATTATAACAGTAGAATTAATGTATTAATGTCTCGAAAAGATATTGGCAGTTATAATCAGTATGTAGCAGCGCAAATGGCAGCTGGATATTATGAAGTAGATGAAAACCATCCTTACTTGGGAAAAGGAAAATGGGGACTTCCTTACTGTTTTTGGGATGCAAATATGTTGCAAAGAGCGCTTGGTTTATTGGGTTTGATGGAACTTAAGCAATGTCCTGGTAATAATCCAATCTACGGTGAACCAACACAAAGAGCGGATTGGTATTGGACAAGCGGAGATGGTGGCTCTGGTGAGTTTTGGGTGATTCAGGGCCAAGCAGCAGGACGCACAACCTTCTCTACTGATGGGATGTATATTCAGTATAATAGACAAACTAATTGGTTACAAATGCGCACTTTTAGTGCTACAGTCACAGTTGGTGTACGTGCAGTGATGGATAACAGGTACTAACAGTAGCGCCGGATATGTCCTTTCCTCCGTTAGGCGTCCCGGCGGATTTGCAATCCGCCGTCAAAAAATGACCTAACCTCTTTATGCTCTGGGGATATGTTATCCCCAGCCTCCAGGCATTAGCCGGCATATCGATGGGATAGGGGGATTACAAATCCCCCGGCTTAATAGGTCGAACCTTTTTTACGACGGATAACATATCCGTCGGAACGCCTGGGGTAACATATCCGTCGGAACGGCAATGGGCTTGGGGATGGCATCACGTGATTCCACTTTGAGGATTATTTCTTCTTCAGAATCTTATCCAGGCTGGACACGATATACCCTGCGGGATTCTTGATCTCGTGCTTTCTCTTCGCCGCATAGGCTGCCAGAAAGCACTGGTTCACGGCATCCAGGTCTGACAGGGTGAGGCGATCGCTCAACTCCTCTGCCACCTTGTGGCTCACGTTCCAGTAGGAAGAGGTGAGTAGCTTTCTAAAGTTTAGTTTCTTCATTGTCAGCTTTGTTCTGTCTTCATCGCTCAGCATATCTGGGTCATCGTTGCGGTACTTGAGGCCGAAGATTACCAAGCAGCCGTATTTGCCTACTACCTGGTTACGGGTAGTCTCTAGCGTGTGTATCACGATATAGTCGAGACGGTTCAGCTTGTAGGCATTTCTGATCTCTTCTTCGGCAGTAGAAAGCTGGGTATATTCCAGATTCCCCGTGCCGCGATATTGGGTGTGGCTGGTGAGGAGCGCAAGGATCTCGGGAGGCGTAAACTTGGTGTAGCCCTTCTTCAGTCGGCTCTCTGTCAGGAGATAAAGGCAGCGGGAAGACTGGTGATGGAATGACTCGTAAAGCTGCGGCGAAACCTTGAAGTAGCCCAGGTCCAGGGCGAAGTAGTACTGAGCCACGGGAATCGGCATCTCCAGAATGGCTCTCTTCTCCTGACCTTTCTTGGTGTAGTCAACGAAGTGGTAGAGGTAGTCGAACTGCTTGTAGCACAAGTGGTATGTTCCTGGATTGCCAGAATCTGCGACGGTGTAAGGGATATAGACCGGCTTTTTGCCTATGTCGATAAGGGCAGTCTCCAGGTTGTTGTAATGAGATTTTGTAGCTTCCAAAGCTCTGTAGGGTACCTCGAAACGTAACATATTTTCGATGTGCTCGAAACCATTGAGGTCCAGCTGTCCGTGGTGTGCGTTCTGGCTGATAGCCATTTTGATCTGTTTCTGATTGTACACGTCAAGTCTGAAGATGTACTTCTGTTCTTGCGGGCTGTAGCTGTGATGCAGGGCGCAATGAGTGCCAAGCTCTGTGGCTTCGGCTACGTTGAATGTAAGGTTCTTGTTCATTGCTCGTTGTTTTAAGTTATAAAATGGGGGTGGCAATGAAAAGAAACTGGGGGTACGAGTTCAAAACAAAGAACCAAAACGGTTTTTTAGAGAGAATGTTCTGGTTCTTATCAATTATCGTACTGGACCAGAATTCTCCCATGTCGCACCCCCAATGAAATTAATCATTAACGAATGCGCACGAAAAATCCTAGTCAGAACTTGTAATTGAAATTCCATTAGCAGGATATATTCTCTCTAAAAACCTATCCTGCGGAACATTTTGAACCAAATTCTGATCTCGTCGATCATGCTTGGGGCATCCTGTTGCCAGGGTGCCGATGTCTACTCCTCCAGTATTTCTACTGAAAGAGCGCTGCAAAGATATATAAAATTTCTGAGACTAACAAGTATTTTACAAGTTTTTTTAGAAAAAAGAGAGAAAAAAGTTTGAGAACCCATCATGACCATTTTTCTTGTTTATTTCTTATATATCATATTATCATATTTCTTGTAGCGCTATTTTGGTGTGTAACTATCAGATAGTCAGATTGATAAAAAATACTGTTACCATGGAATGTAACTGGCGGAAGGCGTTATCCCGCGAGATGTAACGGTTTTCTCTGATGAGATGTAACCCTTTGGTAGGCTTGCCTACGAGAAGTAACTATCTAGACATTTCTCCCACGAGAGGTAACTAGTTAACTAAATATAAAACATTCCGGGGTAGGCGGAAATTCGCCGGAAATCGACGGGTATCGCCAGTTGGAGTTAGGAGAATGTCTTATCTTTGCAGTGTTGAAACATTAAAAACATCAGCTTATGACTAGAGAAATTACAATGATTGTGGTACACTGCAGCGCAACCCGCTGCAACCACCCTTACACCGTGCATCAGCTTTACCACGACCACGTGGAGGTGAACCACTGGCGTTACATCGGCTACCATTTCTTCATCAGCCGTGACGGCAAGGTGCATGCCACCCGTCCGCTGGAGCGCATGGGTGCCCATGCCCGTGGCTGGAATGCACATTCCATCGGAATCTGCTATGAGGGCGGATTGGATGAGAACGGCTATGTGGCGGATACCCGTACCGGGGAGCAGAAGAAGGCGATGGAGAAGCTGATCGTTCAGCTGAAGATACAGTTTCCCAGCATCCGCACCATTCTGGGGCATCGTGACCTGCCTGGAGTGCAGAAGGCGTGTCCTAGCTTTGATGCCACCACGCTGCAGCCCTTGTTACCTCTGAATTGTAAATATTAAATTTTGTAATCAGATGAAACACCCTATCCGATTTTTTTGTATCTTCGCAGAAGAATAGATTACTAACTAAAAATTAAAACTAGATGAATGTTACCAAGCAACATTTCGTAGAACGTAGAGTGATGAGCAAGCAGGAGCTTGCTCACCTCTACTGTCCTCACAGCCGTTCCAAGGGGCATGCGGCGAGAGATGAATTTATGGATTGGGTGAAGCGCTGCACTCCGCTCTATGTCAAACTGCAGGAATTGGGTTATAAACCTTCGCTGCATAGTTTCACGCCCAAGATGGTAGATTATATCTTTTACTATCTCGGAGAGCCGGATGGAGTTGGAGTATAGCATGGATAGTAATAAATAACTTTACAAGTTAAGCGTGGCGGAAAAATCTCTTAAGAGATGCTGTCGTTTTCCTTAAGGAAAAAATTAAAAACCCTTAAGGAAAAAAATAAAAACCCTTAAGGGAAAATTCTCAATCTCTTTTTCCCCCATTTTTCAGGCGTTTTCGCCTGATTCTCTCTTTCTTGAATATTATTTACACGGATATGGAGAGAAAATGGGGATGGGGGCAAGGTTAAAAAATAACAGTTTGGAAAAATCAAAAGTATATGGAAATAGCTATAGAACGTTTTGGCAGTTATCATCATGCCGTAAGTGGTAGATTGCTGATTGATGGTCAGCATGTTTGTGATACGTTGGAGGAGGATGTGCATTGTCTGCCGGAAGGCGAGTATGCCCTGCAGCGCAACAGCAAGCTGGCATTACCTTATTATATAAGACTGGCAGATGTTGATTCTGGGGTTGACTCCCGTGTTGATTCCCGTGTTGACTCCCATGTTGATTCCCGTGTGTCCTTCTTCAGGGGTAATGGCATTCACGGTTGGCGCAACCACTGCATCATCGTAGGAGAGTGTCTCCATCTGGGTTTCCTCATTCATAGTGAGGAGTGCTATGATCTTCTCATTGCCCGCATCCGCATGCAGTTTGTGCGTCATCACGCAGTGGTGGTCAAGATCTCCCGCTCTCCCGATTTTCTGGAAGTAGCCTGATATCTGTGCTGCTATTGATAGGCTATTTTAACCAAAAAATCTCCCTATAAGCCTGACGCATGTCGCCTGCTTATAGGGAGATTTGTATTATATGCCGTTAGAATAACTCCAGGATCTTATCGATAACCTTCTCGATGCTGGAAGAATCGGTGGTTTCGTCGAGCTTCTGGTTGATTTTCTCTTCTACCTTCTTGCTCACTTTATCAGCCGCCTTATCGAAAGCCTGATTGGCTTTCTCTTCCAGTTTCTTCTGCATTTTTGTGCTGAAGCTGCCTTCATCGCTTTCAGCCTGGTCCTCATTGACATTGGCTTCTGAATCTGATCCATCCATATTAGGAGTATCAGAGGATACATTTGATTCTGACTCCTCGATATGGAGATTATCGGCTGATTCCAGTGCTTTCACCATATCGTCGGCATTCATCGTATAGACGTTGCCGAGGATACCGAAACTCACGGTATGCGGCTTGCCGTTGAACTCTACAGAACCCGTAGAGCAAACGATATAGTTGTGGTATTCGAAAAGCTGGTTCATCGCTTCGTCCATCATGCTGCCAGCCATCATCTTGGCTACAGAGCGGAGCGCCTGCGAGAAGAAATTGTTGTCGGTAGATCCTACCGCCTTTTCTACTGCCTTGCTTGCCTCCGTGCGAACCTTCTCCTTATGAGCATCTGCGCTCGGATTGGTTATGGCAAATATGGCAAGGATGAAAATGATGAGACCTATCACCATCTTGATAGCGAAATAGCTCGTCTTCTTCTTGGGCTGCTGCTGGAAATTCGAATGCATCGCTGCTCCCTGCTGGAATCCCTGCTGATAGGCTTCCTGCTGCTGGTTTGCTCTTATTGCTTCCAATACAGCTTTCAGATCCTCTACCTTCCAGGCAGGAGTCCAGTCTGTCATTCCCTGCTTCCATACCAGTGTTTCGGGACTGATACCCTTCTGTACAAGTTGGTCGAAACTGAAAGGACCTGCCTGCTGTCCATTACGATCGATTATAAAAAATTCCATCTTTGTCCTTTTAATTTTTAAATATGAACATTCAACTTTATTAGTGGGTTGCCTTCCACCATCCTGTCTTCTCTCTTCCCTTCAGGGCTACACTGTGCTGGCTCGGGTCGGAGATGGAAAGACCGCAATAGCTCTTCACCTGGAAGATGGTTCCTCTATACGGGTCCTTCAGCATGGTAAATGCCTCATCGGTATGCGCTGCAGCCTTGATGGTTTTCTGCATCTGGGCGGTAAACTGGTCTTTCAGATAACCGCTAGGCTTGAGGCTATCTACATATACCGACATGTCATAAAACAGGTTGGGAGTGAAGCCGCCGAGAGGTTGGATCGTTTCTAGAGGAATGGAGGAATCGAGCGTATATTGGCTGTTGATTTCCTTCATGACGCTAGCCAGGTTATCCATCTCGCGACAGTCGATGGCTGCCATGTTGCAATAAGGTACATAGCTGGATTTGTAGAAGTTGACAATGCCGTTTACGATGCCGGAATAGTTGGGTGTTGCGGAATTGAGCATGCTCCAGATGCTTCGGTATGGAAAGCCTATAGCCATCACCTCGCTGCTCGAACTGATGAGATAGTTGGTGACATCCTTCAGCTCGTAGGCTGTCTCCACATTTCCCATATAGCAGGCATCGAAGAGGATGTATTGCATCTTCAGTCCGCTCTGTCTGATTCCTTCTGCCAGGGTTGGGATGTCCATGGCATAACTCTTGGAATTTACACTTCCGAAGAAGCGGGTGACTGGATGGTCTGGGTCACTACCAAACTGGATGCCGCTGAATGCACTGGATGACTTGCCGGCTGTGGCTGTGCTTCCGAAGCCAGGACGGGCATAGTTCGGATAATTCACCCAATCTTCTGCATAGGTCCATCCGGAACCATGTACTCCGATGATGAGGGCATAGTTGAGTGCCTCGGCATTTTGCTTCACCTCATTGAGAAGGTTGGCGAATCCCTCTGCCGTGCAATAGCTGTTGTCCTCGTAGGTCTTTACGGGCACACGGTTCACCTTCCTGCTGGCGGCATCGTATTGCAGATCGTAGAGTGTGCTCTTGTTGTATTTCTCGCTGAAAAATACCATCACACGTGAGTCACTAAGTCCTTTCTTGGCTACGATACCCTGGCAGATGCTGTCGATGTTGTTGGCAAGGTATTGCTTCAAACCCGAACTGGTGGTACTGCCTGTCCATGGATAATATACCAGGATGGTCTGCTTGTTGACGCTATCCACATCAAAGGCCTCGTCGCTACAACTGGTGAAAGTCATGGCGAACGAAAACATACATATAAATAAGGTGAAAAGCTTCTTGATCATAATAAAAAAGTTGAATGTTGAATGCTGAATGTTGAGTTGCAGAATGGCTGACGAATTCATCCGTCTGAGATTCTGCATTCATCATTCTACACTCAACATTCAACATATATTAAAAGAATCTGTTACTTCTTCTTCAGCTCCTCGATGGTTGCCTTGAGGGCAGCAATCTTCTCTACAGAGTCGCTCTCCTTCTTGCGCTCCAGGGCTACTACCTTCTCAGGGGCATGAGCTACGAAGTTCT
>OFMH01001503.1_pt1 | contig 12430 bp, 10 predicted proteins | sample 1541761 | NCBI WGS metagenome assembly OFMH01 (sample SAMN04209249, study PRJEB22552) | human gut metagenome | biome: gut; material: feces | host: Homo sapiens | place: USA: Oklahoma
ATCAAGCCAGCCACCACACCCGACCATAACCGCATGGCATCCGTCTACAACCAGGCTGCCATGCAATGGGGGCCACTGGTGTATGTGGCTAAGGGCGAGGGGTGCTACTTTTCGATGCAACAAGTGGCCCAACCCGCCAACGATGTGACGGCACAAGGCTACCCCATACTGCAAGGCACAATGTATCAGCACACCGACACCCCACAAGATGCCGCAGCTACAGGCGTGAAATTCATGCTTAAACCGTACTGTGAGGAGTGAAGACTGAGTGGGGGGATACAAAAATGCTTCGCTTTATAAATAAGGCGGGCATGTAATTTGCGCTTTCATGATAATTTGTTACTTTTGCATTGCAAATTGACAAGTCAAAGTGCTACATGCAGCGTGACAAAGCTCTGTGCATGCACACCAGACAAATGCAACAATACATCTAACAACACATAATATCTTTCAAATCAAAATGAAACCTACACTTTTTCTCCTGGCAGCAGGCATGGGTAGCCGCTACGGCGGCTTGAAGCAACTTGATGAACTCGGCCCTCACGGCGAAACCATCATGGACTATTCAATTTACGATGCCATTCACGCAGGCTTCGGCAAGTTGGTATTCGTTATCCGCAAGGATTTTGAAGAAGATTTCCGCCGCATCGTCCTTTCAAAGTACGAAGGCCACATTCCTTGCGAACTCGTATTCCAGAGCCTCGATGCACTGCCCGAAGGTTTCACCTGTCCTGCAGAGCGTACAAAGCCTTGGGGTACTAACCACGCCTTGATGATGGGCGAAAGCGTAATCAACGAGCCGTTTGCCGTAATCAACTGCGACGACTTTTATGACCGCGACGCTTTCCAGGTAATGGGCAAGTGGCTCTCTGAACTGCCCGAAGGCTCAACCGGCAAGTACTCTATGGTAGGCTTCCGCGTAGGCAACACCCTTTCAGACAGCGGTACCGTAAGCCGTGGCGTGTGCGAAAACGACGCTAACCACCACCTTACATCAGTAGTTGAACGCACTAAGATTCAGCGCTTCGACGGTGTGGTTAAGTATCTCGGCGACAACGACGAATGGGTGTCTATCCCCGACAACACTCCTGTATCAATGAACTTCTGGGGCTTTACTCCCGACTACTTTGCTTACAGCAAGGAGTTCTTCAAGACTTTCCTTTCAGACCCGAAGAACATGGAGAACCTCAAAAGCGAATTCTTCATTCCTTTGATGGTTGACGAACTTATCCACAAGGGCAAGGCTACTTGCGAGGTGCTCGACACTACCTCGAAGTGGTTTGGCGTAACTTATCCCGAGGATCGTCCGGGCGTAGTAGCCAAGTTCCAGAAGCTGGCCGACGACGGCGTTTATCCCGAAAAGATGTTCTAATACTTACGGAACAAACTAACAAATGCTTAAGGGCGTGTCCAAGAAGAGAGGCTTATTTCTCTTTCTTGACACGCCCTCAGTGTTTATTTCCGGCATTTGGCAAAACGCTGCAAATTCATTGCGGTACTTTACAAACATTGCGGCTTATCATTTGATAAGCTAATCTTTCTGCGCCACGTGCGCGACTTAAATGGATTATTCCGCAATAGGTAAAGCCGTATTTCTCAACCAAATGCCGCATTATGTGGTTATCGCGATGGGTGTCGATGCGCAAATTGTCGGAGTGTTGTATGCAGTAACTTACTATGGCCGAAAACACGCCGTGCGCAGCTGGCAAACTCGTCACACGATGTATCACGTAATAAGGCATGCTGTCGTCTAACCATTTACCCTCGTATATGTGCCCGTATGACGGGTCGGGCCCTTGACGCAACACAAACGAACCAACCACTTTGCCTGCAGCGTCGCATACAATATAGCAGTCGCCACGCTGCAAGTCGTCATCTATGACTGCGCTTGACGGATAACCCTCTGGCCATTGGCAGGGGTTGCCATTCTCCTGCATCGTGCGGCGCGCCACATCAACAAGATGCATTATCACCTGAGCATCATCAGGCATGGCCTCTTTTATAATATAACTACCCATTTTGTTATATGACTATTGTGCAGCAAAAAAGCGGACTGCCCCCGCTATGTGTGGGAGCATATCCGCTTTTGAATGCTTTTTTCAGTAGGAGTTTCTTACTGATGTAGTGCGTTAAGCGTTAGCTTCTTCAACTGAAACTACGCTGCGGTCGCGCTGACCGCGGTGGAAGGTAACTACACCGTCAACAAGGGCGAAGAGAGTGTGATCCTTACCCATGCCTACGTTCTTACCAGGATAGTGTACAGTACCGCGCTGGCGTACGATGATGTTACCAGCAACGCAGGTCTGACCACCCCAAATCTTAACGCCTAATCTCTGTGAAGCCGATTCACGACCGTTCTTAGAACTACCTACACCTTTCTTGTGTGCCATTTCTTTCTAAAACTTTTAAGGATTAAGCAATTACGTTCTTGATTGTCACTTCAGTGAACTGATGGCGATAGCCATTGAGCTTGCGATAGCCCTTGCGGCGCTTCTTGTGGAAAACGAGCACCTTCTCACCCTTAACGAGCGGAGATACTACTTCGCATACTACTTTGGCGCCTTCTACAGTAGGAGCACCTACCTTTACGTCGCCGTTGTTGTCAATCAACAACACGTTGTCAAATTCAACAGTCTGGCCGTTTTCGGCGCCGCAGATGTGGTTTACATAGAGTTTCTTGCCCTCTTCTGCTTTGAACTGCTGACCGTTAATCTCTACGATTGCGTACATTTGTATTATATGTATAAACGGGTTTTTCCGGGAGGCGGACTGCACCCGCAGTCTCTTGTTTGGCCCCAGCGGACTCTAAATCGGCTGCAAATGTACTGCTTTTTTCTGAAATACAAGCATTTGCGTGTCTTTTTTTGCGCTGTCGGAGGTGTTTGACCGGTATTTTGGGCATACTGGTTGCTCCGTGAGCAAGTTTTTTGGGCTTTTGCTTTGCACTACATATCGTTTGCACTAACTTTGCAAACAAAACTAAAAAGAAGAAACGCATTATAATAATGATGACAGCTAACGAAATCCGCGACTCGTACAAGAAGTTTTTCGAGTCGAAGGGACACACCATTGTGCCGTCTGCTCCGATGGTGATTAAGGACGACCCCACTCTGATGTTTACCAACGCTGGTATGAACCAGTGGAAAGATATTATCCTTGGTCAACGCGACCCCGAGCCACGCCGCCGCGCCGACTCGCAAAAGTGCTTGCGCGTGAGCGGTAAGCACAATGACCTGGAGGAGGTTGGACATGACACGTACCACCACACCATGTTTGAGATGCTTGGCAACTGGAGCTTTGGCGACTACTTTAAGGAGGGTGCCATTGACTATGCCTGGGAGTATTTGGTTGACGTGTTGCACCTTAACCCGGCCGACTTGTACGTGACGGTGTTTGAGGGTTCAAAGGAAGAAGGCCTCAGCCGCGATGACGAGGCTGCCAAGTATTGGGCCAAGCACGTGCCTGCCGACCACATTATTGATGGCAACAAGCACGACAACTTTTGGGAAATGGGCGACACGGGCCCCTGCGGCCCCTGCTCAGAAATACACCTTGACAGCCGTACACCCGAGGAGAAGGCCAAGGTGCCAGGACGTGAACTCGTGAACAAGGACGACCCCCAGGTTATCGAAATATGGAACATCGTGTTCATGCAGTTTGAGCGCAAGGCCAATAGTTCGCTCGTGCCACTGGGCATGAATGTGATTGATACAGGTATGGGCTTTGAGCGACTGGTGCGTGCCATTCAAGGAAAGAACTCTAACTACGATACCGACATTTTCCAGCCCATCATCAAGAAGATTGGCGAATTGTCGGGCTTTGAATATGGCAAGGACGAGAAGATTGATGTGGCCATGCGCGTAATTGCCGACCACTTGCGTGCCATTTCATTTTCAATAGCTGATGGCCAGTTGCCGTCAAATGCCAAGGCTGGCTATGTGATACGCCGCATTTTGCGCCGTGCCGTGCGTTATGCCTACACTTTCTTGGGCCAGCGCGAGGCTTTCCTTTGCAAACTCGTACCTACCTTGGTGCATGAAATGGGCGAAGCTTTCCCCGAACTCAAGGCGCAGCAGGTGCTTATCGGCCGTGTGATGCAAGAGGAGGAGGAGAGTTTCCTCCGCACGCTTTCAACTGGTATCAACATGCTTGAAAACGTGATTGCACAGACCAAGAAGGAGGGCAAGACGGTGGTTGACGGCGAAAAGGCCTTTACGCTGTTCGACACTTATGGTTTCCCGCTCGACTTGACTGAACTCATCTGCCACGAAAATGGCATGGAGGTTGACGAGGAAGGCTTTAACACCGAAATGCAAAAGCAAAAGGAACGTGCCCGCAACGCTGCGGCTGTTGAAACCGACGACTGGGTAATCCTTGCCGAAGGTGAAACAGACTTTAAGGGTTGGGACGTAACGGAGTGCGACTGCCACATTTTGCGCTACCGCCGTGTGCAACAGAAAAAGCAAACTTACTACGAATTGGTGCTCGACCAAACTCCTTTCTATGCCGAAATGGGTGGTCAGGTAGGCGACCAAGGCGTACTCGTGGCTGGCAACGACAAGGTGGAGATATTCGACACCAAGCGCGAGAACAACTTGCCAATACACCTTACAAAGAAATTGCCCGCCGACGCCAAGGCTACCTTCCATGCTGAGGTAAACGTGAAGATGCGCCGCGGCAGTGAGGCCAACCACACCGCAACCCACTTGCTCGACCAGGCGTTGCGCGAGGTGCTCGGCACGCATGTGGAGCAAAAAGGCTCACTTTGCACCCCCGACTACTTGCGTTTCGACTTCTCACACTTCCAGAAGGTTACTCCCGAGGAATTACGCCAGGTGGAGCGCATCGTCAATCGCCGCATACGCGAGGACATTCCATTGCAAGACCACCGCAACGTGCCCATGGAGGAGGCCAAGAAACTTGGTGCTATCGCCCTGTTTGGCGAAAAGTATGGCGACAAGGTGCGCGTGGTACAATTTGGCAGCAGCGTAGAATTTTGCGGAGGTTGCCATGCCAAGAGCACCGGACGCATTGGGTTGTTCCGCATCGTTAGCGAAAGCAGTGTGGCCGCCGGCGTACGCCGTATCGAAGCCATCACTGGCGAGGCTGCCGAGGAGAGCGTCTACGCACAGCAAGACGTCATGAGCAACCTCAAGTCATTCTTCAACAATGCCAAGGACCTTACCGCTGTCATCAAGAAGACGATTGAGGAGAACGACGGTTTGAAGAAACAGGTTGAGAGCTATGTGAAAGAGCAACTTGTTGCCTTGCGCGACAAACTCGTGGCCAGTGCCACCGACGTGGACGGCGTACGTCTGATCAAGTATGTCATTCCTACTGCTATCGAACCTAACGCCGTCAAGGATCTCGCCTTCCAAGTGTCAGGCATATTGCCCAACGACACCTTGTGCGTGTTTGGTTCAACACACGAAGGCAAGCCTTTGCTCACTGTCATGATAAGCAAGAACCTTGTTGAGAGCAAAAAGCTCAATGCGGGCCAACTCGTGCGCGAAGCAGCCAAGCTCATCAAGGGCGGTGGCGGCGGTGCACCCCACTTTGCCACTGCCGGCGGCAAAGACGCCAGCGGACTTGAAGAAGCCGTAAAGAAGGTGGTTGAGTTAGCACTGGCTTGATAAGGGTGTCACAACTCGTTATCAAATAATACAATATATTGAAAAGGCTGACGCGATAAATAGAGCATACTATTTGTTGCGCCAGCCTTTTGCTTAACGACATACGCCATGGAAAACTACGAGGAACAACCTGTACTGACCCGCCAAACGAATTGGGACGTATTGTTTTTCTATCAAAAGTCTGACGTCATCTATCAGCTGACGTTTGCCTTCTGCAACAGATTTATACACCCTTACAAGGACCGCACACGTGACCAAATGATACAGGCCGCACGCTCGTGCAAACAAAACATTGTAGAAGGGCTTGCCGATGGCGTAACGTCAACCGAGATGCAACTGAAACTGCTCAACGTGGCACGCGCCTCGTTAAAAGAGCTGCGCGAGGACTTTGAGGATTATCTCAAGTCACGTCATAAGCAAATCTACACCGCATCGCACTCTCAATACGAGGCTATGCTCAAATACTGCCGCTACCATAACAAGCTGCAAGACTACGCGCCCTACTTTGACCAGTGGACTGACGAGCAGATGTGCAACTATGCGCTCACTCTCTGTCACATGACAGACAAGATGATGATGAGTTTCTTGAAGAAACTTGAGCAAGAATTTATCACGCAGGGAGGCATAAAGGAGCGCATGCACCGTGCACGCACGGGGTTCCGCAATAAGCAAGACGAGCGTCTCAAGCAGTTAGAAACAAGTTTACCTGCCATCAAGCAAGCATTGCAGCAAGCCCAGTCTGAAGCAGAAGCATGGCAAAAGGCTTACAACGACCTCAAACAGCGCGCCCTGGCCGCTTACTATCGGCAAGCCGATGAAATAGCCGCCCTTAAAGCTGAAATAGCAAAGCTAAAGGGCAAAGCTTGAGGCCATGCCATAGCATGAAGAATATGGTATGAGTAGAGGTTCTAGACGTTCTAGATATTCTAGAAATTCTAGAGATTCTAGTTGTTCTAGAAAATCTAGGACAACTAGAATAATCTAGAACTGCCAGCCCCTACCCCACCACAGCGCCACTTTTCTCTCTCCTTTTGCATAACCTTTCACAAAATGAGAGCAAATAGTAAAATTGTGCATAGCCAAGCGCGCACGATAAAACAAAAATCGTAAATTTGCTTGCGAATAGTAACAACTAACACTCTTAACGACCCTATTATTATATGGTAAAGATAACAAAAGAGGCTGCCTTGCACTACCACGAAATGGGCAAGCCCGGTAAAATCGAAATTGTACCAACAAAACCCTACCGCACTCAAACCGACCTTTCGCTGGCATACTCACCAGGCGTGGCAGAACCTTGCCTTGAAATTCAAAAGGATCCGCACGATGCCTATCGCTATACAAACAAGGGCAACTTGGTAGCCGTCATTTCTAACGGCACCGCCGTGCTCGGACTGGGCGATATAGGCGCCATGAGCGGCAAACCGGTGATGGAAGGCAAGAGCCTCTTGTTCAAGATATATGCAGGCGTCGATGCCTTTGACATCGAGGTGAACGAAAAAGACCCCGAAAAGTTTATCGCCGCAGTTAAAGCCATAGCGCCTACCTTTGGCGGTATCAACCTCGAGGATATCAAAGCACCCGAATGCTTCGAGATAGAACAACGCCTCAAGGCCGAGCTCGACATACCGGTAATGCACGACGACCAGCACGGCACGGCTATCATATCGGCAGCAGGCCTTATCAACGCCCTTATAGTGGCTGGCAAAAAGATTGAAGACGTCAAGATTGTTGTCAATGGTGCAGGTGCTGCCGCCATATCGTGCACACGCCTTTACTGTGCCTTTGGTGCCAAAAAGGAGAACGTGGTGATGCTCGACTCCAAAGGTGTTATTACAGCCGACCGCGACAATTTGAATGCGCAAAAGCGTGAGTTTGCCACCACACGCACCGACGTACACACCTTGGCCGAAGCCGTTAATGGTGCCGATGTCTTTGTAGGTTTGTCAAAGGGCAATGTACTCACGCAAGACATGGTACGCTCTATGGCCAGCAATCCTATCATCTTTGCACTGGCCAACCCCGTGCCCGAAATCTCTTACGAAGACGCCACAGCAGCACGTCCTGACGTACTGATGAGCACAGGCCGCACCGACTATCCCAACCAAATCAACAATGTAATTGGTTTCCCCTACATCTTCCGTGGCGCACTCGACACCGCAGCAAGTGCCATCAACGAAGAAATGAAGATGGCAGCGGCCCGTGCCATTGCCGACCTGGCGCGTCGTCCGGTGCCCGACATCGTCAACCGCGCCTACCACGTGCGCAACTTCACCTTCGGCCCCGACTACTTTATTCCCAAACCCGTCGACCCGCGTTTGATTACCGAAGTGTCAATGGCCGTTGCCAAAGCCGCAATGGACAGTGGAGTGGCACGCACACCTATCAAGGACTGGAAAGCCTACCGCCAGCACCTGCGCGAATTGATGGGCCAAGAAAGCAAGTTTACCCAGAACCTCTACGACACAGCACGCAGCAACCCCAAACGTGTGGTTTTTGCCGAAGGCACACACCCCACCATGCTCGAAGCCGCTGTGCGCGCTAAGGAGGAGGGCATCTGCTTCCCCATATTATTGGGCAACGATGTGCAAATACGCAAAATTGCCGAAGAGCTGAAGCTCAACCTCGAAGGCATTGAAATACTCAATCTGCGCAACGACACCCAAAACGAGCGCCGCCACCGCTATGCGCAAATCTTTGCCAAGAAAATGGAGCGCAAGGGCTATACCCCCCAAGAGGCTGAAGACAAGATGTACGAGCGCAACTACTTTGGCATGATGATGGTAGAGACAGGCGAGGCCGATGCATTCATCACGGGTCTTTACACCAAATACTCTAACACCTTCAAGGTGGCACGCGAGGTTATTGGTGTGCGCGAAGGCTACAACCACTTTGGCACAATGCACCTGATTAACACCAAGAAAGGCATTCTGTTCGTAGCCGACACACTCGTCAACCGCCACCCGAGCGAAGACACGCTCTACGACATTGCACGCCTCTCTGCCGAAACAGTACGTTTCTTCAACCGTACACCGTCTATCGCCATGCTTTCATATTCGAACTTTGGCTCAGACAACGACGGCAGCGCACTCAGTGTGCAACACGTGGTTGAACGCATGCACAACGAAATGCCCGACTTGGCCATTGACGGCGAAATGCAGCTCAACTTTGCCATGGACAAAGACCTGCGCGATGAAAAGTACCCCTTCAACCGCCTCAAGGGCATAGATGTCAACACACTCATCTTCCCCAACCTCTCTGCTGCCAACTCATCATACAAAATGGTAAAGGCGCTTGAAGACGATGGCGAAGTAGTTGGCCCTATCCAAATGGGACTTAACAAGCCTATCCACTTTACCGACTTCGAAAGTTCGGTAAGCGACATCGTCAATGTCACCGCTGTTGCCGTGATTGACGCCATCGTGATGGAGAAGAGAAAGTAAGAAACAGAAATAAGCGCAACAATACAGAAAGACACAAGCGGCACAGCATGAGTATGCAGTGCCGCTTGTGCCGCTTTTACACAATATGTATGCTATGAACAATATATTAAGGCCCTTGGCATTGTCTGCAAGCATCTTCCTTGCCGGCACACTCGGTGCCCAGACCATCATTCCCCTGCAACGCGGACAAGGGGGCATCAGGTCGAAGACGGTGGACGACTACAAGCGCGAGCAACATACCGACAAACGTGAGCAATCTGACTCTCTGGCGTATGTTGACAACTTGCGGCGCGCCTTCAACGCCCTATATGCCGACTCCTTGGGGCAGGCCGAAACCTTGTTTAACGAGGCACTGAAACTGCGTCCCGCTGCCGAGGGTAATCACATAATAAAGTATAACCTGGGATTGGTAGACATGGCACGCGGTCGCAACGTGCAAGCGGTCGAAAAACTTACCGCTGTCATCAAGGACTACCCCAACTACTTCGATGCCCGTTTGGCGCGCGCCGAAGCCAACCTGCAACTTGGGCGTGCTGCCGAGGCACAGGACGATGCGCAGCAAGTGCTCGACCAGCCCGGACTTGACGGCATCACACCCCAGCTGCTTGAACGTGCACGCTTTGTGCGCGCAGCAGCCCGCTATCAGTTGAGACTCTTTACCGAGGCCCATGCCGACCTGCAGCACATCATATCAGCCAACCCGCAAAACACCAACGCGCAAATACTCGATGCCCTGACACTGCAACAAATGGGCCAGCCCAAGGAGGCACTCAACCGCCTCAACCTTATTGTGTCGGCACACCCCGACATGGTAGATGCCCTCAGCACCCGTGCCGCAGTAGAGGCCGAGCTCAACATGCCAGCCCTTGCACGTGCCGACTACGACCGCCTTGTTGAACTGCAGCCCAACGAGAGCGCCTACTATATTGAGCGGGCCAAGATGCTGCTGCGGTTGGGCGAGAAAAAAGCGGCACGCACCGACCTTGACAAAGCTATCAAGTTAGGCGTGCCGCATGGTATGGTGCAGCCCCTTTTGCTGCAGGCAAAGTAGCGGGGCAAGGAGTTCGTCACCGGTGTTTCTTCAGCACCAGCCGGTGGTCGATGCACGAAGGCAACTCTTCTTCATAATGCGTAACCATGATAAGCGTCTTGCGCGTATTGCGCATAAAGCAGTCTATAATGGCTTGAGCGCGCTTGCGGTGACGGTTGTCAAGCCCGTGAAAAGGCTCGTCAAGAATAAGCAAATCCGGGTTCTTGACAAAGGCACGCACCAACATAATCAAGCGCTGCTCGCCCGACGACAGCGTCATATAGTTACGATCGGCCAAATGCAAGGCATCAAAGGCCGCAAGCCACGCCTTGCAACAAGCGCATTCAGCCTCCGAAGCATGCTGATACAGCCCTATCGTGTCGCGCAATCCACTTGCCACAATATCAATAGCCGGCAGCGGTTTGCGGTAGGCCGAGTACATCTCGGGCGACACATAACCAATGCGGCGCTTTATGTCCCAAATGCTTTCACCGCTCCCGCGCTTATTGCCAAACAGCCTGATATCGCAGGCATAAGCTTGCGGATTATCAGCACACACCAGCGACAGCAGCGTACTTTTGCCCGCCCCATTCTCGCCGGTCAAGGCCCAGTGTTCGCCCCGCATCACCAGCCAGTTCAAGTCCTTCAATATGGTGCGCTGGCCATAGCGTATGTTGATGCGTCTGAAATCAATCACCTCATTGCTGGCAGCCGGTGTAAAGCGCTCGTCGGTTGGCGGGGTAAAAGCCGGCACCTCACTCACGCGTGCCCCGTCCTGCTCTATCTGAGCATAAGCGGTGGCGGGCAGCAAATTACTCACACGCTTGCCGTCCACATAAACCATGTGCTTTACAAACGACGGCACATCGGCCGGACGGCTCACCACCAGCACCAGCGTCAAGCGTTGTGCCAACAGCCCGAGCACCCGCGTCAGCATCACGCGAGCGTCCTTGTCAAGGCCGATGTAAGGATTGTCTATCACAAGCATCTGCGGACACGACATCAGCATCTTGGCCAACTGCATACGTCGCAGTTCGCCGCTCGACAGTTGGTTAATAGGCTTGTCGGCATGCTCGTCCATACCCAGTTCGGTCAGCAAGTCCAAGTCTATCTCGGGCGAAGTGCCCTGGTGCAAGTCAGTCCAAGCTGTACGAGCCTGCTGCAGCACCTCGCTTACAGTGGGAAACGTCTGCTCGTCGGCCTGGTTCCAGCGCTGCTGATAGTAAGCCGGTTCATTGCCACCATACACATCGCGAAAGGTCACAAGCCGCACATTATCGGCCACGCGGTCAGCATTATTGCCACCAAAGTCATACCGTGCCGCATCGCCCAGCAGCGGGTGAGCACCAGTTATAATATCCACCAGCAGCGATTTGCCGCCACCATTAGGGCCGCAAATTGCCAGCGCCTCGCCAGCCTCTATTGTCAGATTGAGCGGCTCGGCCAAACGATAATCGGGGTGACGCGTCACCCCGTTTGTTATTTGTAGCAAAGGCATACTTACTCGTAAACGTCTTCTATCTCCACCACATACATGGTGTGCAGCGAACCGCCCGGCTGGTCATTGTACCAGCGTGCAAGTGCCTCTTTGTCAACGAACTCGTCGGCCTTGAGCTCCGTGCGGTACATTTTGCGTCCCTCTATGGTCAGTCGAGCTTCCTCAAAGCCTATGGCACCGTGTTCCGTTTCAACGGGAGTCAGTCCGGTCTCCTTCACCTTGTCATAGTCGCGTCCCGACTTTGAGCCACAGAAATTGTACACCTTGCGCATGGCCTCGCTGTGGCCAAGGAAAGAGAGTGTCAAGTATTCATTCTCTTCAATCAGCGGATAGGTGGCACGTTCCGGACGTACAAAGACAAATGCCACAGGCTTGTTCCACAGCCAACCTATGCCGCCCCACGAGGCCGTCATCATGTTGCAGTGTTCCTTATTGCCAGCAGTTATGAGCATCCATTCCTTGCCTATCAGTTCAAAGGCATTCTCTTTAGCCAAAGTTTCAACAGTTGTCTTTTTCATTGTTGCATTTTTTAGTCATTCGTATTATGCCGCTAAGTTACAAATTTATTTTAGTTACGCGCTGACCGGATTATCAAACAAATTGACAAGTCAACGACTTTACGTGTAAGTCATACCTCAAATACGCAACTTAAGTTATCTTACTACGTTCGAAGTAAATGCTTGCTACGTTCGAAGTAAGCACTTACCACGTTCGAAGTAAACGCTTACCACGTTCGAAGTAAGCATATATATCGGTCGTTTCACATGTTTACTACGACCGGTCGCCGCCGTTATTCGTACCGCACTTGCTAAATCCGAAAGTTGAG
>OFMH01001504.1_pt1 | contig 12428 bp, 8 predicted proteins | sample 1541761 | NCBI WGS metagenome assembly OFMH01 (sample SAMN04209249, study PRJEB22552) | human gut metagenome | biome: gut; material: feces | host: Homo sapiens | place: USA: Oklahoma
CTCTAAGCCTGCTGATATCTGAATTATTAACTTTCAAACTTATTATACGAGGAGGGAAACGATGTCTATCGCACAATTCACTCTCTGGGGCAGAGAATGTCAGTGGTTGATTGCCTGCGCAATTCAAGAGAGCGGTTTGCTAACACCGTATTTTCAATCCGGTCGCATTTTATTAAAAGGATCTTCTACCGTTTCCTGCCTGACTACCCTACTGGCCAACACCCCCATGCGTATCTGTGGGCGCATCACAAAAAACGGCATGAAAACTGCTCTGCACACCGGGTTAGGCGCCCACGTTTTTCTGTACGAACAAGGAAAACTGAAAAATGTGGATCAATGTCTGGAAGACACAATACGTACGCTAGGGACAGAGGATCTGTTTATAACAGGTGCAAATGCAATTGATGCAGATGGTCATGCAGCTTTATTAATTGGAAGCCAGGGTGGGGGAGCTTATGGGGCATGTATGCCCTTTTTGTATACAGAAGGAATCCGCACCTTGGTTTTGTCCAGTGTAATGAAACTGGTTCCTGAAAATTTAACCACTGTGTGTTCCGATGTACGCCGGGATCGTTGTGATTTTTCCTACGGCATGGCATGCAGTCTAGTCCCAGTCCCTGGGAGGGTTATTACAGAGATACAGGCCATCGAAATGTTTGCTCAAGTTAAGGCCCAGGTATTTGCAAAGGGAGGCTTTTTAGGCGCGGAAGCCTCAGTAGCCATTCAAGTAGAGGGTGTACAGGAAGAAGTAGAAAAAGTCTTAGCCTTGGTTGCACGCATAAAAGCATTACCCTACAATACCGGAATAGAGCCCGCCAGCATGGAAGAGTGCAGCTTCCCATGTCGCAGCTGTCAAAACCATCGTGCCTGCACATATGCAAATAAACAATCAATTTTGCGGGCCACCTTTTCTAAAATAGATAGCAAAATTCCGGAACACAACAATCTTCTATAGAAAACAACAAAATCATCCAACCCTCAGTACTATTTTAGAAATACGCTCAACGTCACCGCAAATTTTAGCCGTATTTAAAAATATATCATTACACCCAAACAAAGCTCCTTGTGGCAGTGCACACTACTGCTCCAATATTTCTACAATTGATAAGATGTGTGGAATTTACACGCAAAGAAGTGCACAAATCCTGCTGTAATAAAAAACACCACACAGATACGAGCAAAGAGCCCTGCCGACCTTTTGACCGGCAGGGCTCTTTCATGACCATGATATTTTTCTTACATCAGGACGCGGCGCAAAACAGGAATGTAAGAAACAATGGCCGCAAATAGGAAGGACAGCAGGATCGTGCAGCCGCTCCGAAGCAAAAGGTAGGGGAAAAGTGCTGCGTTCTCCAGAAACACCTCGGTAAACACATTTAAGATCAGAACATGGCTCCAGTATACGCCAAATACCAAATTAGATGCTTTTGTCAGAGGGTGAGAGAATTTCTCCAGCCGGTCCGCGTGCTTCTCAAACCAGGTGCGGAAAAACACAAAAATCCCTGCCGCCAGCAGATAGTGGTTGAGCATATATCCGCCGTTCATAGGAAGGGCGATCCCTCCGGAAGACGCCTGGACCAGATTGCCCAACAGACAGGCTCCGTAACCTGCCAGGCCCCCCAGGTAGATCAGTACGCGGGAAGCTTTGGGAAACTCCGCGCCGCCCAACAGGTATCCTAACAGGAAATACCCTATGTAGCCCTCCAACAAGGGGTTAAACAAATGGATATAAACAGGGAGGATATGATTCAAGATGGGCCGCAGTGTGGTTGGAAATAAAATAAGGACCCACAAAAAGACAAGCTGCCGCGAGGTACACTGGTCTACCATACGTTTCAAAAACGGGCAGAGCAGATAGATTCCCAGAAGAGTATAGACAAACCACATGTGGTAGGTCACACCCTGATTCAGAAAGCGACTCAGGAAATCATGCAGGTCTATGGGGTGCTGTCTGTAACACGCCTCAGCAACATAGTAAATAATGCTCCATACTGTCAAAGGGATCACCAGTTTTGGAATATTCCGCCTATAAAATTCCCAGAGGTTCTCTGTTTTGGGGCTGCTGAGGAGCAAAAATCCGCTGATCATAAAAAACAGCGGCACACCGGTGCGGTCAAAGGGTTCTATAAGCATGCACAGATACCAGGAGGGATGCTGATAAAACGCAGGGTTTTCCAGCGCAGCCATAATGCTGTGCAGAATGATCACGAAGATGATCGCCAAACAACGAAGGAAGTCCAGATATAGGAATGGGGAACTTTAAATTTCTTTTTCATGTTTCTCTCTCCCTTCCTTCGCTTTTAAATCTGAGCTTGTTCTGCCTGCAAGTTTTCCCGAAATTCCTCCTGAATTTCCCGAAGCAGCTGGGGGTCTTTGACCAGCCGCACACCCGTCCGGGCCAGAATCCGCGCTCCATATGCCAGAGCCTCATGAGCACGCTGCGTCTTGCCCGCATCCAAAAAGGCTTTGGAGTGAGCCGTAATACCCGGATCTACAAACGCAACGCGAATACATGTACCCGGGACACGGTGCATTACATTACCAAAATCAGTTGACCCGGTCTTTTCCCGGGCAGGCGCCAGTGCCGGAGCCCCAACCTGTTTGGCCATATCCATCACAAGATGATTTAATTTCAACGAAGGGATTTTATTGTCCACACTCTTGATTTCCCGGATTTCCACCTGGGTCTCGGTCATCATAGCCGCTCCCTCCATGACCCGGCGAAAACGGGGAAGCACCGTGTTCAGATACGAACGGCTATAAGAACGGACATAAAAACTTCCCGCCGCGCTGGCAGGCACTACATTTGCAGGAGTCCCTCCGCAGTGCAGCATCGTATAGTGAATGCGGGTATCCTCCCGCACATGTTCCCGCAAGAACTCAAGCCCCTGAAATGCCAGCAGCAGAGCATCCAAAGCACTCCGCCCATTTTCCGGTCGAATGGCCGCATGAGCGCTGACCCCATGGAACGTCACTTCAAACTTCGTGTTTGCCATGGATTTTACATCTACTTGCGTCTGGGATCCAGCGTGCATCATCAATGCTACATCCAGCTCTTCAAAGGTACACCCGTTCTGGATCATCATGATCTTGCCGCTGACACTTTCTTCCGCCGGCGTTCCGTAGATTGTCAGTGTGTAAGGCGTATTTCCTAACACTTCCCGCATCGCCTGAGCCGCAGCCAAAATACACGGTCCCTGCATATGGTGACCGCAAGCGTGGCCCAGTCCGGGAAGTGCGTCATATTCGCACAACAGTCCAATGTTTGGTCCCCCGGTTCCGTTGCGCCACACAGCCCGGAATGCCGTCTCTACCCCGGCAACGCCTCGCTCCATTTGATAGCCTCGGGCTTCCAGCCAATCCGTCAGTTGTGCAAGAGCGAAATACTCCTTCAGGCCCTCCTCCGGTCGGTCAAAAATCGCGTCCGATATGCCAGACAGTTCCGGCATAAGCGCTTGCACACATTGGTCAATTTGCTGTTCCAGCATAAAAACACCTCCGTTTTGTTGGTGTTTTCACCATACCAAAACAGAGGTGTTCCGTACACTTTCTTTTATTTATGTCGGCTATAAGATGAATTTATATATAAATTAACGAGAATTTTTTCCCTGCTGTGCCAAAAGCTCCAGCGCCCGCTTCATATAGGCAGGCTGCTCCAGGTCCGGCCGATAGCAGGCCACCACATCAACTGAGCAATCTTCGTCTCCAATCGTATAGAAATTAACCGGTTTGCAATAGGTTAAATTTCGCGCATAACTTTCCCGAATAAATCCAAGGCCCAGTCCTTCAGCTACCATCTGTAATGTGGTCTCCGTTCCACGAATAACCGGGGTACGTGCCGGTTTCACTCCACTGCGTTGCAAAATTTTTTCTTCTGTCTGCCGATTGCTGGTCCATTGTCCATGCACAAAAACAGTTTGCCCCTCCAAGCAAGCCGCATTTATATGCCGGTACTTCTTTCCAGGCACATATTCTGCCTGTTCATTCAACGGGTGGATCTGGGGCACCATCAACAGGAATTTATCCTGGAACAGCACCTGGTAGTCCATATCTTCACGCACATCCGAACGGCTGACTACCATAAAATCCAGTTCACAGTGATCCATCAGGTCATTTAAATCGGCAATCGGGCCTTCCCGCAGCTCTACTTCTACCATAGGATTTTCCTCCCGCAGCTGCGCGATAACCGGAGGAATCAGCCATGGACTGCGCCGCACTGACGCACCAATTCGCAACCGTCCGGCACGGCGGCTGACAAGATGCTCCAGCTCCTGAAGAAATTCTTTCTCTGCCTCCAGCATCTTCTGCGCTTGGCAGACATAACGCTCCCCCGCATAGGTAAGGAAAAATCGTCCATTTCTCCTTTGAAACAGTGGTACACCTAACCTTGTTTCCAGCTTACTGATAAACATGCTCAGCGCTGGCTGAGAGATAAACAGCTTTTCTGCTGCTCTGGTCAGATTCTGATACTGCGCCAAAGCACACACATATTTCTGCTCCCGTAAATCCATGCGCTGTTCCTGCCCCCTTATATGATTCAGCTATACTTAGACCAGCTATAAATAATTCATTCCCGCCGAGTAAAATGATATGTCGCATGTTTTAGCTTTTCAAATTTTTCAGGAGTCAACTTTCTTTGCGGTAATCCTCACTCTCATGTATTAATACTAATTACTGGCGCACATTTCTTTATTCTGTGCAATGTTTTATGATATTGTAACATAAGAATTATTCTACTGCAAATCAAAACCGGTCGTGTTTTCCTTCTGTGTTTTTAAAAATAAGTATATCTCTCAAATAAATATTCACTCAACAGCAAATACCTGTGACAAAATATATGCTGTCAGAGGACAATGGCCACCGCTGTAACCTCTTTTTGTCTCTAATCCACTTCTTGGTTAACTGCAAAGCCATTCATCCCAACGGCTGCCAGCATTGCGTGAGGAGGCCGGAGTTTTATAATCCCCATTCCCTTAGCCACGCCTGTGGTAAGCGAAATGCTGTCGGTCCTGATGCACAGCCCCTTTCCGTTGGTCGCCGCCAGGAGTACTGCAGGCGCAGCCGGCAGCAGCGCGGCGATTTGATCGCCTGCGCCCACCTGCATCCACTGCACTCCCTGACTGCCTCGTCCGTGGGGTGTGATCTCCGCCGAACCCGCTCGCCGGACCGCCCGACCGGAACGGGTAATGATGAGGTACTCGGTGTTCGCCTCGTAGGGGCAGCAGAGCACCGCATGATCCTCATCCGCCAGAGTCATCCCGGCACAGAGGTCAGCGCCTGGGGAGATAACTACATACAAATCCTTTGCCGCCAGCCTCAGCACCTTGCCCCGGGCACTGACAATCAGCAGATCCGCATATGCAGAGCACAGGCAGGCCGACACCAGCTTATCTCCCTCTGGCACCGTAACTAGTTGCCTGCCCTCCGGCAGGATCCGCCGAAGCCGCTCCAATGACACCCGACGAATACTCCCCCGGTCAGACAGGCAGGTGATGGTCCCATCTGACTGTCCCAGCTCCGGCCCCTGCAGCAGGATGCCTCCGCAGCGAAGGGCCTGATAGGCCGGATTGTCTGGCCGGCAAAAGTCCGGGCTGTCCAGCCGTTGGCCCGGCGCAAGCCGATACAGCATTCCGTCTGATGAGAGAATGAGTGCGGGATCCTGCTCCCTGCAACAAAACAGAGCCGCCGGCTCCATATGCTGCCCGTCAAGCAACCGTTTGCCGGCAAGATTCCGATTGTAGATTGGCTGCCGGTCCGGCAGGGCCTGGATCTCGCCGCTACGTCCCAGAAGATAGAGGCTCCCAGGGGCAGCCGCCGTACCAAACACTTTCGCTTCTGGCTTGCCAGAGCGGACCGGAACAGCCTGCTGCACAGGCTCCGGCATATCCACACACTCTGTAGGCTGCGGCAAAACCTGATCGTCTAACTTATCAGCCGCAACGGGTGCAGGCTGAGGGATTTCCACCACAGCTTGAGGTCGGGAATTCGCGGTGGGATAGATGGCATGGAGAGACGGCAGTGCAGACTCATGGTCCAGGCGTTCGACCACGGCGGCAGGGGAGGGGAGAACCACGGTTTTATCTACCGCAGCCCGCCAGGCCTCTTCTCCCAATGCCCGCAGTGCGCCGCGGATGCTGATCGTGTCCGACGGATTGCCGGGCAAGCAGAGAGGTGTCTGCTGCAAAATCTCCACGCCCTCTGTCTCTACCCTCAGGTTATCACCGTACTCCACTCCCAACAGCGAAACCCCGAAAATCCCTCCGCTGGGAAAATACAGATCCACATCCCCATCCGCGCACACTGAAACCGGTTTATCTTCGCACGAATACGTATGGCAGGCAGCAAGGTGATCAAAGAACTGGACCAGCGGCCGCCGGCTCATCTTGTCTGCCAGGGCACAAAATGCGTCCGGATTCGCAAAATCTGACTTGTGCACCGACTCATCCTCCTCGGCATGGCCCATCACGGTATAGATTTCCCCCGGTGTAAGCCCGCAGTACACCATGGCCGTGGCAAACTGGTGCCGGCACAGATAGGCGGTGGCCCGGCCCTCGCAGTCCTCCGCCAGGTCCGGATCCGCCCGCATCTCCTGGTAGGCTGTACGCATCAGGTCTTCCGCCACCCCTGCCAGCCGATACAGGTTTTTCATTGCCTCGTTTGTCTCCTTTTGTGTACATCGGCAAGCAACGTCCGTGCCCTTGCAGGCCAGAGGCAGATTCTCCACCACCTCCGGCGGAAACTTCTTCAAAAGCTTCCGCTTTCGATCCATCAGAATCTCCGTCAGAAAGTGGGGAACGGGCAGTAGGCGGAAGGCGTTGCTGGTCTTTCCTCCTGCCTGGGTCGTGCGGGCATCCTTGTTGCTGACCTCATAGCGCACCAGCGCCCAGTACCCCGGACGGACCTCCACCAGATGTTTGTATGAAAATCCGGTAGCCTCGCTGGTACGCACTCCCAAGCAGAGCATGAGCAAACCAGCTATCAGCTCCCCATGCTCGCAACAGTTGTCAATCATCCCTGCCGCCAGTGCAAACTCCACATCCAGAGAGATAGACCGGGGCGTACGCACGGCCAAATCGGCCAGGCGCGCTCCCTCTTCCTCCGGATCCTCACAGGGCAACACCTCAAGAGGCGCTCCATCCTCGGGCAGAATCCGATATTGGGGCAGCCCCCACAGCGTGGTCTGGGTCAGCCCCTGATCATACGCCAGCTCCATGATCGTCCGGATCACGACAGACGCAATCTGCAGATGGCTCTGAGACAGACCCGAGCCGCATAAATGATCCCAAAACGCCAAAAACTCATCTTCATCCAAATCTGCAAAAGCCACATCCAGCGGCATCTGCGGCAGGACTTTTTGGGCCATTACACGGTCATACTGTCTGGCGGTCGAGCGCGCCAACTTTCGCTCCTCCCGCAGCTTGGGCCAGAGCATCCGGTAGACCGCAGCGACGGTTGGCCGGCTATCCGCCGTCTGCTGGGGCAGCCTAAGGCTGGCGGGATGTAGCGGGTCATAATTGACCGGCGCGGTTTTGTCCTGAGCCGGCTTCCGGAGTTTCTGATTCAATCTATTGGCCATTACAGTTCCTCCCTTTTCTTAATTGTACCGATGACACCGTGGCGTGAGCAAACCGTAAGGTGAGATTCCGGCTGCGCCCTGATCAGCAGCTGACACCCACTCTGCCCCAGCTGTATCTCTTCTGTTGTGTGCAGGATGCGGCTGTGCCAGCGCGCCAGTTTACCCTGCAACTGCAACAGGACCTGCTCATTTCCCCAGTCCACATAGACAGCCCCAACCGTATGCTCCTGATGGAGCCCCAGGATGGTAGCCCGCTCCGCGTCATTGCAGCGGCATACCGCGCGTAAGTAGTAGTCCGCGGTGTTGCGCAGCAGGTCCGTGTGAGCCATAGTCGGCCGGTTTTCCCCCCGCAAGATACCACCCCGCTCCACAAAGGACAGCCGGGCGCCATCCCGGATGATCTTGTCCAGCACATCCCGCACCGCCGCCTTGTATTGTTGCGGTGACAGACGTGTGCCGTCCGCAGCCGCAATCAGCGGGGCGCCGCGGTCTGCCCGGGACTGTCTCTTGCATCTGGCGACCAGCCGGTGCAGTACTTGTTCTATTTCTCCAGTACACACCACCTTGCGGTAGCTGTTTGCGTCATCCAGCAGCTTGGTCATAACGGGCTTCTGCCCACGAACCTGTTTATACGCCTTTGTCACTTCGATCCACGAGACCGCTCTGCCCCGCTGCCAGTCACCCACCGTGAGTCCGCACAGCTCCGGGACCGTCAGCCCTGTCAGGAGTTGCAGGATCATAGCGTCACAGGCGGCCTCGTCTGGGTGGGACAGGCACGTATCCAACAAGGCCGCCACCTCATTTTCTGTCAAATCTCTCCTGGCCAGTCCCCGGCTGGCAACGGTGGACAGCCGCTCCCGGCATTTACGGGCCTGTGCCCGCAGGGGGTTGTCGGGCAGCAGCCCATCTGCGCGGCACGCACACTCCAATATATCTCCCAGGATGATCCAATCCACCCGCTCTGTATCCGTATAGCCTCGCTTGCTCCGCTTGCGGTGGGTCAGCTGCTCCATCTTTTCCTCCACCGCGGAGGGATCGCCGCACTGGAGCAGCTCCACACCTCCCACCGCTGGGCACAGTCTCTCCTCCCAGTGGCACCAATAGTTCTCCGCCTTGCCGGCCCATTTGTTATAACTCTGGATCACTCCACGGCGCAGGGCGGCGTAAGTCTTCAGAGTCACGTCCGGCCAGGTGCCACTCCGGACAGCGTCAAGGATCACATCCGCGTGCTCTATGGCTATGCGTTGGATTTCCCGCTCCGTCCGAACAATCAAGTCCTGCGCTCCCTCCCCCTTTTTGCTGCACAGCGTGACCCCTCCTTTCTGCAAGGGCTTTCGGTTCGGCCCCAACAAATACAGGGTCGTTTTCCATCGCCCGTCTTTAATCTCACAAGGCTGGGCCACCCGATAGACGAGTCCGCACCAAGTGGACACGGTTCCAGCCTGATATATCTTTGGTCTGCTCATTTTGGGACCTCCTTTTTGTAAAAATAAAAAAGTGCCTTACCTATACAGATAAGACACTTCTTTAAATATATATTATTATACCATCTGTTCGAAATCAGGTCAAATTAGCCCCTGACCGGCACCGTCAGAACCCAAACACCCTCTCACGCAGCGTCAGATTACCCAGAACCGCCAGATACCGCCGCAGGGAAACGGCAGCGTCCTCTTGTTCTGCCAACTGCTCCAGGTATCGGACTGCGGCCCCCGCCATGGGCGACTCAGAATGGGACGCAAAGTCATAAAACATCTCCCGGAACGCAAAGACAGAGGGGGTCCTCCGCTGAATGCGGTCCAGCGTCCCGATCAGCAGTTCCAGCAGCTCGCTGCCACGCATCGGGGGCTCTTCCCGGGCTAGAGTCTCCAACGCAGCGCGGCATTGGGCCAGCCAGGCATTCATCTCCTCGGAAAAGTGGACATCCCCGTCCGGCCGCCACCACCAGGCGCGGTCGTCATCTGAGCAGCGCAGGAACGTGGTGGTGTCCACGGGGACAACCGGTTCCGCTGGCGGGAGATTCCCAAAGTTCCAGCAGTCGCCTCCATCCCAACCAAAGGAGCGCAGCTCCTCCAGCAAGGCCCAAAAATCCTGGGCAAAGGCGTCGGCAAGCAGTTTTGCCGTGATCTCCACCGGAAGCATGGCGGCCATGACCGCGAAGCACTGCGGCGCTCCTTCCGGAAGCCGTTCCATATCCCGGTTTTTGAGGGCAGCTGTCAGCTGCTCCAGCTTTTTCCGATCCGGCTCCTCATCCCCCGCAGTGAACTCTGCCAGCGCCCGTTCCGCCCTGCTGATGCAGTCCAGGATGTTATGGGGTGCCCCCGAAGCCGACTCCGTACTCTCCCACAAGGCCTCCTGGTTGGCTTTGCGGGTGACGGTCAGATAGATGAGCATCCCCACGGGATCCATGGGCGAACCGTCAGCGAGCTGGGTCAGAGGATCATCATCCCGCCGGTAGTCTGGCAGTAGCTGGTAGACGCGCCACGGGTTGCTGGCCCGGCGGTTGTCATAGCGGCTTTGAAACAGGTCGTTGAGCCAGCCGATGATCTCTCGGGCGTCGTAGACATGGGCGTCCTCGCTGGCAATGCCGAAGGAGTCTGTATAAAACTCATAAAGTACATATACAGCGGAGCAGACCAGATTAAACTGGCGCCAGCCCACTTTGTTGGTATGGAAGCTGCAGGAGGTTGGATCATAGCCTCCGGTCTCCCAGGTATCCTGTTCAAAGTAGTTGTGGCAAAACAGGATGGTATCCTTCCCCGGCAGAGCCTGGGGCGGCTTTAACAGCCAAACTCGTTTTCCAAACAGGCTGACATCTTCCAGATCCAGCATCCCGCCCTGGTCCAGAATCGTCAGGACCCGCTGGGTGAATTCCTCCCTTTTGTCCTCCGGAATGGTCTGATCCCCAAAGTAACCCAGAAATGTTCCCATGTGCTCGCTCCTTTCGAAGTTGTTTCCTTTCCTGCTTTTGTCTCTAGCCAGGGACAACCCCACCCGGCTCCTTCCACTTCTTTCTCCGGCACACACGGGGCGCGGTGACAGGCTCCTGGGCCGGGTCCGCCTCAGGCCTGGGAACCCCGCCCCCGACCTGCAAGGACAGGCGGGCCACCGGGGCAACGGACTGCATAGCCCGGCGCATAGCCTCCTGATGGGGATGGACGTAGTAGTGGGTGGTGGTGGTCACGTCCGCATGGCCCAGCAGCCCGGAGACGGTGGCCACATCCACGCCGTTCTCAATGGCCCGGGTGGCGAAGGTGTGGCGCATGGCGTGGTACTTCACATGGGGCAGCCCCAGTCCGGCCAGCACATCCCCAAAGTAATGGCTCAGATTGTCCGGGTCCATGGCCCCGCCCTTGGCGTTATAGAGGATAAAGTCCTCTTTGGCCGGAGCCCGTCCGAAGGTGTCGGTAAAGCGCCGGTACTGAAAATCCAGAAGATCCAGAAGAATATCGGGCAAAGCCAGGGTCCGGCGGGAGGAGTTGGTTTTCGGTTCTGAATAGACCAGGCGGGTTTTCTTTCCCTGAGGCCGGGCAGAATCCTCCGTCACCCGCCGCACCGTCTCCCGGATGTGCAGCTCTCCCCGGGCGGGGTCGTAACAGCTCCACCGCAAAGCGCAGCACTCCCCCAGGCGCATCCCGCTGTACAGCGCCAGCAAGATCCCGGCGCTGTACAGGGTAAGATTCTGAAACAGCCACCCCTCCAGCACCTTCTGCTGTTCATCGGAGAGCACCTCCACCGTCCGGGAGGGACAGCGGCGGCACACGGTGCCGGGCACCGGGTTTTCCTTCATATGTCCGTCGGCCACCGCCCGCTTGCAGCACACATCCAGCACCACCCGGATGTTTTTCACGCTCTTACTGCTGAGCGGCCCGCCGGTGCGCAGGTTGCCGCACTCTCCCATCTGGTTCAAAAACGCCTGCACCACCGGGGTGGTCAGCCGCTCCAGGGAGCAGCGGCCCAGGCAGGGAAGGATATACTTCTCCAGGTTGTCCCGGTAGTGTTCATACCCGCTGGGCTTGGCCACCGGCTTGACATAGAGCTCCAGCCACTGACGGGACCAGGCCTGCAAGGTCATGGACTTCTTGTTCACAAAAGTACCTCCTTCCGCAGCCGGGGAGGCTCAAGCCTTCCCGGCGTATTCTTATACCGCACAGGGATCAATGCCTTCTTCCTCCCAGGTGGTCAGACAAAACTGATAGGGGCGGCCGGTGGGGTCGGTGAAGGAGTTCATCTTTTCCACCAGCGCCTCCACCTCCGGACAGTGGCGCCGGGCGATCAGCATTCCCTGGGTAATGGGCCGCCCATCCAGGGCACAGCCGTCCCAGTACATCCGCAGCTGGTACACATCCAGCGCCCGGGAGCCCGCCTTTTTCGCCTCATAAACCACAGTTCTGTCCCGATAGCTCACAAACAGATCCATCTTGGTGCCCAGATTCAGGGAACGGTAGGTGTCCTCCTCCTGGGCCACCCGCAGTACCCCGTCCTCTACCGCCTTATTTTGTGCCAGCACCCGCACCAGCCGCTTTTCCACCGGCTCCTCCTTGGCGGGCAGAGGCACATTGCTGCGGATCCAGGCGAACAGAGCCTCCAGCCTGGGGTCGCCATCCCAAAATCCGGTTTTGGTTGGTTTGGTGGCGGGCAGAGCCGTCCCGTCCTTGGCCCGCAGGTCCACCTGTACCAGGAAGTGGTTGCGGCTGGGGTGGACCCGGCCGTTCCAAATCCGCCGGAACAAGCCCCGCTGGACCACCCGCCCGTTGCAGCGGATCTCTACGCCGCTGGACTCCATATTGCCTTTATAATACAAAAAGGTCTCCTTTCTGCCCCGGATCAAGCCGTAGCGGCACACCAGCTCCAC
>OFMH01001506.1_pt1 | contig 12412 bp, 10 predicted proteins | sample 1541761 | NCBI WGS metagenome assembly OFMH01 (sample SAMN04209249, study PRJEB22552) | human gut metagenome | biome: gut; material: feces | host: Homo sapiens | place: USA: Oklahoma
CTTCCATACAGAGCCAGCACCTCCGGCTCCTGGTAAGTGGTATATTCCTCGACATGCATCCATCAGCAACTCCTTTATATAAATGTGAGCTGCTTACTTTCTCGATCTCATTCCTCGTCCCTCCGGTCAAGCGCCGTATTTGGCGGCGATATACTCCTCCAGGCACACACCCTGCTGATAGATCTCCGCAGCGGCCTCCTGTCCTACATAGCGGTAGTGCCACGGCTCATAGATGATGCCGGTGGTCTCCGTCTTGGCGGTGGGATAGCGCAGGATGAAGCCGTACTCCTGACAGTGGGCATACATCCACTGGAAGAGGGCGGTCTTTTCCAGATCGCGTGTCTTGACCTCATAGAACTTGTCGGTGATGTCGGCGCACAGGCCGAGCTGATGCTCACTCGTGCCGGGACGGGTAACGATGCGGGCGGCTGCGGCCTCGTCACCACCGCACTGCCCGACCTTGCGGGTGAAGAGGTACGACTGCTCGCTGTAGCTGCGGTACGTGCTCGACAGGCAAACGCTCAGCCCCTCGGCACGCGCGGCGGCGATGAATTCCTTGAGCGCGTCCACGGCGCGGCCGTCAAAATACCGGCCGCCCTCCAGCTCCGCCAAGTCCTCTGGTACGGCCTCGCCGATCGGGTTTTGCGCGTTGACGAGCGTGAGTTCCCAGCTGCCGGTGTTGACCTTCGGCAGACCATTGTCCGGCTCGGGCGTGGGCGTGGGCGCAGCGGTCACGACTGGCGTGGGCGTTGCGGCGGCGGACTGCGCCGGAGTATCCATCGGCGGCAGCACGCGCAGCGCGACGATGGCGGTCAGCGCCAGAATGAGCGCGACACATAAAACGGTTTTGAGAGCTTTTCGCATCGTATCCCCACATCCTCAGTGACAGTTCTCGGCACAAAATGGCCGAAATTATGGTATCACGTTTCCGGCGGCGGGTCAATCCCAAAACCACCGCTTGACACACACCGCCGAAACGGATAAACTGTCCGGGAAGGAGAGATGTCCCCATGCAACGTGATTGCTCCGGCCGCCCGCTGCGGCTGTTTTTGACTTTTTACCGGCCGCACCGGCGGCTGTTTGCGCTCGATCTGCTCTTTTCGCTGCTCTCATGCCTGGCGGATCTGGCGTTTCCCTATGTCTCGCGGCAGGCGATGCAGAATCTGCTGCCGCTGGGACTGTTCCGCACATTCTTCGCCATCATGGCGGCGCTTCTGGCAGCATACCTGCTCAAGGCCGTGTTCAAATACGCCGTGACCGTCATCGGCCACCAATGCGGCGTGCTCATCGAAGCGGATATGCGTCAGGAGCTCTTTGAGCATCTGCAGACGATGAGCTTCCGCTTCTTTGACTGCAACCGCACGGGCGTGCTCATGAGCCGCATGACGAGCGACCTCTTTTCCATTACGGAGCTGGCGCACCACGGGCCGGAGTATCTGCTCACGGCGGTGGTCACGCTCGGCGGCGCGCTCGCGATCCTGGCGCCGATCTGCTGGCAGCTCGCGCTCGTGCTGCTGCTGCTCGTGCCGCTGTCGCTGTGGATCACGATCCGCCAGCGCAAGCGCATGAACGACGCAAACGTCGCCGTCAAGCGCCGGCAGGCCGAGATCAACACCGTCATCGAGTCCGGCATCTCCGGCGTGCGCACAGCCAAGGCGTTCACGAACGAGGCCGTCGAGCGCGAGAAGTTTCTCGCCTGCAACGACCGCTACAAGCACAGCAAGACCGACTGGTACCGCGCCATGGGCGTGTTTCAGGGCGGGATGGAGTTTACGATGTCGGCCATGCAGGTCGTGGTCATCGCGATCGGCGGCGCGTTCATCATGCGCGGTCAGATCGACTACATCGACCTCATCACATTCTCGCTGTACGTGACGACGTTCATCTCACCCATCCGCACGCTGGTGAACTTCATGGAGGTGTTCACCGACGGCACGGCCGGCTTCCAGCGCTTTCTGGAGCTGATGCGCGTGCAGCCCGACATTGCCGACGCGCCGGACGCCAGACCCCTGCCGCCGGTGCGCGGGCAGGTGGATTATAACGACGTGAGCTTCGACTACACCGAGGGCGCGACCGTGCTCTCGCACGTGGATCTGCACATTGCGCCGGGTGAAACGCTGGCCGTCGTCGGTCCGTCGGGCGGCGGCAAGACGACGCTGTGCCAGCTGCTGCCGCGGTTTTACGATGTCACGTCCGGCTCGGTATGCATCGACGGCATCGACGTGCGCACCGTGACGCAGGCGTCGCTGCGCCGCTGCGTCGGCGTGCTGCAGCAGGAGGTCTTCCTCTTTGCCGACACCATCCGCGAAAACATCCGCTACGGCCGCCCCGACGCCACCGACGCCGAGATCGAGCAGGCCGCGCGCTATGCCGAGATCGACCGCGAGATCCGCGCCATGCCCGACGGCTACGACACCTATGTCGGCGAGCGCGGCGTCATGCTCTCCGGCGGACAGAAGCAGCGGCTGAGCATCGCGCGCCTGTTTCTGAAAAACCCGCAGATCCTCATCCTCGACGAGGCCACGAGCGCGCTCGACTCCGTGACCGAGCAGCGCATCCAGAACGCGCTCGACACACTCGCCCGCGGCCGCACGTGCATCATCATCGCCCACCGACTGAGCACCGTGCAGGGTGCCGACCGCGTCGCCGTGATCGACGGCGCGCATGTCTGCGAGCAGGGCACACCCGCCGAGCTCATCGCGCGCGACGGCAAATACGCAGCGCTCTGCCGCGCACAGCACCTCATTTAAATACAGACGCCGAGCGCGCCGGATCACACGATCCGGCGCGCTTTTCCGTCTGAAACTCAGTCCCCGATGTAAGTAAAGCGGCGTACGGCCTGCCCGTCGCGCTCGATCTGCTCGTCCCACATGGCGGCGGGGCGCACCCAGATGCCCCGCTCCCCGTAGAGCGCGCGGTAGACGACCATGGGCTCGAGCGTCTCCGAATGCGTGGCGACAAACAGCAGTTCATACTCCCTGCCCTTGAAGTGGCGGTAGCGCCCGGGGCGCAGCGTCTGCGGCGCGCTCATGCCTTGTCCTCCGGCATGCCGAAGCTCTGGATGAGCAGGCGCGTGAGCGCGTGCGCACCGTCACGCGTGAGCATGATGCTCGCGACCTCATCGACCGTCTTTTCCGGCATATCGATCAGTCCCTTTGGCTGGGGCGTGTAGTTGTGCTGCACATACATATGGTAGAAGCTCAGCGAGCACTCCGAGCGGTTGTCGTTGACCGAGACGTTGAACACATTGGCAAACTGGGGCTTCATATCGCCACCTCCTGTAACCTTTCTGCGCCCATTATACCACAGTGCGCGCGAAACCACCGCGTCAATTTTTGCACGTTTTCCAGAAAACTGTCCAAAAACTATTGCGGCATCAGACACATCGTCGTATAATGTGACCATCCAAATGCGAATTTTTTCACATGGAGGGAAGCGTAGATTGAAAGACCTGAAGCATCTTTACGAATTTGAAAAGCTGCTCGAGAGTGCCAACAACGCGCTCGTGCAGCAGGCGTGTGCCGAGGGGAAGCACGCGCTGGCCTACACCTGCTACCACATGCCGGAGGTGCTGCTCAACACCGGAAACTGCTTTTCGGTGCGCCTGCGCGCACCGCTGACGGGGTCGCTGGACATCTCGTCGTACTATATGTCAAACTTCATCTGCGACTACTGCAAGTCGCTGCTGGAGCGCGGCATCGAGGGCGGCTACAACTTCCTGTCCGGCCTGATGGGCACGGAGACGTGCTCGGAGATGAACCGCGCGCTCGAGCACTTCGAGCTGCTGCGGCTCGTGGACAATGAGCAGTTTTTCGTGACCTTTCTCGACATGCCCTTCAAGGTCACGGAAAACACCGTGCGCCACTACGTCGATCAGCTCCGGCGTAAGGTGCTCACGCCGCTGCAGGAGGTCTACGGCGTGGACGTGTCGGACGATGCGCTGCGCAAGGCGGTCGCCGAGCACAACGAGGTCTGCCGCATCCTGACCGAGATCGGTCAGTTCCGCAAGGAGGAAAACCCGCGCATCACGGGCTACGAGTACCACATTCTGAACCTTGTGAGCTACTGCTGCCCGAAATATCTCATCGTCGGCAAGCTGCGCGAGACACTCGAGGAGCTGCGCCAGCGCGAGCCCGATGTAAAGCCGCGCTTTCGCGTGAAGATCGCCGTCGTCGGCAGCGAGATCGACGACCCCGGCTTCACCAAGCTCGTCGAGGATGCGGGCGCGCTCGTCGTGGTCGACCGTTTCTGCTTCGGCTCGACGCCGGGGCGCGAGGAAATTCACCTTGACCCCGACCTGCCGGTGCTCGAGAGCATCGCGCGCCACTACCTCAACACCAGTCAGTGCCCGCGCTTCATGCAGCGCGAGAAAGTCGACGGCCGCTGGCAGCTCGTGCGCGACCTGTGCGCAGAGTATCACGCGCAGGGCGTGCTGTACGAGCAGCTCAAGTTCTGCGAATACTGGGGCTATGAGCGCGCACTGGCAAGCCACGTCGTCACGCGCGAATTCGGCATCCCGTCCGTCGCGGTCGACCGCCAGAACGCCACCGGCGGCAGCGGCCAGCTGCGCACGCGCGTGCAGGCATTCGTCGAGAGTCTGGAGATCAAGCAGCTCCAGACGCAGAGAGGAGGCAAGTGACCATGGGTGAACAAAAACGCTCCCTGCGGGAATTTCTCCGCCACGTCAATGACTACACCTACCGCTTCGACCCGGAAAAGGGACGGTTTCGCTACCGCGAGCTGCGCGGCGTGCGCGACACGGCGTTTGACTTTTATATGTGGCTCAAGTGCTGGAAGGACATGATCGTCTTTGTGGCCAAGTGTCCGGTTTCGGCCGTGCGCGCGCTGTTTCGCTACCAGTGGTTTTCCACCTACCTGACCTATCCGAACTTTGTCGACCGCGGCACGCTCGGTATGCGCGGCAACCAGCTGCGCATGGCGCGCGCCCAATATAACCGCATCGTGAAAAAGGCCACCGACCTGCTGCGCATCTCGTTCGTGGCCGACGAGCATTTCCACCCCGGCAACAAGCTCTCGAAGAAGATCGTGCTCTTTGACGAGCTCGTCCCCGGGCAGATCATGGCCGGCTTCCCGAACCTCATCTACCTGCCGGCGCAGGTGCTGCCGGTGTTTCTGTGCTCGATCCTCAACCAGCAGATCACCCCGCCGTATCTCGACGCGGCCGAAAACTTCGGCATCCCGGCCGACGTCTGCCCCCTGCCCTCGGCCGAAGCCGGCTGCGCCCTGCGCGACGAGTATCCCAAGCTCGGCACGTGCTTTGTCGCCTGCAACATGCCGTGCGACGGCAGCGTCGCTACGACGTCGTATCAGGACCGGTACTTCAACCTCCCGACGTATTATTACGGCGTGCCTATCCGCTACAACGAGGACGCGGTACAGGATTACGCTGTCGAGGAGCTGCGCGGGCTCATCCGCTTCATCGAGGAGCAGACCGGCGAGACCTTCGACTGGGACGCGTTCTTCAAGGCCATGAAGGTTTACAACCGTGAGACGGAGTACGAGCTGCAGAAGTGGGAGGTCAACCGCACGCCCTATCCGCAGATGACCGGCGAGACCTTCTGGATCTACCGTATGTTTTTCTACCACCTCTCGGGCGGCATGGACCCGCGCTTTCTCGACACCGACCGCCGCGTCAACCGCATCATGATGCGCGGCTACCGGCAGAAAAAGCCCTGCGCGCCCGCAATGCGCCACCGCTGCGTCGAGTGGTCGTGTCCGGCAAACTTCTATCCCGACTTTTCCGTCTGGGCGGAAAACTGCTGGGGCATCAACGTCGTGGCGAGCATGGAGTCGCTCATTTCCGACATCATCATCAACACCGAGGACCAGGATCAGGCGCTCTCCGATCTCGCGCGCAGCTACCAGCGCACCACCATGCGCAAGCACACCAAGGGCGGCTACGCAAACGTGCTCGACGAGCTGTGGGTCGTCTGCAAGCAGTACAACGCCGACATGGTGCTCATGTATGACCAGATCTCCTGCAAGGGCATGGACGGTCTGCGCGGCGTGTTTGAGGAGCAGGCGGCCGCGCGCGGCGTACATATGCTCTGGGTCGCACAGGATCTGCTCGATTCACGCACGATCTCCAAGCGCGACATGCGCCGTCAGGTCAACCTCTACATGCAGACCGTCATGGGCGAGGAGCCGGTGCGCCCCGACCTCGTGGACTTTGACGATGCGCTGACGTGGTAAAAGCAAATCCATCGAGAACCATTTCGTTGGGTTCCCGGCGAAATGCAAAGCCCTTTTTAAACACGCAAACTCCCCGCCCGAAGGCGGGGAGTTTTTGCAGGCCGTTACAAAAGGCTCGCAGAGTTTGCGTCCGCAGACGCAAAAAATTCCAATCATTTTCTCCGGCGGCGTGTACGGCGGAGAAAATACATTTCGGCTCGCAAACGTGCGAGTTGTGCGCCGACGGTGCACAGCTCGTGCGATGCAGCGAGCTGCAGTCCCTTCAAACGAGAGCCCAACGCAGTGGGTCTCGTTTGAGCGTGTCAAACTCTGTTTGACGCGCAAAAAGGCTCAGGCAGCCCTGGTCTTGTCGGGGACGAGCTTGTGCGCGATCACACACAGAAGCATCGTGGCGGCCATGTCGGGCAGCGTGTTGCCGACCGGGATGTCCACGTTCATGAGCACGCGGTAGAGCGCGAAGCCCAGCACCCAGACGACGGCGTTGCACACGTCCAGCTTTCCGCGCGCGCCGCCGCGGTGCAGCAGGAAGAAGTCCGTGATCTGGATGGCGATCATCGGCGCGAACACCGAACCGATGAGGTAGAGGAAGTTCGTGATGTCGTCCATCGGGAAGCAGATGGCACAGACCGTGCCGATGACGGTCACGATGAGCGCGGCATACTTGCCGTTGATCTTCTTCGACAGGGACTCGGCCGAGATGCCGGCGCTGTACGCATCGAGGAAGGTCGTCGTGACGGTCGAAAGGATGAGGATGAGCAGCGCGGCCACGCCGAGGCCGGCCTTGACCATGATGAGCGCGATGTCGCCCTCGCCGGTGAAGATGGCGGCGCCCATGCCGATGAGATACATCCAGCAGCTCACGACGCCATAGGTCAGCGTGCTCGAGAGCGTGGCGGCAAAGGGCTTTTCGGCCTCGCGCGTATAGTCGGAGATGAGCGGCAGCCACGACAGCGGCATGGCTACGGCGAGCTCGACTGCCGCGCCGAAGCTCAGGCTGCCGTCGGGCTCCGTGACGGGCGTGCCGCCGCGAAAAACGACCACGCACAGCACGATCGAGAGGATGAACAGTGCGGCCATGGCGATCTTGTTGACCCAGCCGAGATTTTTGATGCCGATGGCGATCCACAGCACGATCAGCCCGCCGATGACCAGACACCACACCCATTTGCCGATGCCGAGCACGGTGTTTGTGGCGAGCGCGCCGTCATAGATCATGATCGACGTCCAGCCGACGAGCTGCAGCACGTTGAGCGCCGCGAAAAACAGGCAGCCGATGCGGCCGAAGCTCAGCTCGACCGTGCCCATGGCGCTGAGGCCGGTGCGGCCGCCGATGAGCCCCGCGAAGAAAAACATCGCGCAGCCGATGACGTGTCCGAGCAGGATGGCGAGCAGACCCTTGGTGAAGCCGAGGGGTGCGAAATACGTGCCCGTGAGGATCTCCGCGATGGACACGGCCGCACCGAACCAGATGAGGCTGTTCTGGAAGCTGGAGGTCTTTTTCATCTTCCGGCCTCCTGACGGTATTCGGGCTTAAGGTCAAACGCGTGGTCCATCGGACCGGAGCCGGCGCCGAGGTCGAGCATGGCGGCCAGCGCGCCGGAGAGATACGCCTTCGCGCGGCGGACGGCTGTGTCGAGATCATAGCCCTTGGCGAGGTTTGCCGCGATCGTGCTCGAGAGCGTGCAGCCCGTGCCGTGGGTGTTGGGGTTGTCGATGCGCTTGCCGTTGAACCACGCGTAGCCGCCGTCACGGTACAGAAGGTCGTTTGCGTCGTTGAGCCGGTGTCCGCCCTTGCACAGGACGGCGCAGCCGTAGCGCTCGCTGATGATCTTTCCGGCGGTGATCATGTCGTCGGGGGAGGTGATGGACAGTCCCGAGAGCACCTCCGCCTCCGGGATGTTGGGCGTGAGCACGGTGGCAAGCGGCAGCAGCCGCGCCTCGAGCGTGGCAATGGCGTCCTCGGAGATGAGGCGCGCGCCGCTCGTGGCGACCATCACGGGGTCGACGACGATGTTCTTCGCCCCGTAGTGCTGCAGCCGCTCGGCGATGACCTCGATGAGGCCGGAGGATGCGACCATGCCGATCTTCACCGCGTCGGGCCGGATGTCGGTAAAGACGCTGTCGATCTGCTGGGCGAGAAACTCCGGGGTCACTTCAAAAATACCCTGTACGCCGGTCGTGTTCTGGGCGGTCAGCGCCGTGATCGCACTCATGGCAAATACGCCATTCATGGTCATGGCTTTCAGATCGGCCTGAATACCGGCGCCTCCGCTGGAATCGCTTCCGGCGATCGTTAATGCTGTTTTCATGTTCTGTCTCCTTTTCAGCATCAATTTTGTTGAGCGACAGAAAGTGGTGCCCCCGATCTGCCGCTGTTTTTATTTGTATCTGCGCCTGTGCGCAGAGGGGGTCAGAGTTCCAGCGCCGTGCGCACGGCGGTCTTGAGCGCGCGCGTGGCGGCGGGGATGTCCGGCTGTGCGAAGATCGCGCTCACGACGGCGACGCCGACGATGCCGCTGCCGGAGAGCCGGGCGACGTTGTCCTTCGTGATGCCGCCGATGGCGATGACCGGGATGGACACGGCCGCGCAGATCTCGCGCAGGGTGTCATAGCTCACGGCGTTGGCGTCGGTCTTTGTCCCGGTCGGGAACACGGCGCCCACGCCGAGATAGTCCGCGCCCTCGCGCTCGGCCAGCAGCGCATCCTCCACGGTCTGCGCCGACACGCCGAGGATCTTGTCCGGACCGATGAGCGCGCGCACTTTTCCGGCCGCCATGTCGCTCTGGCCGACGTGCACGCCGTCGGCGTCCGTTTCGATGGCGAGCGCCACGTTGTCATCGAGCACGAACGGCACGCCGTACTGCCTGCACAGCGCCTTGAGCGCGATGGCCTCTTCTTTGAAGTGCGCCTCGTCGAGTTCCTTCTCGCGCAGCTGCAAAAACGTTGCGCCGCCCTGCAGCGCCTGCTCGGCCTGCGCATAGAGCGTCTGGCCGTGCAGCCACGAGCGGTCGGTCACTGCATAGAGCAGCAGGGAAGCATTATCGCAGTTCATACTTGGCTCCTTTCTCCAGCGCGTCGCCGGTCATGTTGCAGATCGCGTCGATGATGCGGTTGCGGTAGGTGCTGTTGCCGTCGCCGGGCTGCATATTCGCCCAGCCGATCTCGCCCGCGAGACCCATCATGCACACGGCGGCAGCCGCAGCTTCGAGCTTGTGCCCGGGATTGGCGACGAGAAACGCCGTCGTCAGCGCCGAGAGCTGGCAGCCCGTGCCGGTGATGCGGCTCATCTCCGGGCGGCCGTTGCGGATGCACCAGCAGCGCTCGCCGTCGCTCACGAGGTCGATCGCGCCGGTCACGGCGATGATGCAGCCGGTCTGCTTGGCGAACGCCTTGACCAGCGCCACGCCGTCGTCGAGATTTGCCTCCGTCACGGCATCGACCGCATCGGCGTCCACGCCCTTGGTCGTGCCGCTGCCGATGCAGAGGGTCTTGATCTCGGAGATGTTGCCGCGCACGGCGTCAAAGCGCACCTCGCGCATGAGGCGGTTGGCCGTGTCGGTGCGCAGACGGCTCGCACCCGCGCCCACGGGGTCGAGCAGGACGATGTGGCCGAGCTCGTTGGCCTTCTTGCCGGCGAGGAACATGGAAGGGATGGTGTTTTTGTTGAGCGTGCCGATGTTGATGTTCAGGCCGCCGCAGATGCTCGTGATGTCCTCGACATCGTCGGCATCGTCGGACATGATCGGCGAGCCGCCGGCCGCCAGCAGGACGTTTGCGACGTCGTTGACGGTGACGTAGTTTGTGATGTTGTGCACGAGCGGCGTTTTCGCGCGCACGTTTTCCAGCATGGTCTTGAGCACTTGCTCCATAGGAATGACTCCTTTCTTTTGCGGAAATGTCTGCATGAAAAAACAGCGGCGCCCGTAAAGAGTGCTGCTGTTGCGGTCCGGCAGTATGAATCCCTACGTTGGCATTGTCCAAATCAGGTGTGCGGGTCTAAGCGGATGCTTACTCTCAGCCGAGCGGCTCCCCGTGTTTGTTCACTTCATGATAGGACGAAACCGCCGGATTGTCAAGGCAGGAATGTAAAATCTTCACCGCTTTGCGGCACGGGAACTTTACACGGCTGCGGTTTTAGACTTTACACGCGCTGTGTAAAACAGAGACGTGAGCTTGTAAGCGCCAAAATCTTGAATGTTACAGGAGGAAGAGATGAACCATTCCAAACGCATCGGGTCCCGCCTGCTGCCGCCTGCGCTTTTTCGCATTTGCTGCTGTATTTTGGTTGCAATCGGGCCTCCGGCATGATACAGTTAAGATGCCGTGTTACAGCTGCTTTTACACAAGGGCGGCTGTGGATTTTACACGGTGGGAAGGAATACAGTTGTGCGGCCCTGCGCCGCGCATATGTAGGAGACTATATTAACAGGAGGAAGAAATGAAAACCAAAATGCACAATGGAAGCAGACTGCTGTCGCTGCTGCTGGCGGTAGTCCTTGTCTTCACGCTGACGGTTCCGGCGCTTGCGGCGGAAAAGCCGCAGGACATGAACCTGAGGATCGCCGTCATGTCCGACCTGCACTATCTCTCGCCGGATATGATCGCAGACACGGAGGACTTTGAGCATGCGTTCAACAGCGACCGCAAGCTGCTCAAGGAGAGTTCATCCGTCCTTCACGAGATGCTTGAGCGCGTCCGCGCGGACAAGCCCGACATCCTTCTCGTGTCCGGCGACCTGACCAAGGACGGCGAGCAGGAGTGCCACGCGGCGCTGGCAAAGCAGCTGCAGCAGCTGCAGCAGGATGTTCCGGGTCTGAAGATCTATGTCATCAACGGCAACCATGACATCCGCAATTACAATGCCAAGAACTTCAACACCGCCGACGGCAAGGCCGTGCCCGCCACGCGCACGCACCCGGAGGACTTCAAGCGTATCTACGACTTTGTCTACTCCGATCCGACCGTCATCGCGACCTTCACCCCGGCCGCGGGCAATGAGGCCGGCAGCCTGTCCTATGTCGCCCGTCCGGTCGAGGGCCTGACCATCGTCGCCATGGACACCTGCCGCTACAGCAAGGAGAACACTTCCAATGGCACGGATGAGCATGAGACGAGCGGCGCCATCAGCGCCGACCTGGAAAAGTGGGTCATCGAGCAGACTGCCGCCGCCAAGGCGCGCGGCGACCTTGTCATCGGTCTGGAGCACCACGGTCTGGTGCCGCACTTCGATGTCGAGCCCACCATCCTGCCCATGTACCTCGTCAACGGCTATGAGCGCATCGCGCAGGAGTATGCCGATGCCGGCATGAGCGCCGTCTTCACCGGTCATATGCACGCGGTCGACATCGCCGCCATGACCACGAAGGCCGGCAACACCTTCTATGACATCGAGACCGGCTCTGCGCTGACGTATCCGTGCCCGATCCGCTTTGTCGACCTGCGCCGCAGCACCGTCGGCGGTGAGACGAACACCTACATGAGCGTGAGCACCAAGACGCACATCGGCCCCATAAACTACACCGATCCCGCCACGGGCGTCGCGTATGTGATCGACGACCTGACCGAGTATGCCCGTGAGTTCGGCTTCTCGACCGCTATGCTCAAGACGGTCGCGGGCGACTTCGTCAAGTCCTTCTTCGGCAAGTACCTGCCGAACGACACCTGGCCGGTCACGAAGATCATTGAGAACATCGACAAGATCATTGAAGATGTGGCGTCTATCCCGGTCGCCGAGGGCAACAATCTGCTCGATTTCGCCAACTGGATCTATCGCTGCAACCTCGCCGGCGAGGATGACGGCAACTACCCCGCATGGGTGCAGTCCGGCATGGATCAGCTGCGCAGCGGCGCACTGCTCGATCAGGTGCTCGACATCGTTGCCAAGGACGCGTTCGGCCGCAGCAGCGTGCTGTTTACGAAGTTCCAGGGCCTGTTCACCAAGTACCTCAAGGGTCAGCTCAACGACCTGCTCGTGAAGATCGTCGTCTCCATGAGCGTGGACAACAACTGCCCCGACGACAACGACAAGACCATCCTGCTCGAGGGCAGCAATGCGCAGGTGCGCCTCCTGCCCGTCACCGGCAGCAGCGCTGCGACCACGCAGGCGTATGTGCAGGGTGACACTGCCACGGTGTTCCTGACCAGCCGTCAGCTCCGTGCGGCGACCGGCGCGCAGTCCGGCGTGGCCGTGACGGTTGAC
>OFMH01001510.1_pt1 | contig 12399 bp, 10 predicted proteins | sample 1541761 | NCBI WGS metagenome assembly OFMH01 (sample SAMN04209249, study PRJEB22552) | human gut metagenome | biome: gut; material: feces | host: Homo sapiens | place: USA: Oklahoma
GACGCTTGTCCGCCGGGACGGGGGAATTTTTCAAAGAACCTCGCAGCCTTTTGCCGGTGGCGACTTGGCTTCGCATTTTTCTTACCAAGCGGTAGATAAAACCTTGACATTCTTTTTTCTCCGTGATACTTTAGAATTACCAACTGGTCAATATTGGCCTCGCGGTAATATCTGCTTAGGAGGATCACTATGTCGGAAGCTCAAGAAAAAACGGTGAAGCTGCTCGACAGCAAGCTCGACGCAGCCGTCATCAAGACCGTCACCACCTGCGCGATCGTCATGATCGTCGCCGTGCTGATCCACGACGGGGATCACATCCGTCAGGCGCTCAACTGGGGCTACTCCATTCCGCTCTCGCTCTGGGTGCTGAATCTCACGGTATACGTGCTGCCGGTCGTGACGCTGTTTCTGGCCAGGAGCGGCCGCCCGTCCGCGACGCTGGTGGGCGCGGTCGCCGGTGTGTTCACGACGGCGTCATTTCTCATCCTGCACCTCTGCGGCTCGTTCACGGGCAACTGGGGCGTGTGGAACTACTCGTATTTTGCGCTGATCAAAGGCGTCACGTACAACGGCGTGTTCTATCAGGGCGTAGACTGGCTGAGCTGGGTGCTGCTGTTTCATATCCCGGTGTGCTGCCTGCCGTGCTCGTGGGTGTGCTTCCGGCAGTATCTGAAGCTGAAACACGATGCAGCCAAGTGACATCTCCGTCTCGTGTCCCGCCTGCGGCGATGCCGGGAGCGAGATCGGCAGCCGGCTGCGGCTGTTAAGGACGCTTTGTATCAGCGTCCTTCTGACGATGCCCCTGTTTTGGAATCTGCACCCGCTGGCTCAGCTTGCGATCGCGTCCGTGCTCCAGTTCTGGCCGGGCGCATATTTCTACAAGGGTGCGTACAAGGCGCTGCGGCAGGGCGTGCTCGGCATGGACTTTCTGGTCGCCGTGTCGACGACCGTGATCTATCTGCACAGCGCCTGCATCGCGCTGACCGTGCACCACGACGTGAAGCTGTACTTCCTCTCCGAGGGTGTGCTGCTGTCGCTGATCCTGTTCGGCAAGTATATGGAGTGCACCTCGCGCTACGAGGCCTCGGAAGCGATCCGGAAGCTGATCCGCCTTCAGCCGGAGACGGCGAACGTGCTGCGCGGCGGCACGGTGCAGACCGTTGAGGTCCGCACGCTGACGCCCGACGATGTTGTGCAGGTCCGCAGCGGTGAGCGCGTACCGATCGACGGCGCCGTGCTGAGCGGAACGTGCACGGTCGACGAATCCATGCTCACGGGAGAGAGCGAGCTGATCCCGAAATGTGCGGGCGCGCGTATGTACTGCGGCACGCTCTGCCGGGAGGGCGATGTGACGCTCTCGTGCGCGGCCGTTTGCGAGCAGACCGTGCTTGCGCAGATCATCGCCATCGTCAGCGCAGCGCAGTCGGAAAAAGCCCCCATCGCGCGGCTGGCCGACAAGATTGCGGCCGTGTTCGTGCCCGTGGTCATTCTGGTCGCAGCCGGTGTTTTCTGCCTGCGCTACTTCGTGCTCGACGCCGGAGATCTGCGCTCGGCGCTCAACTGCGTCTGCTCCACGCTCGTGATCGCCTGTCCCTGCGCGCTGGGGCTGGCCACGCCGACCTCGATCATGACCGGCTCCGGCCGCGCGGCGGAGCTCGGCGTACTGTTTCGCGGCGGCGAGCAGCTAGAGACCGCCTATAAGACCGACACCGTCGTGTTCGACAAGACCGGCACACTGACGCTTGGCCTCACCGACGGCGCCGAGCAGCTCCGACCGGGCGCGGCCGAGGCCGTCCGCGCGCTCAGGGACCGCGGCATGGAGCTGTGGATGATCAGCGGCGACAAGCGGGAGAAGGCCGAGCGGATCGCCGGGATGCTGGGCATCGAAAACGTGCTCTGTGAGGTCAGGCCCGCCGACAAATCGGACGCGGTCAAGGCGCTGCAGGCGCGCGGAAAGCACGTGTGCTTCGTCGGCGACGGCATCAACGACTCCCCGGCGCTGGCGTGCGCGGACATCGGCGTCGCGCTCGGCTGCGGCGCGGACATCGCCATTTCGACGGCAGACGTGATGATCGTCAGCAGCAGCATGCAAAGCGTGCAGACGGTGTTCGACATCTCCGCCGCGACCATGAAAAACGTGCGCCAGAACCTGATCTGGGCGGCCGTCTACAACGTCATCTGCATCCCGCTCGCGGCATCCGGCATCATCAACCCCTCCATTGCCGCGGCCGCGATGGCGCTGAGCTCCAACGGCGTATTATTAAACGCATTGAGGTTGAAAAAATATGAGCCACGAAATATTTGACCGCAAGGTCGATGGTATGATCTGCCCGCAGTGCGAGGACGAGATCGCGCACAGGCTGCTGCACACGCGCGGCATTCTCTCCTGCACGGCCAGCTACCGCAAGAGCACCGTCACGGCGGACTTTGACCCGGACATCCTCTCCGCGGACGACATCGGGCGCATCCTCGCCGGGACCGGCTACCCCGTCGGCGACGGCCGCAGCGGGCGGTGCGCCGATGCGATCGCGCTCGTGCTCGTTGCGTGCCTGTATTTTGCCGTCCCCGCCTTGACCGGGCTCGTCCGCACACCGAGCGCGGAGCGCGGCGTCGGCTTCGGTGCGCTCTTTGTTATCGGCCTGCTCACGGGCGTGCACTGCATCGGCATGTGCGGCGGCATCCTGCTCGCGCAGGGCAATGCGCTGCTCTATAACGGCGGCCGCCTGCTGAGCTACACGCTGATGGGTGCCGTTTTCGGCGCGCTCGGAAAATACATCAGCTACGATCTGCAGGTCCGGAGCATGCTCCTGACCGTCAGCGGGCTGCTCGTGGTGCTCATCGGACTCAGGATGTGGGGCGTACCGTTTCTGCGCCGGATCAGCCCCGAACTGACCAAGCCCTGCCGCTTCCGGGGCAAGGCGTTCGCCGTCGGGCTGCTGACCGGTCTGATGCCATGCGGCGCGCTGTCGTCGATGTGGATCTTCGCCGCCTCGTCCGGATCGTGGGCAAGCGGCGCGGTGAGCATGCTCGCCTTCGGCGCGGGCACGTGTGTCTTCATGCTGCTGTTCGGTCTACTGGGCGCATTCATCCCGAAGCGGTACAACAAATATCTGCTCAAGGGCAGCACGATCCTCATCGTCGCCCTCGGACTGAGCCTGATGACCAAGGGCATCCGGCTGCTTGCCTGACGGCAAGCACAAGCGGCGCAAGCTTCCGTGCGCCGGAAAGCCTCGCAGCGTTTCCGCCGGAGCGGCGAAAGGCTACGAGGTTCTTTGCCAAGCTGACAAGCGGCGCGTCCGGTTTCGGACGCGCCGCTTGATTTTTCAGATTTGCGGGGAGATCATTTTCCCGCCTCGGTCTCGCAGTACAGGCAGCGGTAGACGCGCCGCTCCCGATCCGTCAGCACGAACTCCTGCGGCAGCTCGCGCTCGGTCGAGGTGATGCAGCGCGGATTCTTGCACCGCAGCACGCCGCGGATGCGCTCGGGCAGCTTGAGCGTGCGCTTTTCCTGCAGCTCGCCGCCGCGAATGATGTTGACCGTGATGCTCGGATCGACGTAGCCGATCAGGTCCCAGTCGAGCTCCATCTCGCCGTCGATCTTGATAATGTCCTTGCGGCCGAGCTTGCCGCTGGTGACGTTTTTGAGGATGGCAACGGTGCAGGCGAGCTTGTCCAGACCGAGGATCTGGTAGAGCTCCATGGCCTTGCCGGCCGTGATGTGGTCGATGACGATCCCGTTTTGAATCGAATCAATAAGCATAACGTTTCTCCTCCCGTCAGTCGATGCCCAGCAGCTTGAGCATGAGCGCCATGCGGATATAGCGGCCGTTTTTCACCTGCTTGAAATAGCAGGCGCGCGGATCGTTGTCCACGGCGGCGGCGATCTCGTTGACGCGCGGCAGCGGGTGCAGGATGCTCATGTCGGGCTTGGCGGTCTCGAGCTTATCCGGCGTGAGGATATAGCTGTCGCGCAGGCGCAGGTAGTCCTCCTCGTTGAAAAAGCGCTCGCGCTGCACGCGGGTCATATACAGCACGTCCAGCTCCGGCATCACGGCCTCGAGCGACGTGGACTGCGTGTAGGGGACGCCGGGCTTTTTGAGGTACTCATCCTTCACGTAGCGCGGGAGCTTGAGCTCCTCCGGGGAGATGAGCACGAAGCGGATGCCCGTGCAGCGGCTCATAGCGGCGACGAGCGAGTGCACCGTGCGACCGAACTTCAGGTCGCCGCACAGGCCGATCGTCAGGTCGTCCAGCCGCCCCTTTTCGCGGTAGATGGTCATGAGGTCGGCCAGCGTCTGCGTGGGGTGGTTGTGACCGCCGTCGCCCGCGTTGATGACCGGGACCTGCGCGTGCATGGACGCGACCAGCGGCGCGCCCTCCTTGGGATGGCGCATGGCGATGATGTCGCTGTAGCAGCTGACGACGCGCACGGTGTCTGCGACGGTCTCGCCCTTGGAGGCGGACGAGCTCTCCGCCGAGGCGACGCCGAGCACCTTGCCGCCGAGCGAGAGCATCGCGCTCTCAAAGCTCAGGCGCGTGCGCGTGGACGGCTCGAAAAACAGTGTTGCGAGGATCTTCCCGTCGCACTTGTGGGCATATTGCTCGGGGTGCTCCATGATCGCGCAGGCGGTGTCGATGAGCTCCATGATCTCCTGCTGGGTCAACTGCATAATGTCGATCAGATGCTTCATATCACACCTGACTTTCTGCCTGGATCCAGCTCTCGTCGGAGGGGTTTTCGCGGAAGGCCAGCAGCCGCGCGACGTCGGCCTCGGTGATGTAGCCCTCCTGTGCACCCGTGCTGGCGACGGTGTCCAGATCCGTGAGGCTCACGTTTCTGACCTGCGCTGCGGCGAGCCGCTCCACGCCCTTTTTCATGCCGTAGGTGAAGATGCTCACGACGCCGAGCACCTCCGCGCCGGCTTCACGCAGCGCGTCCACCGCGTCGAGCACGCTGCCGCCGGTGGAGATCAGGTCTTCGACGACCACGACCTTCTGCCCCGGGACAAGCTTGCCCTCGATGCGGTTCTGGCGGCCGTGATCCTTGCTGCTCGAGCGGACATAGCCCATCGGCAGACCGAGCAGATGCGCGGCGATGGCGGCGTGGGCGATGCCGGCCGTGGCCGTGCCCATGAGCACCTGCGCCTGCGGATACTCGCGCCTGACCGTCTCGGCGATGGCGCGCTCGACCAGGTCACGCACCTCGGGCGCGGTCAGGATGAGGCGGTTGTCGCAGTAGATGGGGCTCTTGATGCCGCTGGCCCACGTGAACGGCTCCTGCGGGCGCAGAAACACCGCCTCGATCGAGAGCAGGCTGCGCGCAACTTCGTTTTTGATATCCATAGCAGTTCCTCCTGTTGAAATGTCTCTGATCCGGCGCTCAGCCGACGAACGCGGCCACGCACCGGCGATAGGCCGCGACGGGATCGTCCGCCTGCGTGATCGGGCGGCCGACGACGATGTAGTCCGAGCCGATCTCCCGGGCGCGCTCCGGCGTCGTGACGCGCTTCTGGTCGCCGCTCTCCCCGTCGGCAAAGCGCACACCGGGCGTCACAGTCAGAAAGTCCGCGCCGCAGCGCGCATGGATGCTGCCCGCCTCCAGCGGGGAGCAGACCACGCCGTCAAGGCCGGCATCGCGCGCATTGCGTGCATAGTGCAGCACGACCTCGTCGATCGGCGCGTGGATGAGCAGCTCCCGCTCCATGCGCTCCTGATCCGTGGAGGTCAGCTGCGTCACGGCGATGAGCAGCGGGCGCGTGCCGTCCGGCCGGGTCAGTCCCTCGAGCGCGGCGCTCATCATGGCCTTCGTGCCGGCAGCGTGGAGGTTGATGATATCCACATCCAGCGCCGAGAGCGCGGCCATCGCCTTTTTGACCGTGTTCGGGATGTCGTGCAGCTTGAGGTCGAGAAAGATCTTGTGGCCGCGCGCGCGGATCTGGCGCACGATGTCCGGCCCTTCGGCATAAAACAGCTCCATGCCGACCTTCACAAACGGCTTCTCGTCCTGAAAGCGGTCGAGAAACGCAAGCGTCTTTTCCCGGCTGTCAAAATCCAGCGCAATGATAACGTCCTTACCCATGATGTGCTCCTCCTATGATGTCTCTGAGATCGTCGATGCCGAAGCGCGCCATCGCGTCCGGCAGAGTTTCAATGATGTGCTTGCAGGCATACGGCTCGACCAGGTTCGCCGCGCCCACGCCGACCGCCGTCGCGCCCGCGAGCATCAGCTCCAGAACGTCCTGCGCGCTCGTCACGCCGCCCATGCCCACGATGGGGATGCGCACCGCCTCGTACACCTGATAGACCATGCGCACGGCCAGCGGAAACATACCGGGGCCGGACATACCGCCGGTCCGGTTGGCCAGCAGCGGACGGCGGCGCGCAAGGTCGATGCGCATACCCGGCAGGGTATTGATGAGGCTCACGCCGTCCGCACCCGCGTCCTCGCAGGCCCTGGCAACGGCGGCGATGTCTGCCGCCGTCGGCGAGAGCTTGAGAATGATCGGCTTTTTCGTCACGGCGCGCACCGCGCGCGTCACCTCCGCCGCGGCCGACGGCTCCGCGCCGAAGGCAGCGCCGCCGCCGTGGACGTTCGGGCAGGAGATGTTGACCTCCAGCCAGCCGACCTGCGGCTGCGCGTCAAGCCTGGCGCAGACCTCGGCATATTCTTCCACGCTGAAGCCGCTCACATTCGCCATGACCGGCTTGTGAAACACCTTTTTCAGCTCCGGCAGCTCGTGCGCGATGACCGCGTCCACGCCGGGGTTCTGCAGCCCCACCGCGTTGAGCATTCCGCCGGCATACTCGGCGATGCGCGGCGTGGGGTTGCCGAAGCGCGGCGCGCGCGTCGTCCCCTTGAAGGAGAACGTGCCGAGCATATTGATGTCATACAGCTGCGCAAACTCCTGCCCGTAGCCAAACGTGCCGCTGGCCGGGATGATGGGGTTTTCGAGCTCGATCCCGCAGAGCGTTACGGCTGTTGCGGCCATAGGATCTCCTCCTTTGTGAACACGGGCCCGTCCTTGCAGACGCGCTTGCTGCCGTGCGTCGTTTCGCAGGTACAGCCCATGCACGCGCCGAAGCCGCAGCCCATGCGCGCCTCAAGGCTCAGCTGACCGTCGAGCGGCGTCGCGCTGCACAGCGCCTGCAGCATGGGCATCGGCCCGCAGGCATACACATAGGTGCCGCCCTCGGGCAGCGCCTCGGTCACGAAGCCGCGCGCGCCGCGCGTGCCGTCCTCGGTCACGACCGTGACGGGGATGCCGAGCGCACAAAACGCATCGGCAAGCAGCACCTCTGCCGCCGTGCGAAAGCCGAGCACAGCCAGCGGACTGCGCCCCTCGGCCACGAGCTGCTGCGCCAGACCGTACAGCGGGGACGCGCCCACGCCGCCGCCGACCAGCAGCGGCCGCGCACCGGCGGGTGCGGTGTCAAAGCCGTTGCCGAGACCGACCAGCAGGTCCAGCTCCGTGCCCGGCGTCAGCGTGCTCAGCTGCGCCGTGCCTGCGCCCGCCACTTTGTAATACAGCGTCAGCGCGCCGTCACTCCAGCTGCACACCGACACGGGGCGGCGCAGAAAGCGTCCGGCAAGCCGGATGTCCACAAACTGCCCCGGCGCGGTGATCGCGGCGGTGTCCCCCATGAGACGCAGACGATACGTCCCGCGGGCGACGGGCGCGTTTTCCGCAATGGTGAAAACTCTCTGCTGCACGGCTTACTCCGCGTGGATCGTGGACACGGCCAGCGTCGTCTCCTCGAGCACGTCGAGCAGCACGCGCACCGTATCGAGCGAGGTAAAGACGGTCACGCCGTTTTCCACCGCGCAGCGCCGGATCGCGGCGCCGTCCTGCGCGTGGACACTCGAATGGATGGAGCGGGTGTTGATGATGTAGCTGACGTAGCCGCTGCGGATGGAATCGAGGATCTCATGGCTGCCGTCGCTGATCTTGCCGCGCACGCGCGTGCGGATGCCGAAAGACTTGAGGTAGGCAGCCGTGCCTGCGGTCGCCTCGATGTTAAAGCCCATCTCATAGAACCGGCGCACGAGCGGCAGGCCCTCCGGCTTGTCCTCATCGGCCAGCGTCACGAACACGGTGCCGTAGTTCTGCACGTTCATGCCGGAGGCCTGCAGCGCCTTGTACATGGCGCGCGAGAGCTTCTTGTCATAGCCGATGGCCTCGCCCGTGGACTTCATCTCCGGGGAGAGGTAGGCGTCCAGCCCGTGGAGCTTGGCGAAGGAGAACACCGGCGCCTTGACATAGCAGCGCTCTTTCTCCGGCGGATACAGGTCGAAGATGCCCTGCTCCTTGAGGCTCGTGCCGAGGATGACGTTGGTGGCGATGTCCGCGAGCTGATAGCCCGTGGCCTTCGACAAAAACGGCACCGTGCGCGACGAGCGGGGGTTGACCTCGATGATGTAGACATGGTCGCTCTTATCGACGATGAACTGGATGTTATACAGGCCGACGATGCCGATGCCCAGACCGAGCTTCTTGGCATAGGTCAGGATCGTGCCCTTGACCTTGTCGGAGATGGAAAACGGCGGGTAGACGCTGATGGAGTCGCCGGAGTGGACACCGGTGCGCTCGACCAGCTCCATGATGCCGGGCACGAACACGTCTCTGCCGTCGCAGATGGCGTCGACCTCGACCTCGCGGCCGGAGATGTACTTGTCGACCAGCACGGGCTTGCCCTCGCCGGTGCGCACGGCATTCTGCAGATAGTGGCGCAGCATCTCGTCGTCGGCCACGATCTCCATGGCGCGGCCGCCCAGCACGAACGACGGACGCACCAGCACCGGATAGCCCACCGTGTGCGCAGCCTTGAGGCCGTCGTCCAGATTCGTCACCGCCGCGCCCATCGGCTGCGGGATGTTCAGCTCGAGCAGCAGCTTTTCAAAGCAGTCGCGGTTTTCCGCGCGCTCGATCGCGGCGCAGTCCGTGCCGATGATCTGCACGCCGCGCGTCATGAGCGGCTGCGCCAGATTGATGGCCGTCTGGCCGCCGAGACTGGCGATCACCTGATCGGCCTGCTCCTCGTGCAGGATGTTCATGACGTCCTCAGGCGTGAGGGGCTCGAAATACAGCTTATCGGCGGTCGTGTAATCGGTGGAGACCGTCTCGGGGTTGTTGTTGATGATGATGGCCTCGTAGCCCGCGCGCCGGATGGTCTGCACCGCGTGGACGGTGGAGTAGTCAAACTCCACGCCCTGACCGATGCGGATCGGACCCGCGCCGAGCACGACGACCTTCTTCTTGTCCGAGCGGCGCGCCTCGCTCTTTGCGCCGGGGGCATAGGTGGAGTAGAAATAGGGGATGTAAGCGCCGGTGTGGCTGGTGTCCACCATCTTGTAGGCGGGGTAGAGCCCCAGCTGCACGCGCTGGGCATACACATCCTCCTCGCGCACGCCCCAGAGCCGCGCGATGTAGGGGTCACAGAAGCCCATCTGCTTGGCCTGCTTGAGCGTCTCTCCGTCGCCCTTGTGCGTGCAGAGCGTCTGCTCCATGTCCACGATGCCGCGGATGGTCTCGAGGAAGAACGGCGTGATCATCGTCAGCGCAGCGACCTCGTCCACGCTCGCGCCCAGACGCAGCAGCTGCGCGACGGCAAAGAGCCCGTCATCGCGGAACTGGTGCAGGTACTCGGTCAGCTCCGCCTTGGTCATGTTCTGGAACTTCGGCAGCCAGAGGTGCTGCGCGCCGATCTCCAGCGAGCGGACGGACTTGAGCAGGCACTCCTCGAGCGTGCTGCCGATGCCCATGACCTCGCCCGTGGCCTTCATCTGCGTGCCGAGCGTGTTGGCGGCGGTCGAGAACTTGTCAAACGGGAAACGCGGCAGCTTTGCAACCACGTAGTCCAGCGACGGCTCGAACGCGGCCGTCGTGTTGGCGACGGCGATCTCGTCGAGGTTCATGCCGACGGCGACCTTGGCCGTGACGCGCGCGATGGGATAGCCGCTGGCCTTGCTTGCCAGCGCCGACGAGCGGGAGACGCGGGGGTTGATCTCGATGAGGAAGTACTCCGAGGTCTTGGGGTTGAGCGCAAACTGCACATTGCAGCCGCCCTGGATCTTCAGCGTGCGGATGATCTTGATCGCGCTGTCGTTGAGCATCTTCATGTCATGGTCGCTGAGCGTCATGATCGGCGCGACGACGGCGGAGTCGCCGGTGTGCACGCCCACGGGGTCGATGTTCTCCATGCCGCAGATGGTGATGGCGCGGTCGGACGCGTCGCGCATGACCTCAAACTCGATCTCCTTATAGCCCTTGACGCTCTTTTCGATCAGCACCTGATGGATGGGCGAGAGCTTGAACGCCTGCATACCCAGCTCGACGAGCTGCGCCTCATCGTCGGCAAAGCCGCCGCCCGTGCCGCCGAGCGTAAACGCCGGGCGCAGCACGACCGGATAGCCGATGGCCGCGGCCGCGGCCTTGGCCTCCTCGAGGTTGTAGGTGATCTGCGACGGGATGACCGGCTCGCCGATGCTCTGGCAGAGCTCCTTGAACTGCTCGCGGTCCTCGGCGCGGCGGATGCTGTCGCTGTCCGTGCCGAGAAGCTCGACCTGGCACTCCTTGAGCACGCCCTTCTGCTCGAGCTGCATCGCCAGATTCAGACCGGTCTGGCCGCCGATGCCCGGGACGATCGCGTCCGGACGCTCCTTGCGCAGGATGCGCGCCACATACTCCAGCGTCAGCGGCTCCATGTACACCTTGTCCGCGACGGAGGTATCCGTCATGATCGTGGCGGGGTTGGAGTTGACGAGGATGACCTCGTACCCCTCCTCCTTGAGCGACAGGCACGCCTGCGTGCCGGCATAGTCAAACTCAGCGGCCTGACCGATGACGATCGGGCCGGAGCCGATGATCATAATTTTCTTCAGATCCGTTCTTTTGGGCATGTGATTTCCTCCTCAGTACGTAAAAAGTCCTGTATGTCATATATTTAATATGTAAATGAAAGGCGCTCAGACCTGTGCATCCTGCCAGACGACGGCGCCGCCGCAGACGTTGCGCACGCACCGCCCGTAGACCGTCTGTCCGGCGAAGGGCGTGCTCTTTCCCATGGAGCAAAACTGCGCCGGGTCGATGCGGTAGCACGTGTTCAGGTCCCAGACGGCATAATCGTCCGCGCGCAGCGGGAAGCCGAAGCGCTTTCGGGGGTTGACCGCCATGAGCTCCACAAGCTTATCGAGCGTCAGCACGCCGGTGCGCACAAGGTGGGTGTAGAGAATGGGAAACGCCGTCTCGAGACCGACGATGCCCATGGCGCTCCCGGCGAGGCCCTTGGCCTTTTCCTGCGCGCTGTGCGGCGCGTGGTCGGTCGCGATCATGTCCACCGTGCCGTCGAGGATGCCCTCGATGAGCGCCTGCCGGTCGGCCTGCGTGCGCAGGGGCGGGTTCATCTTGAAGCTGCCGTCCTCGCGCAGGTCGTCCTCGGTCAGCACGAGGTAGTGCGGTGCGGTCTCGCAGGTGACGTCCAGCCCCTGCGCCTTCGCCCGGCGGATGAGCGCCACGCTCTCCTTGGTGGACACGTGGCACATATGGTAGGCGCAGCCCGTCTCGCGCACCAGCTCCAGATCGCGCTCCAGCTGCCGCCACTCACTCTCGCTGCTGATGCCCTTGTGCCCGTGGGCGCGGGCATACGCGCCGTCGTGGATGTAGCCGCCGTGCAGGAGGGTGTTGTCCTCACAGTGCGCGGCGATGAGCTTGCCGAGGCTTGCCGCCTTGCGCATCGCGGCGCGCATCACATCCGCATCCTGCACGCCGCTGCCGTCGTCGGAAAAGCCGGCGACATAGGGCGCGAGCTGCTCCATGTCCGCAAGCTCCCTGCCGCCGCGGTGCGCGGTGATCGCGCCGTAGGGCGTCACGTCAATGACCGCATCCGTGCGGATGCGCTCCAGCTGGGGGGCAAGCGTCTGCAGGCTGTCCGGTGCCGGATCCAGATTGGGCATGGCGCACACGCGGCTGTATCCGCCGTGCGCCGCAGCAAGCGTGCCGGACGAAATGGTCTCCTTATAAGAAAAACCCGGCTCACGGAGATGTACATGCACATCTACGAAACCAGGTAATACCACGAAAGAAGAAATATCAAGTTCGTCACCGGCAATGCTGCCGCTGCCAAGAAAAACAGAATCACGGTTGCCGGAAAAAAGATCCCACCCAAATGCCTGCACATTCTCTGCGGCCGCAACCATTTTTCCTCGCCTCATTTCTGCCGAATCGCAAATTTTTGATATAATATCACAAAAACGCCCGGTCTGTCAACAAATCCGGCGGCTTTGCGCGCCGTCTTTTTGCACGAAAAATTCCGTCATTTTCCGTCCCGTGTTGACACGCAAACCAGCGCACAATGCAGCGCCGGAAAACCGGCTGCAAACAGACTCGGCGGCGCGCCCGTCAG
>OFMH01001516.1_pt1 | contig 12374 bp, 9 predicted proteins | sample 1541761 | NCBI WGS metagenome assembly OFMH01 (sample SAMN04209249, study PRJEB22552) | human gut metagenome | biome: gut; material: feces | host: Homo sapiens | place: USA: Oklahoma
CTGTGCCGGGATGTTTCTGTTTTCAGGCTTTTATTTTTTGGTTATTACGCAATATATAGCCATTTCTGAAAATTATTTTAATAAAAGGCGCGGGGGATTTAAATTAATTTGCGATAAAATAGGAATAATACACAATAAAACACAAAAAAATTAGATATAATGTAGAAAATATAATAATGGACAGAAAAAACTTGAAAATTATTTTCATATAGATTATACTAAGTCCAGATAAAGAACGACGTCGTGATTTGCTGGAACTTAGCGGTTGTTTTATTTTGAAAGGAGGACGAACACGCTTGGGGAGTGTGTTCAAGAAGCATGGTTAATTCAACAACGAGAGCCTTTGGCAGTCCTTTTAAGTACGTTCAGGGACCAGGAGAATTTAATCACCTGCCGGAGTATTCAAAACCTTATGGAAAGGCATGTGTGATTATTGATAGTTTTTTGTATGCAGAGTTAAACCAAAAATTGGAAAATACATATGGGGAAAGTGAGGGGGAGTTTTTTTCTATCTGTTTTAAAGGAGAATGCTGCGACGATGAGGTGCAAAGGATTTGTGAAATTGCCAGAAGTAATGGCGCAGCTCTTATTGTAGGTGTAGGTGGAGGTAAAACGCTGGATACCGCCAAGCTTTGTGCCGATAGCGTGGACCTGCCTGTTATCATTGTTCCCACATCTGCCTCTACAGATGCTCCGGTCAGTGAGATTGCTGTGCTCTATACAGCGGATGGGGAATATATAGGTTCAAGAAAGATGAAACACAATGCTCATTTAGTGCTGGTGGACAGCGAGATTATCGTTAAAGCACCGAAGCGTTTGTTTGTAGCCGGTATGGGGGATGCTCTGGCTACTTATCCGGAAGCCTTAGCCTGCCAAGGTTCTGATTCTCCTAACTATATTGCAGGCGGCCGGCGCCGCTGCAAAGCTGGTATGGCTATTGCTAAATCCAGCTGGGATATTCTTTTTTCTGACGGACGCAGTGCCTTGACGGCATTAGAACGGGGAGTCATTACGGAGTCCTTGGAGAATGTGATTGAGGCGAATACCCTATTAAGCGGCCTCGGTTTTCTGAATACAGGATTGGCTACAGCCCATGGCATCCATTCTGGTTTGACCATGATACCTTCCACTCACAAATATCTTCATGGAGAGAAAGTGGCCTTTGGCATCGTATGCCAGATGGTAATGGAAAACACACCTGCAGAGACTGTGGATAAGGTAATGCGTTTTATGGTGGATATCGGCCTGCCCGTCACGTTAGAACAGCTGGATGTGGAACCAATAGAGGAAAATATCACAGCGATTGCAAAAAAGACAGCAGATGGACCTCTGGTTCATCAGGAACCAGTTTTCATAACAGAGAAAATAGTATATGACGCTATTTTGATGGCGGATGAGCTGGGTAAGAAATATAGGGGTATGTAAAAAAGACAGGGTGTATTTCAATATTAAATGTATAAGGAAGGGTGCAACTATGAAAAAAAGATTGATTCGTGTTATGTCGTCATTGATGTTCGTATGCTTACTGGCAGGCTGTGGCAGCGGAGATACATCCGACACAGGAAGCTCTGGCAAGAAAGGCGATGCAAAAACTGAAGTGACAAACGATGGCAAGATTCTCAATATCTATTGCTGGAATGATGAATTCCAGAGCCGTATCACAGACCACTATCCTGATTACAAGAAGGTGGATGCAACACATGGCAAAATCGGAGATATTGATGTAGTCTGGAACATTACACCTAATGAGAACAATGCATACCAGAACAACCTTGATGAGACACTTTTGAAGCAGGCTGATGCATCAGCAGATGACAAGATTGACCTCTTCCTGGTAGAGGCTGACTACGCACCTAAATATGTAGATTCTGATTACACAATGCCAATCAAGGATTTAGGAATCACAGACAGCGATATCTCTAAGCAGTACAAGTACACACAGGATGTCGTTACTGACTCAGATGGCAACTTAAAGGGTCTTTCATGGCAGGGCTGCCCGGGTGTTCTCTTCTATAACAGAGCAGCAGCAAAAGAGGTACTTGGAACAGATGATCCGGATGAGGTTCAGAAGTCAGTAGCTGACTGGGATACCTTCAATGCTACAGCTGAGAAGATGAAAGCAGCAGGCTACAAGATGACATCTACAGCAAACGATACATACCGTGTATACTCTAACAACGTTTCTAAGAAATGGGTCAGCGATGACAAGAAAATCCAGATTGATGACAACATCATGAAGTGGGTTGATGATTCTAAGAAGCTTGTAGACGCAGGCGAGACGGGAACAGCAGATCTATGGTCAGATGACTGGAAGAAGGGCTTCTATCCTGAAGGAAAAGTATTCTCATACTTTGGACCTGCATGGTTAGTAAACTTCTCAATGGCAGCAGATGAGTCAGGTTCTATCGGAAACCAGGGCGGCTGGGGTGCAGCCCAGGGACCACAGGGCTTCTTCTGGGGCGGTACATGGATCTGTGCAGCAGAGGGAACAGACAATGCCGACCTTGTAAAGGATATCATGCTCAAGATGACAACAGACGATGACATCATGAAGGATATCGTTGTTAAGGATGATGATTTCGTAAACAACAGCACAGTTATGGACGGTCTTGCAGACGGAACAATCATGGGCAAGGACGACAAGCCTTACACAAGTACAGTACTTGGCGGACAGAATCCATTACCAATGTATATAGCAGGTGTTAAGACTCTTGACTTAAGCAACCTTTCAGCATATGACCAGGGCTGCAACGAGGAGTTCCAGAAGGCTATGAAGGATTACTTCGAAGGAAACTGCGATAAGGATACAGCTATTGAGACCTTCAAGAAGGCAGTTATTGAGAAATATCCTGACCTCGCAGAATAAGATAGTTTTTGAATTGATCATAGAACTAATAAGATAAACTAATAAATACCCTGTCTGCCTTGCGTAAGCAGGCAGGCGGGGTAATATTTTTAAAATCAATAAAATCAGTTAACAGCATTACATAACCATTGACTACAATACCAGTTGGGAGGTAGGTATTATGAAAAAGAGTGGAGGTAAAGCGGTCAGATATAATAAATGGGGCTATATATTTCTGATTCCGTTTATCGTTGTATACGTAGTATTTCAGCTGGTACCGTTAATCACTACAATTTACAACAGTTTTTTTGAAAATTATATGTCCGGTCTTACACAAGTAGGACCAAATTTTGTTGGATTTGAAAATTATGAAAAATTGTTCACATCCGGTGATATCTGGCAGTATTTTAAGAACACAATGGTTCTTTGGATTATGTGCTTCATACCGCAGATATTCTTATCACTGCTCCTTGGAGCATGGTTTTCGGATGTCAGCCTAAAGCTCAAGGGAACAAGATTTTTTAAAACAGTTATATATCTGCCAAATCTGATTATGGCTTCAGCATTTTCACTGTTATTCTTTACATTGTTTGCTGATGGGGGACCTATAAACAATCTGCTTATGCAGATAGGCTTCATCTCAGAGCCGTACAAGTTTCTGTCACATGTTGGCAGTACAAGAGGACTCATCGCATTGATGAACTGTCTGATGTGGTTTGGTAATACAACCATCCTGCTTATGGCAGGTATGCTTGGAATCGATACATCGCTATTCGAGGCAGCAGAGGTGGACGGAGCAACAAGCACACAGGTGTTCTTTAAGATAACACTTCCGCTCCTTAGACCGATACTGATATATGTAATCATTACATCACTTATCGGTGGCTTACAGCTCTTTGATGTACCACAGATTTTGACAAACGGAACAGGTAATCCGGTCAGATCAAGCATGACACTTATCATGTACTTAAACAAACGTCTGTACAGTAAGGATTATGGAATGTCAGGTGCACTTTCAGTCATACTGTTTATCATCACTGCAATACTTAGTATAGCGGTATTCAAGCTCAGCGGCAACGATGATAAGAGAAAGGAGTAGGTCGATATGGCAGCAAATGTAAACAAAAAAAATAAAGGTATGGGAATACATGCCAGACGTGCTTTAGCATATATCGTGCTTGTAATAATCTCTTTCTTCTGTCTGTTCTGGTTTTACGTAATGATAATCAATGCAACCAGGTCAAATGGAGAGCTTCAGGCAGGATTTACTGCAATTCCGAGTGTACATCTGCTTGATAACTGGAACTCACTCTTGCATGACACACTTCCGGTCATAAGAGGTATGTTTAACAGCCTTTTTGTAGCAGCCTGCAGTGCAGTACTATGTGTATATTTTTCGACCATGACAGCATATGCTATACATGCATATGAGTTTAAAGCCAAGAAATTCATCTCTACATTCATACTGATGGTTATGATGATTCCTACACAGGTTACAGCACTTGGATTTGTTAAATTAGTAACAGGCATGGGACTGATGGATTCATTTATTCCACTCATAGTTCCTACCATTGCTGCACCTGTCACATATTTTTACATGAAGCAGTATATGGAGAGCTCGCTTCCATTGTCTCTGATTGAGGCAGCGAGAATTGACGGCTCCGGAGAGTTTAGGACGTTTAATCATATCGTGCTTCCACTGATGAAGCCGGCAATAGCAGTACAGGCAATTTTCTCCTTTGTAAGCAGCTGGAACAATTACTTCACTCCGGCACTTATATTACACGAAAATAACAAGAAGACACTTCCAATCCTGTTAGCACAGCTTAGAAGTGCAGACTTCTTAAAGTTTGATATGGGAAAGGTATATATGATGATTACATTCTCTATCCTTCCTGTAATAGTTGTTTACCTTATTCTTTCAAAGCACATCGTAGGTGGTGTTGCCATGGGAAGTGTGAAGGGCTGATACAGACCATTAACTAAAACTATTTTCTTTTATATTTTTCCCTTCATCTTAAAAGGACCGCTCATCCGGGCGGTCCTTTTTTGCGAGCAAAATGGCAGACGTTTTGTTTATCCCCTCTTGACAGAATACGTTATACTATAAGTATGAACGATAAGAAACAAGGAATAATATATATCATAATGGCAGGATTCTTTTTTGCCCTGATGACATTTTTTGTGAGGATGTCGGGAAATTTGCCGACCATGCAGAAGGCCTTTTTCAGGAATGCGGTAGCAGCAGTAGCGGCTGTTATCTTACTTGCAAAAAGTGATGAAGGCTTTAAAATAAAAAAGGATAGCTGGAAGGGGCTTTTTCTGCGAAGCTTTTTTGGAACAACAGGGCTTATATGCAATTTCTATGCAGTTGACCATCTGACCATCGCAGATGCCAATATTCTAAACAAATTGTCACCGTTTTTTGCCATAATCATGTCATATTTTGTGCTTAAGGAGAAAGCAAACAAGACAGAGTGGCTGTGCGTGGTAACGGCGTTTATAGGTGCTGTTTTTGTGGTGAAGCCATCTATGAATGTGCAGTTTTTTAATGCCATGATTGGTGTAATAGGAGGTTTTGGCGCAGGTGTAGCGTATACATTTGTGCGAAAGCTCGGTAAGCAGGGAGAGAGAGGACCTGTGATAGTCATGTGCTTTTCGGTATTTTCATGTATAGTGACGGCTCCGTTTCTGCTTGTCGGAGCAAAGCCTATGAGTGTATATCAGATTGTTATGCTGCTTTTGGCAGGAGCTGCAGCTACAGGAGGACAGCTTTCAATCACAAAGGCATACACCAAGGCACCTGCAAAGGAGATATCGGTGTTCGACTATTCGCAGGTTATCTTTGCCGCCCTGCTGGGCTTTGTCTTTTTGCAACAGATACCGGACTATCTAAGTGTGATAGGATATGTTATAATAATAGGCAGTGCAATTTTTAAATGGAACTATAATCTCAGATACGAGGAAAAAGTATGAACTACGCAGGAATAAAATATTGTGACATAGCGAACGGACTGGGCTGCCGCACTGTGCTTTTTGTATCAGGCTGCAGAAATCACTGTAAGGGCTGTTTTCAGCCGCAGACATGGGAATTTGACTATGGAGAGCCGTTTGATGAACAGATACAAAACGAGATACTCGACTCGCTTAAGCCTGCCTATGTGCAGGGAATTACCCTTTTAGGCGGTGATCCTTTTGAGGAGGAGAATCAGGAGGCACTTGTGCCGTTTATGAGAAGAGTTAAGGAGAGCTATCCCAATAAGGATGTGTGGGCTTACACAGGCTATCTGTACGAAGAACTGTTAGAAAACGGACGCAAGCACACAGAGTATACGGATGAGCTTTTATCTATGATAGATGTTCTGGTAGATGGTCCGTTTATAGAGGAACAGAAGGATATCACGCTCAAATTCAAGGGCTCTGCAAACCAGCGTGTGATAGACATGGAGAAGACAAGAGCAACAGGCGAGGTGTCTATACTGGAATTTACGAAAATATGATTAGAGGATTTGAAATGAAGAAAAAATGCGACAAATTATTAGGAATACTGTGCTATGCGCTTGGAATTTTAGCGGCGCTTTATGTGGGAGGTTATCTTATGCTGATTAAGCCTATTCATGTGATTATCATAGCATTTGGCAATGATATGCTGACACTTCCACTCTTGCTTGAGAGTATCATAAAGATAGCATTTTCTACGACATTTGCAGGGCTTGTGTGGTGCATCGGATACATAGGCTACAACTTTTTTAAGGGAAATGAGGACCCTGACTGGGCGGCTATAGAAGCGCGCTTCAGAAATAAGCACAGTGATACAACAAACGAAGATTTACTGAAGGAGAGAGAAGTATGATAGTCCGTGTACCTGATTATTTTTCAGAGTTTAGCTGCATAGCCGGAGACTGCAAGGATAGCTGCTGTCTGGGCTGGGAAATTGATATTGATGAGGATTCATATGAGTATTATCAGACACTGCCCGGAGAGGTCGGAGAGCGTCTGAGAAAGGGCATGTATGAGACGGAGGATGGCGGGCACGGCATCCGTACAAACAATTGTGGGCGCTGCATTATGCTAAATGACAAGAATCTGTGTGATTTGTACATAGCGGCGGGAGAGGCATCGCTTAGTGAGGTGTGTACCGATTTCCCGAGGTTTGGCATAGAGTACAGAAACGTGGAGCAGAAGTGTCTGAGCCTTGCGTGCGAGGAGGTCTGCCGAATATTTTTCAGCAAAACAAAGCCTGTTAAGTTTGTAGAGCAGGAGCTTTTTGGCGACAGCGATGATGACCAGGGAGTCACAGAGGAAGAGGCAGCCTTTTTCGAGGAGGTGCAGCGCGAGCTGATTGCCATACTCCAGGACAGGACAAAGCCAATCGGAGTACGCGTGGATGAGTACCTTGACAGGGCAAACGAGTACCAGAAGAAACTGAGCCAAAACGATGTTGAAAAGCATATAGACTGGCTTTCGTTTAATGATTTCTCATTTGAGCATTTTGATATCCGCTTCGGTATCATCAATGAGATGGAACTATTGCGCCAGGTATGGCAGGATTTCAAGGATGATATGCAGACAGTCCTCACTGAGACTGATTATGAAAAACGCATGAAGGAGTACATGGCTAGCGGCGATTACCGTGAAAACGATATTGAGCAGCTTCTTGTATATTTTACCTTCAGATATATCATGAATGCCATTTATGACTCAAATATCATGGTTTATGCATATTTAAGCGTCATGTTTACCATGATAGTCAGGGATATGAATGCCACTCGCTTCTACAAAAACGGTGGCAGCTTCACCATAGAGGATCAGATGGAGGTGGCAAGAATCTTCTCAAAGGAAGTGGAGCATTCCGAGGAAAATGTGGAGGCCGCCAAGGAAGAAATTATTTGGGGATAGCTGATTAAAAGATTAAATCTATAATTAAAAACAATAAACTTTTTTATAGTTTTTTAGTTTTTTAGTTTTCAAAATGAGCTTGCACAGAAATGTGCAGGCTCTTTTTGCGTGAAATAATTATGTCATATATATGTAAAATTATGACATTTATATATTAAGAAGTTGTTGAAAAAAATTATTAACAAAATTTCAAATGAAAAATTATCTATTATATCTAGGACCTTTAGTACTAAAAAGATTTCGCATATATTACATAAAATTAAATAAATAGTAAATTTTACCAAAATTTCGTGAATAAAATCTCTGTTTATCCTAATAGTCGAAAATCAACGAAAAGACTATAATATAAATACGAAAACGTGCGAAAGGGGATTTTCGTACAAGTATAACAAGAAAAGGAGAGGAAATATGAAGAAACTTTTAAGGAGAATGAGTGGTATAGTACTTGCTATTGTCATGGTATTTACGCTGCTCCCGTCGTTGCCGACAGTAGCTGCGGCAGCCGGCAACTTTGACAAGCAGACTATCACGATGCACTTTAAGAAGCCTGTGAGCGATTGGGATAAGGTATGTGCAAAGCTAGCTTGTGGAACGAGCTGGAATGCAATTTCACAGTATTCCAAAGCGGAGCAATGGCCGGGAATTGAAGTGCCAACGGATAGTGCAAACACAGGCTGGTATACGTTGACAATTGATATGAAACCAGATCAGTTTGACTGCATATTCAATAACGGAAATAATGGAAAGCAGACAGAGAATATTTGCTTTACTCCGGATAAAGAGACTACAGAGAAATGGGTAGAGTTTGGTGCAGACGGTAAAACACAGGTATCAGAAGAAAAGCCAGCTGATTGGAAGGAATCAGACAAGAATGCTATTGAAAAAGAGGCTTTGTCATCAGTAAAAAGTCCTGTTGTAAATGATGATAAGACAGTTACATTCAATCTTGAAGCGTTTGGAACATATGAAAATGCCAAAGAGGTGTCTCTTAGGGGAACAGTACCGGGAACAGATTGGGATAACGGAGTAAATATGACAAAAACCGGTAAGGTTTTTTCTTATACGACAGCCGTGTTAAATCCAGGTGTTTATGAATACAAATATGTTATTGATGGAGAGTGGAAAAAAGACCCTGTAAATCCAGAAGATAAAAATGGTAACAGCAAGCTTGTAGTACCGGGTCTTGAAAGTAAGGCACTTACTGTAACAGAGGGATCAGCTCTAGAACTTCCGGACAAGCTTAATCTTTACAAGGCAGACGGAAATGAGGAGCAGGTTGGTGTTACATATAAATTAAAAGATACAAATGACAAGGTTACACTTGACGGCAATAAGCTTACGGTGGCTAAAAAGTCAGGCATCAAAGAAGTAAAGCTTGTTGCAACTGCTGGTAGTGAGACATCAGAGATTACAGCAAAAGTAGTAGCAGAACAGTACACATATAATATCTACTTTTATGATTCAAATGCTGCCCACATGGATGTAAATGCTGCAGATGTACATATGTGGGAAATTGGAGGCTCTGCTATTGAACCTGTTTCTTTTACAGAAAAAGTAAAGTTTTCTGATGGTAACGAGTGGCTTAAGGCTTCAATTACTACAGATTTAAAAAATATCGGAATGATTCCACGTTCAAAAGGAGAATGGTCTTGGCAGACAGATAATCATACATTTAATAATACAGATGCAAATAAGACTGTTGATTTGTATATTGTATATGGTGACAAAAACACATATACAAAGCTTCCGGCAATTAAAGAGCAGAGAGAAAGAAAAGTTATTGTTGAGTATGAGCGTCAGAACAATGATTATGATGGTTGGAACATCTATTCTTGGAACAGTGGATTTGGTAAAGAAACAGAAATCTACACACAGGAGATTAACGGAAAACACTATATTATAGTTCCTGTAAAGGATTCTGAAGCAGACATGAATCTGGGCTTCTGCGTCAGAAAGAGCGGAAAAGCTGAAGCAGATAAGTGGCTTGAGAAGGATGGTGGAGATCACTCTATTTTCGTACCTGCAAACCAGACTATTGTAAAAGCCAAGCTTGTACAGGGCAAAGGTGTTACAGAGGTTCTTCCATACAACAAGGGTTATGAGATGAAAGGAAATGAGGATAAGATTTCCTTCTACTACAGAGATGACAGCCTTATGACAGCTGATAATGAGAAATCATTAGATGGCAAAGTGAAAGTTGTTATAAACGGACAAACTCATGATATGACATATAATGCAAAAACAGAGCGTTATGAATATGATGTGAACGGATGTAAGTCTGGAGAGTACACATATTACTACATTGTTGATGGCAAGGACGTGCTTGATGCATTCAATACAAACAGAAAAAATGTTGATGGAAAAGATGTATCATATTTCACATACAAAACATTTGACAACCTTGGAATCAAGGCTAGCCTGTCAAACAGCAAGATGAATTATAATGAAAACAATGTGCTTAGCGTAGAATTTGATGGAGCTGACAAGGATGCTATCACAAAGGCTGAGGTCAGCAGCATTACAGCAGACGTTTCAGCGCTTGGACTCGATACATTAAGCATAGAGCCAAAGCTTATGAAGGGCACAATATCAGTAACAGATAAAACTGCACTTGGAACAAAGAATATCCCTGTAGTAGTTACAGATATTTATGGAAACATCTACAAGACTTCTACACAGGTAGAGGTTACAAAGAATAACAGCTCAAGCTTTGATTGGGATGAGGCTGTTATCTATATGACATGTACTGACAGATTCTATGATGGAAATACTTCAAATGATAAAGCTTACAATACAACAGATGTATTTGATAAGAAAGGAAGCTTAAGCTATCATGGAGGAGACTTTGCAGGACTCGAGCAGAAGCTTGATTATCTCGAGAATTTAGGAGTAAATACTATCTGGATTACACCGATTGTTGAAAACTCAGATACAAAAACAGATGATAATGGGAAAGAAATTCCTTCAACAGGATACCATGGATACTGGGCAAGTGATTTTACAAATCTCAATCCACATCTTGGAACAGAGGCAGAGTTTAAATCACTTATAAATGCAGTACATGCCCGCGGTATGAAGCTGATGGTAGATGTAGTATTGAATCATGCAGGATATGGCACTGAGGATCACTTTAATTCTATCTTAAAAGACACAAACGGTAATACTGTTAAGATGCTCAGAGATGATTCAAACACAGTTACAGGTGACGATGTATATGACGCACTTTCAAAATTACCTGATTTTGTTACAGAGAACGAGGATGTAATGAATCAGCTCGTTGAGTGGCAGACAGACTGGGTTAAAAAGTATGATATTGATTACTATAGAGTAGATACAGTTAAGCACGTTAACTCAGAGACATGGGCAGCATTTAAAAATGCGCTTACAGAGGCCGATGCAGAATTCAAGATGATTGGTGAGTATTCAGGAGCAGGATATGGAAATACAGCAGGAGAGCTTGGAACAGGAAGAATGGATTCACTTCTTGATTTTGACTACAATGATCAGGCTGTAAACTTTGTATCAGGAAATGTTGAGGGAGCAGAGTCTTTCCTTGAGAGCAGAAATAATTCTATCAACAATACAGCAACACTTGGAGCTTTCTTAAGCAGTCATGACGAGGATAGCCTGGTAGACAAGCTTACGAAAGAAAAAGGAATGACAGAGGAGCAGGCACTTAATGCAGCAAAGGTAGCAGCAGCCCTTCAGCTTACATCAAAGGGTCAGACGGTTATCTACTATGGTGAGGAGCTTGGCCAGCATGGATTAAACAATTATCCAATTCAGAGTAACAGATATGATTTCGACTGGGCTGCGCTTGAGAGCCAGAAAACAGATGCTTCAAGTATGTATAACCACTATAAGAAGCTTCTTGCAATCAGAAATGATTACAGTGCACTCCTTTCAAAGGGAACAAGAAAGAACATTGCTACATCAAATGATGAGGGCTACAGTGTATTTGAAAGAGCATATGATGGAAATGCCCTTACAGTTGCACTCAATGTAAAGGATGCCGCTAAGACAGTTACTATTCCGGTTAGCTTAGCAGCAGGAACAGAGGTAAAGGATTTATATAGCGGTGCTACCTATACTGTAGGAAGTGATAAGGCAGTAACAGTTACCATTCCGGCAGCAAAGGACGGTGGAACAGTCATTCTTGCTGAGGTGAAGAAAACAGTAGATCCAACACCGGCAGACCCGGGCAAGAAAGATCCAACACCAACACCAGCAAAGAAAGATGGAGTTATTTCCGTAACAGATAAGGCAGCTATTGAAACCAAAAAAGCAGCTCCAAAGAGTGGCGATGACAATGAAGCAGCTACATATGTATGCTTACTTGGACTCGCAATGGTTGCAATCACAGCAGCTACATATCGCAAGAAAAAAGCTTGCAAATAAAACAGCTTTTAAACTAAACATTTTATAAACCTCTTAGATGCCGCACCTTCGGGTGCGGCATTTTGCTATAAATTGGGAAAGAAGTCGTATTGCTATCATCATGTTAAATACATTATAATAAGAAGAAAACAGCTAAGGCTGTCAAGGAGGAAAAAATAAGTAATTGAATATATTGTCAAATGTGATTAAATGTGTTTAAATATACTCAAAGGAGTAAATTATTATGAATACA
>OFMH01001517.1_pt1 | contig 12372 bp, 9 predicted proteins | sample 1541761 | NCBI WGS metagenome assembly OFMH01 (sample SAMN04209249, study PRJEB22552) | human gut metagenome | biome: gut; material: feces | host: Homo sapiens | place: USA: Oklahoma
CATCATATTGATGAGATAGGTAGGTGTGCCCGATCCGAACCAGTAATCATCCATTCTGCCATCAGCAAAGCAATTCAACAAACTGTAAGGATTGAAGACATCAGGCGATGGCCAAGTGAAGTGATAACCATCGTAATGGTCTTTCAGCTCCTGGATGGTCTCCTCCCTGCTCAGTTCCAGATGCTCGGCAAGAGCGTCGATGTCATCGCTCATCTGGGTCAACATTTCCTCCTTGGTGATACCGCAGATACCGGCGTATGGCTCGTCCATGCTCACATTCTTGATGTTGTTCAGCTCGCTGAAGATGCTCAGCTGCGAGAACTTCGTGATGCCCGTCAAGAAGACGAAACGGAGTAATGGCTCGCAATCTTTCAAGGGACTGTAGAAATTACGCATCGTATTGCGCAAAACATCGAGTTTTTCCTTCTCATGCGCCACATCCAGCAGCGGAGCGTCATATTCATCGATGAGCACCACAGCCTGCTTGCCAGTCTTTGCAGTAACTGTTCTTATCAAGTTGAGCAAACGAACGTTTGGGGCTGGAAAATCACAATCCACTCCAAACCTATCCTCATTTTCCTTCAATATATATAAGAGGTATTGATCCAGCTGATCCTTCTCCATGTGTTTGCCTCCAGCCAGGCTGAAGTGCAGCACGGGATATTCATTCCATTCTTTCTCCAGCTTTTCGATGGCAAGCCCCTCGAAGAGCTCCTTCTTGCCTTCGAAATAACTCTTGAAAGTGGAAACCAGCAGCGACTTACCGAAACGGCGAGGTCGGCTCAGGAAGAAATACTTTCCATCTGTATGTGTCATACGATAGATATATTCCGTCTTGTCGATATAGAGGTTGTCCAACTTGCGGATTTCCTCAAATGTCTGAATTCCTATAGGATATAATTTTCTTGCCATAACCAAATGCTATCTAATGAATTGCAAATATACATCAATTCTCCCAAACAACCAAGCATTTCTACGATTTTAACAAAAAAAACAATCCCAGCCCAGAAATTCCATAGAATCTCCAAGCCGGGAACCAGCACCAGACCACCCATGGCAATCAGCATCACGGGAAAAACGACAGTCCACCCAGCCTTGGTATCGGCGCATGATGCACCTTTCTCTCGTCAGGCATGTCAAATTCACATTACCATGAACTGGGAGGCGAATTAGAAAAATCTGCGTTAATTTGGGAACACCTTATTATAATATGATTATTCACGGGAAAAAATATGGGAAAAAGTTTGGTGAATTCAGTTTTTATTGCTATCTTTGCGAACGATTCTACCAAGAATCTATATTCTAAGAATAAAAACAGATAAAAAAATAACTTACATGCAACAACTTATGAAGAAAAATATATACAAATATAACATGCTGATTAGAAAGTTGGTGATACTCGCTGACTTCATCATCCTCAATTGCTTGCTATTGGGCCTTATTAACATCGAGTTCCTTCATGTACCCGAGTATCTAGACCAGAAAACAAAGATTACATTCTTAATTGCAAACGTTGCTCTCGCCATCGGCGAATACAACTATAGCACTATCATCCATATAAGACGAATCGGTTTCCAGCAAGTACTTAAGCGTACGCTCTTCCTGGTGCTTTGTACCGCCGTCTGCTTCATGATCTTCCTGAAATTCTTCAGTTATGGTGGAGCAATATTTACATTCGGTATCTACTTCGGCATCACATTCTATATTGCTTTGGTCATCAGTAGAATCATCGAGCTCAAGTTTCTGAAATATCACCGTGCGAGAGGTAGAAACATTCGTACCGTGGTCTTCGTGGGTAGCGATCCTGCCGTAAGAGAAATGTACATTACCATAACCGAAGACCCTTCTGCGGGTTATATCGTGAAAGGCTATTATGCCAATGATGACATTGCTGGAGCACCTCAGGAACTGAAAAAACTGGGTACCATGGAGGATCTTAACAGAATTTTAGAGTCCAAGCTGAATGATACCATCAACGGTTCATCCTATGATCTGGATGAGATTTTCTGCAGCTTGTCGCATCAGGAATCAGACCAGATTGTGAAGATCATGCGTTTCTGTGACAAGAACGTGGTGCATTTCTATTATCTGCCTCGTCTGTTCGGCGAATATAAGCTGCACCTGGATTCCCATAACTTTATGGGTAAGACGGTTTACACGAACCATCTTGAGCCGCTGTCTTCTGTCTCGAACCGTATTCTCAAGCGTGCCTTCGATATTGCCGTGAGTGGTGTGATCTGCCTCTGTTTCTTGCCTTTCATTCCAATCATCGCGCTGATTATCAAGATTCAGAGTCCGGGTCCTATCTTCTTCCGTCAGGCTAGAACGGGTCTGAACGGTAATACCTTCATGTGCCTGAAGTTCCGCTCGATGCATGTGAACAAAGATTCAGACAAGGCTCAGGCTACGAAGAATGACCCAAGAAAGTTTGCATTCGGCAACTTCATGAGAAAGACGAATATTGACGAATTCCCTCAATTTATCAATGTATTGAAGGGCGATATGAGTATCGTGGGTCCTAGACCTCACATGTTGTATCATACTGAGGTTTATGGTAGTTTGATTGATAAGTATATGGTTCGCCACTTCTCGAAGCCTGGTATTACCGGTTGGGCTCAGGTAACGGGTTACCGTGGTGAGACGAAGGAGCTCTGGCAGATGGAGGAGCGCATCAAGCGTGATATCTGGTATATCGAGAACTGGTCGTTCTGGCTTGACATCCGTATTATCTTCCTGACAGCCAAGAGTATTATCTGCCCGGATAAAAACGCTTATTAAATTTACTCCTCTAATGCCTTGATCTGCTTTTTGGGAGTTACTCCCAGATTCTTCAGACTCTCTACCCTTCTCATTACATTGCCGGTACCATCATAAAGCTGCATTTTCGCTTTATCATAGGTACCGGAGAGGCGAGTGAGGAGATCACCTATGCTCGTGAAGGTGTCTTCGAAAGTCGCTACCTTATCATATAGATCGGCTGCCGTCTTCACGATTTTCTCCACATTCTTATTCTGACGATCATACTGCCAGAGATTATACGCCAGCTGCAACGCCATCAGGAGATTGCTCGGAGATATGATGATAATCTTCTTCTGATAGGCATAGCGACTCAAATCAGGCTGCTGCTTCATCGCTGCGATATAACTCGTTTCGTTAGGGATGAACATCAGGACGAAGCCGATGGCATCATCCACTAACTTCGAATAATCCTTCTCCGCTAACTCATCGATGTGCTTGCGCACACTCTGGGCATGCGACTTCATCAGCCTCTCCCGCTCCTCATCGGTCTCTGCCGCCAAGGCATCGGTATAGGCGGTGAGAGATACCTTGCTATCTATCACCACGCTCCTGCCTTCCGGGAAGCGGACGATGACATCGGGACGGAAGTTCTTGCCGTTCTCATCCTTGGTGTTCTCCTGGATAAAGAACTCCTCGTCCTTGCGCAAACCGCTGTTTTCCAGGATGGTTTCCAATACCATCTCGCCCCAGTCACCCTGCATCTTACTGTCACCCTTCAATGCCTTGGTAAGATTGGCGGCATCGGAACCAATCTTAGAGGTCTGCTCCTTCAGACTTGTTACCGCCTGCTGCTGTTCCTGCTGGAAGAGTTTCATCGTTGCCTCGAAGGTACTCTGCAGTTCCTTCTTATTCACCTCGTTCTGGGTCTTGCTCTCTTCTACCGATTTCTTGAAATCGGCAAACTGCTCCTTGATAGGTTTCAGGAGTTCATCCATCTGGAGTCGGTTGTTTTCCTGGAGGGCCGACTGCTTGGCAGCGAGCTGTTCGGCAGCAGCTTTCTGCTGTTCGATGGTCATACGATGCATCTCCTGCTTCAGGCTTTCGAGTTTCTGCGCCCACTGCTGGTCGCTTTCAGCACGGAGCTTTTCGGCAAACAGCCGTTCATTCTCCATCTGGGCTTTCAAGGATTGAAGTTCAGAAGCATGATGCAGATTACTCTGGTCTATGTTTGCCGCCAGCACCTGAGCCTTTGCTATGAGCTGCGTTTTCTCCTCTCCCGCCTTTTTTCCTTCCATCAGCTTGCCCACGAAGAATCCGATGGCAAGTCCCACTATAATTCCAATTATTATCTCCATTTATCTTTTTTCTTATTAAAAATTATTTAAAAATCAGTTTCTCCGTTCTATCAGCCAGGAAAAGAGGGATGTTGATAAAGGAATCATCCCTCTTGAGATTAAGCATCGAATATCTGATGCGCAAACCAGGTGAGTACCTTTTGTTATACTCTATCAAACTACGCCCCGTGACACTTGTACCCGACTTCACTTCCACAGGAATAACTTCCAAACCATGCTGAACAATAAATTCCACTTCTGCTTTATTACCCGAAGCCCAATAATGGGAACAATTAACGCCATTAGCCACTAAACTCTGAAGAATATAATTCTCTGCCAAAGCGCCCTTATATTCTTTAAATATAGGATTATCAACCAGATAAGCCTCAGAACTCAAATCAGCAAGCACTCTCAATAATCCCACATCAAGACTATAAATCTTGAAGATGCTCAAATCTTCATACGATTTCAAAGGCACTTGCGGAGTAGAGCACAAGTTTACCTTATATATCAATCCCGCATTTTTAAGCCATGTAAGAGCATCCTCATATTCCCGCGCTCTTGCACCAGGACGAACCAGCTGATAAACAAACTTTCTATTTTCCTTAGCCAACTGTGACGGCAAAGACTGCCAAACATGCGAAATTCTATTAGCCAGTAAAGGCGTAGCATGCTTCACAAAGTCCAAGGAATAATCTTGCAAGATATTACGTAGAGTTGTTTCCACGCCACTCAGATCCTTCTCTATCATCTTCATTGCCGCAGCTGGCATTCCACCAGATATACGATAGGCAGTAAATGCCTGAGAAAGTCTATCAAAAAAAACGTCAGGAAGAGGTTCCAAGCTATCTATTGACATATAATATTGGTAAAGCCTTTCATCTCGCTGCTCCAAAAACTCAGAAAAAGTGACAGGATACATATTTATATGGTCAACCTTACCCACAGGAAACGAAAAGCCTTGATGGCCAAAAGTCAACCCCAAAAGAGAACCAGCACAGGCCACAACATATTCCGGCGTCTTTTCGCAGAAATATTTCATTGCGCTAATGGCTTCCGGACAGTCTTGTATCTCATCAAGAATAAGCAAAGTCTTCTGAGGCAAAATAGGTTCTGAAGTAAGATACGACAATTGCTCGATGATTTGCAGCGGGTTCTTGGTCTTGCGAAAGATATCGCAGACTCCCTCTTCTTCATCGAGACTAAAATATGCGCAATGCTCAAAATATTCTTCTCCGAACTTCTGAAGTACAGAAGTCTTTCCTACTTGTCGAGCGCCCAGCATTATCAATGGTTTACGGTCTTTTTTAGCTCTCCATTGTTTTAATTCTTGAATAATCGTTCTATTAAACATTTTTTAGTACCTCCATCGTTAAAGTGCGGAAAATGTGTAAGTTTACACATTTTTGATACTTCTTTTGTGCAATTCCCCACATTTTTCACACTTGAGTTTTATTTTTCATCGCAAAGATACTAAAAAAAAGACAAGCGAACAAGCTATTACTGCATTTTTAACCAACTTTATTACATCATTTATTTCAAGAAGAGCATAAGACCATACGTAAGATTCTTTCTAGCTCATTAAAAAAAACGAAAAACAAGGGAAAACAGGTGATTAAATGAAAAATTTGCATTATCTTTGCAAAGGCAATTGAAATTGAAGAAAACAAATTGAAATTGAAGAAAACAATAGAAACAAAATAAAGATATAGACTATGATCAAAAGATTATTATCCTTTTTAGACGCTTCGCCAGTGAACTTCCTGGCTGTGAAGAATATCTCCGAGGAATTGGAGAAAAATGGGTTCAGACGATTGAACCCTGAGGAGCCATTGGGCAAGGTTGTGGCTGGTGACAAGTTCTTCGTTACCAAGAACGACTCTTCTATCTATGCTTTCCAAATCGGAAAGAAAACGCTGGCGGATGCCGGCTTCCACATGATCTGCGCGCACTGCGACTCTCCTACCTTCCGCATTAAGCCTAACGCTGAGATGCTTTGCGAGGGCGGTATCGTGAAACTGAATACCGAGGTTTATGGCGGTCCGATTATGTCAACCTGGTTCGACCGTCCACTCACTCTGGCGGGGAGAGTGATCGTAAAGGGCGAGGATGCGATGCATCCGAAGACGCTCCTGATCCATATCCAGCGACCTCTGCTGCAGATCAGCAATCTCGCTATCCACTTCAACCGACAGGTGAATGATGGCGTGAAGCTGAGCAAGCAGAAGGATGTGCTCCCTATCCTCGGCATCATCAATGATGAACTGGAAAAGGGCAATCTGCTGATGAACGTGATTACCGGCGAACTGAATATCCAGAAGGAGGATATCCTCGACTTCGACCTCTATCTGGCGGATGCCACTCCTGCCTGCACCTTCGGTGTACACGATGAGTTTATCTCTTCGGGAAGACTCGATGATTTGTCGATGTGCTGGGCGGGCGTAGAGGCTCTGACGGCGGCTGATGCCCAGGATACTACTCAGGTGCTGGCGATTTTCGACAATGAGGAGACGGGGTCGCAGACCAAGCAGGGTGCGGAAAGTCCTTTCCTCTCTTATATGCTGCAGCGCATCGCTCTTGCACAGAGCGGAACGGAGGAGGCGTATTATCAGGCAGTGGAGCGTGCCTTCATGATTTCTGCGGACAATGCGCATGCCTGGCATCCTAACTACAGCGAGAAGTTTGACCCAACGAATCATCCGATGCTGGGGGGCGGTCCGGTCATCAAGTTCAATGCGGCACAGAAGTATGCGAGTGATGCGGTATCTGCTGCCATCTTTGCGAATATCTGTGAGGCAGCGGGTGTACCTTGTCAGCGTTTCGTGAACCACAGTGATGTGGCTGGCGGAAGCACTTTGGGCAATATCCTCGCCTCTTCCATTCCATTGAAGGGCGTAGATATGGGTAATGCCATCCTCGCCATGCACAGTTGCCGTGAAACCGGCAGCGTGATGGATCACGAATACTGCGTGAAGGCTTTCACCAAGTTCTATCAGTTATAATTTAAAAGCTTTTGCCCTTACAGGGCGACAGGCTTGCATCCATAAATACCCAGGGCGATTGCCCTGGGCTAGGAGCTTCTGCCCTTTACCTTTCCCTTCGGCCGGTGACCGTTGGTTCAGGGCGTTAGGAGCAAACAATCCTATAATTTAGAAATAAATTCTGCAAGCGCCACGCCCGGCTCAGCCTGTTTCATGAACTGTTCGCCCATCAGGAAACCTCTGAAGCCGCCTTCTTCTCTCAACCGGAGAACCGTCTGCGGGTTGGAGATGCCACTCTCGCTCACCCTGCACACATCCTTCGGAAGTTTCTCTGCCAATCTGAAGCTGTTCTCCACATCCGTAAAGAAGGTTCCGAGATTTCGGTTGTTGATGCCGTACATATCCGGTTCCAGTTCAGCATACTCGAAGTCGCGCTCATTATGCATCTCGAGCAGTACCTCCATGCCCAGCTGGTGTGCCATGTTCATGAGTTGCTTACACTCCTCCTTGGTCAGGCAGGCCGCAATGAGCAGCACGGCAGAAGCTCCGCAGTATCTCGCCTGCAGCAGCTGGTATTCCTCTACCACGAAGTTCTTATATAAGATAGGTAGGGTAACGCCCACATGGCGCGCCTCCTGAATATACTCATCATATCCTCCGAAGTAATCAATGTCGGTGAGGATGCTGAGCGCCGAGGCTCCGTTCTGCTGGTAGGCGAGCGGGATGATGCTCGGCTTACCTTCCTGTTTGATCCAGCCCTTAGAAGGCGATTTGCGCTTGAATTCAGCAATGATTCCCGTTTCCGAGTTCATCAGCGACTCCTTCATGCTTCCGCCCGGCACCTTTCCCCCATCTTCCTGCATTTTCTGCTCGGTGAGGGTTATCATCTGCCGTGGCTGGATAAAGCGCTTGCGCTGCTCAATCTCGATTCTTTTATGAGCCACAATTTCCTCTAAAATATCAGCCATTTTTTTCGTTTTTTTATTTAAGATAAAGACTTGGGGAACCAGCGATGGAATCGCTGGGAATGGGGGCGCAAAGGGGGACAAAGGGGTTAAGGCTCTTTTTACCCTTTTACCTTTTTACCTTTAAAGCCCCTTTAACTATTGATCTCTACGAATTTCTTAAAGGTAGCGAGTGCCTTACCCGAGTCAATGCTCTCTCTTGCTATCTCCACACATTCCTCTATGCTCTTCTGTCCTTTCTCCATTACCTGGATGCCGAAGGCTGCATTGGCGAGAACGATGTTCTTCTGGGCTGGGAGGGCACGGTTTTCAAGCACTGCATCAAAGATGTCCTTGGCCTCTTCCTCGGTTGCTCCGCCTCGCACCTCTTCCGGTTTGGCTATCTCGAAACCGAGATCCTGAGGCTTGAAGATCTTCTCATAGTTGTTGGTGGTTACCTTGAAGTCGCCGGTGAGTGAAATTTCATCATATCCGTCGATGCTGTTAACAATGCCGAAATCAATGCCTAGTTTCTGGTAAACCTGATTGTAAAGGCGCATCTGGTCGAGATTGGCTACACCCAGCAACTGGCACTTAGGCTGACTAGGATTAACAAGAGGACCTAACAGGTTGAACACGGTAGGAAACTGCAAAGCCTTGCGGATAGGACCTACAAACTTCATTGCCTTGGCGAAGAGCTGGGCATGAAGATAAACGATGCCTGCCTCGTTGATGCTGCGGTTCAGCTTGTCTATATCATCGGTAAACTGGACACCGTGGTTCTTGATGACGTTGCTGGCACCGCTCACCGAAGTAGCCGCATAGTTGCCGTGCTTTGCCACCTTGTAACCCGCACCCGCAATGACGAAGCAGGAAGTAGTAGAAATGTTAAAGGTGTTCTTGCGGTCGCCACCGGTTCCCACCACGTCAATGTAGCGGTCGCAATCCAGGATGGCTGGCACGCCTGTGGCAAGAATTCCGTCACGGAAACCGAGCAGTTCATCTACCGTTACGCCTCTCATCTGCAAACCGGTGAGCAGGGCTGTAATCTGTTCCTCAGGAAATGCACTCTTGGTGATTCCTACAATGATGTCTCGGGTTTCCTCACGAGAAAGTTCCTCGTGGTTCAACATTCTGTTCAAAATGTCCTTCATTTCCATAGTTAATATCTCCTATATTTTTTGTTTTTATTTTTCGTTGTAAAAGAAAAGGGGCCTGTCGTAAGTTACGGCAGGCCCCTAGTATATTATGTTGTTCACATCCACATACAGCGTCTCGACTCACGACTTCTGGAATCTTGAGTTACGCCACCACCATGATGTAGATACGAATGTATTCATATTGCTTTTTCTTTTAATTGTTTGTTACTACCAAAAACGAGGCGTTTCTTTCTTTTTAACGAAAAGATTCTCCTTCGTTCTTCATTTCTACCGCAAAAGTACAGTTTTTCTTTTAAACTACAAACTTTTTGTCGAGAAATTTTAAGATTTAACACTATTTTATCATCCAGCGCCCCTTTTTCTCCACTTTCGTCTCACGTTTTCTCCACTATACCTTATTATATATAGGGAGAAAGAAAAAGAAAAAAATATTTCGCCTGAATGTAATAAATTTCCCAATACGCCGTTATTTATTTAGAGAACAGGTTACGGAAAGAGGAAAACTCATCCTCAAGACATGCCCGTTCTAAAAACAAATAACAAGAAGTATTATTCAAATAAAAAGATTCACGCCTATGAAGCAAGTATTTACACCAAAGAAAATGAGACCTTCGGCTCAGACCATCTACTTCATCAAGCAGATAGCCTACTCCTATCATACCATGGTGCAAAATGGGAAGCTAAAGGTGTGCTATCCTAACTAAAAGAAGAAGAAGAAAGATGAAAACAATGGTATCCCCTTCATTGCTCTCAGCCAACTTCATTGACCTGAAGAGTGATATAGAGATGATTAACAAGAGTGAGGCCGACTGGCTCCACCTCGATGTGATGGATGGTGTCTTCGTGCCCAACATCTCGTTCGGCTTCCCTGTGATAGAAGCCGTGAGCAAGGTGTGCACCAAGCCCCTCGATGTTCACTTTATGATACAGCACCCGGAAAATTACATTGAGCAGACTGCCAAGCTCGGTGCCATGATGATGAACGTGCACTACGAGGCCTGCACCCATCTGCACCGCACCATCCAGCAGATTCATGCAGCAGGCATGAAGGCAGGAGTTACCCTCAACCCTTCTACCCCGGTATGTGTACTAGAAGACATCATCTGCGATGTAGACATGGTACTTTTGATGAGCGTTAACCCAGGCTTCGGCGGACAGAAATTCATCGAGAACACCATCAAGAAGATAGGCCGTCTGCGCCAGCTCATCAAAGAGAGCGGAAGCCAGGCACTCATCGAGGTAGATGGCGGCGTGCAGGCAGAAACTGCTCCAAGACTGGTGAAAGCCGGAGTAGACGTGCTGGTAAGCGGAAGTTATGTGTTCAAGAGCACAGACCCTTATGCTACCATCCATGCCCTGAAAGAACTCCACTAATCAAGATTCAGATAGATATTGTGCTCCTTAGCCATCTTGCGGAGGTTAAGGAGCGCATAACGCATTCTTCCTAGACTCGTATTGATGCTCACATTGGTACACTCGGCTATATCCTTGAAAGACATCTGCTGATAATAACGCATATAAACCACCTCGCGTTGTGGAGCCGGCAGAAAGTCTACCAGTTTCTTCACATCACGGAGCACCTGTTTGCGTACCATCTCCTGCTCAGCACAGTCTGCCTGAAAATCTTCGCCTCGCAGACAGGAAAGATCATTGTCGTTCCCCTGTTCAACCATGCGGAATACACACTGACTGCGATAACCGTCGATGATGACATTATGCGCTATACGCATTAACCACGAAATAAATTTGCCAGAACAGGAATACTGGCCAGCATGCAAACGACTGATAGCCTTTACGAATGTCTCCTGGAAGATATCATTCGCCAGATCCTCATCGTGAACCACGAAAAGGATGTAAGAGAACAGTTTCACCTCGTTGCGTGAAAGCAACAGGTCAAAGGCTCTGTTGTCGCCCCCGACATAAGCCAGGGCCAACTCTTCGTCTGTCATATTATTGAGTTTTCTCATTTTCTTAATCTTATTTATTAAGTAAATGTCTATCCAATAGGCTACCCAGTATTTATTGCGTTAATAATGTTAAATATCGTTGCAAAGATAACAATTTATTTTGAAAACACCAAACTTTTTTGCAAAAACATTTAATTTTAACATTACCAGTACCTGTTTTCCAAATAAAATTCGTAACTTTGCACCGATGTGTTAAACATCAAACCCAAACAAACGAATAAACAGATTCATACAAATAAATAAATACAAATAATCATAAAACTAGAACAAAGACAATGAAGAAATTCTTTAAGACCTTACTCGTTGCCCTGCTTCTCATCCCAGCCTGCGCTTGGGCCGACGGATGGAACGATGATGAATATCAGCGCATTGAACAGAGCATACAGTTGCCTAATATCAAGCAGGCAACCAAGAAGTATGTAATTTCTGCCTATGGAGCCAAGCAGAACGCTTCGGCTGCACAGAACCAGAAGGCAATCAACAAACTCATCGCCCTCGTCTCTAAGAAAGGTGGCGGTACCATCGTCATACCGAAGGGTACCTGGCGCACAGGAGCCATTGAGATGAAGAGCTTCGTAGAACTGAACCTCGAAGAAGGTGCCGTACTGCAGTTTGCCTTTGAGCCAAAACTCTATCCGCTGGTTCGCACCGCATGGGAAGGATTGGCATGCTGGAACTACTCTCCATGCATCTACGCCTACAAGGTTTCCGACATCGCCATTACCGGTAAAGGTACCATCGACGGAGGCGGCAACAATGATACATGGTGGCAGTGGAACGGCAATCCTTACTTCGGATACAAGGAGGGCGTAACCAAGGAACACCAGAAGATGGGCTCCCGCGCCAGACTGCAGAAAATGGCAGAAGACGGTGTGCCTTTCGATGAGCGCAAGTTCGGTATGGGACAGGGTCTCCGCCCTCAGCTCGTCAACTTCGTACGCTCTGAGCGCATTCTCATCAAGGACGTAAAGATGATCAACTCGCCTTTCTGGGTGATGCATCCTCTGCTCTGCAAGGACATCACGGTAGACGGCGTAACCGTTTGGAACGAAGGACCTAACGGAGACGGATGCGACCCTGAAGCATGCGAGAATGTACTCATTCAGAACTGTATCTTCCACACCGGCGACGACTGCATCGCCATCAAGAGCGGACGAAACAACGACGGTCGTCTCTGGAACAAACCATCTAAGAATATCATCATCCGCAACTGTCGCATGGAAGACGGACACGGTGGCGTAGTCATC
>OFMH01001520.1_pt1 | contig 12342 bp, 10 predicted proteins | sample 1541761 | NCBI WGS metagenome assembly OFMH01 (sample SAMN04209249, study PRJEB22552) | human gut metagenome | biome: gut; material: feces | host: Homo sapiens | place: USA: Oklahoma
GCGACAGCATAAAGCTAATGGCGATTACTTTCGCTGCATGAGCTGTAAGCATAGAATAAATCCCCGTGTACGCTAAAAAATATACGCTGCAGGAAATAATTGCAAATGCTCCGGCATGAGAATCTTTTAAAATCTCCAGTCTGCGTTCCATCGGCTGATAGGAACTTAAAGCATCCTGTGTATCCAAAAAACCATCCAGATGAATTCCGCCAGTAATAAAGATGGGAATCAGCACTAATAAAATCGTCAAAAAAAGATTACTACTGCCTGGTATTCCAGAAGATAAAGTTTCCTGCCTGTCAGCCAGCCAGCCTCCTGCCTGATAGACAACCCATGACGCCAGACCGATAACAGCACCCACCCACGGAAAAAAACACATCGCAAGCGACATATTTTCATCTGTCCATTCACTTTGTGGCATGGGAATCTTGCTGTACATAGAAAATGCAATTTTAAAACTATTCCACATTTTTTTCATACTACTTTGTAACCTTCCTATTTCTATATCCCATCATAGTTGGGACTTTTGACTCCAACATCATTTTACTATTTGCTCATTTTATCTTAATCGGGATTCCATAGACAACTTCTGTTACCTGATCTGCCATTTTTCCAAGCTCCTGATTGATCTTTCCGAGAAGTCCGATATATTTTTTTGTTTCTTCTGAATAATCCTGCAGATCACTATGCACTTCGTTCGTCACAATCGCCAATCGCTCCGTCTGTGTGTTCAAATAACGGATTCCTTCTACAATCGTCTCCAGAACCACTTCATCCTCTGCAAGACTTCCATCTTCCTGATATAGCACATCCGCCAATAAATTGGAAACGCACTCTAACAGAATTCCTCCTGTTTTAGCATTCTCCTGATTTTTTTCGTTCCTACAAGTTTTATTGATATCTAAGATACTTTTACTTCTCTTCCACCTTTGGATAGAATCATCAAGCGTCCTCAAATCTCCATAACACTCCAGCGTCTGAAATCCTTTTCCGGAGCGCATCTGCCTGTGGCGTTCAATCTTCTTTTGTGTCTCTGCACCAAATGGACGCATGGTCGCAATATACAGATATGGGCATATCGCTTTTTTTTCTTCGCTTTTCTCCGGTTTTCCGGTCAGCCACATTTCCGCATAGGCAGATTTTCCACTTCCACTGCCCCCGGTTATTACATGCATCATCATTTTATCCCCAGACTTTCTTTGAATATTCTATTTATCTCCTAATTCTTCATAATCATCAATGTGAATATCGGAAAATGTACTCATTTTCTCATATACAGCCAACGCCATATCCAGTACCGGAAGAAATGCAACAGCTCCTGTCCCTTCTCCAAGACACATATCACAAGTCATAGATGCTTCCCTCCCAAGTGCCTTAAGAAGAATATGCATTCCCGGCTCTTTGGACACATGAGACACAATGATATATTCTCTGACTTTATTGCACATTTGCACTGCTGCAAGTGCCGCTACCGCTGAGATGAAACCATCCATAATTACCGGAACGTGGTAATACGCTCCGCCCAGATAAATTCCAACAAGTCCGGCAAGATCAAATCCTCCTACCTTTGAAAGTACATCTACCGGATCATCTGCATTTGGCTTATTTTTTGCAATGGCTGTTTTGATAGCACATATCTTTCTTCTAAGACCAGCACTGTCAAGTCCGGCTCCTCTCCCGGTCATTGTCTCCACTGATTCATCTAAAAGGACACTCGCCACTGCACTGCTGGTCGTTGTATTACCGATTCCCATCTCTCCGGTCGCAAGTATCTGATATCCTGCTTCTTTTTTCTCTTTCACAAGATGCACTCCTGTCAGGATTGCCTGAAGCGCCTCTTCTCTTGTCATTGCAGGCTCTTTCACCATATTCTTTGTTCCATAAGCAACTTTATAATTCGGTACTCTTGTATCACGAACCATACCAATGTCTATCGGAAACAGATCTACCTCTGCACTCTGACACATAATCGCGGCGCTGGTAGCTCCTTCCAGAAAATTCTCTGCTACAATTGCAGTTACTTCCTGTCCAGTCTGTGTCACACCTTCTTCCACGACACCATTATCTGCACACATAGCTATCAGTGCACGATTCTTAAGTTCTACCTCGGCATTTCCAGTAATTCCGGCAATCCGGATAATATGCTCTTCCAACTTTCCAAGGCTATGTAATGGCTTTGCGATAGAATTCCATTTCTTCCGGGCAGTTTCCATAGCCACATTGTCCAGATTTTCGATTCCATCTATAATAATTCCAAGTTCCTCTTCCCTTGTCATCTATTAATAACCTCCTGCTTCTTAGCTTCCTATCCCTCTTGTCTATCCTGACATCATGCCTGTTAATCTTTTTCTTTATATCTTCTGCACGCACCCGCAAATGCTTCTGCAACTTGTGGATTTCCCATATAATGAATATGTGGATATCCTGCCAATATTGTATCTGTACTGATTATACACTCCCATCCCCTCGTGGACATCGGTTTTTTCGCTGTAAATGCATGACCACATTCTTCTGATTCGTAATAATGAAATTCATGTGCTGTAATGTTTCCAACATTATGACCAAAGACTGTCCCTTTGGATAATATAATATATCCAAACCTTCTCAGTTTTTCTGTCTTAAAGCTTTTTCCAAAAAGTGCTCCGGCCATATCATATATTTTCCCGTCAGAACCTTCCATCCGTTCCTGCAGATACATAAATCCTCCACATTCAGCAATACATGGTACTCCCAACGTTACTGCATGGCAGATACTTTCACGCATAGAATCATTTTCACTTAATTCTTTCGCATACAGCTCCGGATACCCTCCATAAAGAACAATTCCCTGTATATTCTCAGGCAGGCTTCTGTCGTGTATTGGTGAAAATGTGACAATTTCTGCTCCCAATTTTTTTAAGATCTCCAGATTATCCGGATAGATAAAACAAAATGCTTCATCATGTGCAACTGCAATTCGAATCCCTTTTTGCAAAGTGTCTGATAAGTTCAAAAGATGCTCTTTGACTTGTGTATCTTCCTGCATTGCTGATACATTCCGGGCAAGTTCTAATATTCCGTCCAAATCTACGGTATCTTCCATCACCCTTGCCAGATGTTCCAGCTTTTCATCGATTTTCTCTACTTCTTCCGGAATCTGCAAACCCAGATATCTGCTTTCCAGAACACATTCTGATACAACCGGAACATATCCATATACGCGGACTTTTAACTGTTCTTCTATCATCTGCTTCATCCTTGCATACATCATCGGGGAGATACGGTTTAAAATCACGCCCTTGATATGATGTTCTGTTTCATATTCCAAAAATCCTTTTACAACTGCAACTGCAGAGACAGAGACTCCTTTGCAATCTAAAATCAATATAGCTGGTGTATCTGTTGTATCTGCCACATCCCATGCGCTGGCATCTTTTGAAATTCCGGCAATTCCATCATAATATCCCATCACACCTTCCAGAACACAGATATCTCTGTTCTTTCCATGAGAAAGAAGTGATTGTCTCACTCCTGTTCTTTTGCACATAAAGGTATCCAGATTGTAACTGTCGATTCCAAGCACTTTCCGGTGGAACATCGGGTCGATATAATCTGGTCCACATTTAAATGCAGCACAATTAAGACCACGATTTTTCAGAGCCTTTAATATTCCACATGTAATCATCGTTTTTCCGCTTCCACTGGATGCGGCTGTCAATAATAATCTTGGAATTGCATTACTATTTCTGTTATTGGCTTTATCATTTATTGGCTGCATATTTTTTCTGTTTAACTCCTTGTTCAAAGTCCGGCCGTATAATTAATCTAATTCAAAACTTACAACATAAATCGGATTCTGTCCTGTCATCATATGATAACTTCCAACTACTTTAGATTTTGCAATATTGACCTGCACGATTTCATCATTTTTAATCGGATATTTTCTGCAATATTCCAGAGTCTGCGCCAATGTCTCCAGTGAAATAGCATTTAATACCACTCTTGCCTGTGGATTCTTTTTCCTGATAAGCTCCAGAATCTCTTCCAGTCGTCCTTTACTTCCTCCGATAAATACACAGTCTGGTGCCGGAAGATCTTTTAATATTTCCGGCGCACTGCCTTCAATAACTTTTATGTTGCTCACTGCAAATTTTCTGGCATTTTCCTCAATAAGACCAGCTGCCTCCGGATTGATTTCCACTGCATAAACCTGTCCGTCTTCTGCCTGAATTGCAGATTCCACAGATACAGATCCGGTTCCCGCCCCGATATCATATATAATATCCGACTTTCTGATTTTCATTTTTGAAAGACTGATGGATCGCACTTCCTCTTTTGTCATTGGAACATCTCCACGGATAAATTCTTCATCATTCATTCCATGAGTCACCGCATTTTCTCCACCATATGGATTGGCAATGAGCACCGCTGCAAGATTGTCTCCATCATAATCCAGGAATTCTGACACATTTCCTTTTAAAATCTGCTCTCCCTCATAAGTAAGCTCTGCCCCGACTGCCATGTTACAATCTCCAAGTCTGGCATCGATCAAAGTTTTTGCAAGCTTACGGACATCTGCTGCAGAACCTGTCAGTGTAAACGTATACTTATTATTTTTCACAGCTGCAAGAAGATTTTCCTCTCGTCCATGAATGCTGACAAGTTTTATGTCTTCCCATGGAATCTGAAGTTTTGCACACAAACTGGAAACTGTAGAAATTCCCGGTAAAATCTCTGTCTTTACACGATCAGGCTCACCACTTTTTTTCAGCCTGTCACGGATCGTTAAAATCAATTTCTTTGCACCACTGTAAAAGCCAGGATCTCCTGACAGTACAACTACTATATTTTCATCTTGTGGATGACTGAAAATATAATCCGTAATTTCCTCCGGTTTGTAAGCTGCAAATGTCTGCTGTCCTTCTTTTACAACAGATTTTAACATACGTGATGCACCGATCAGTACATCGGCTTCCTCACATGCCTTTTTAACTTCCACAGTCATTGAACCTTCTGTTCCCATTCCGATTCCTGCAAGCGTCACTTTTTGCATTGTTTTGAAATGATACTCTTCTTTTAACAGATCAATGATTTCTTCGTAAGTATATCCGGACTCTTCTTTCTGACGGCCCAGAACGATGATTTTCACACCAGCCTTTTTCGCTGCATTATATTTTTGCAGAAACCCTCCAATATTTCCCGAATCCTTTGTCACCATATAAGAAATGTCATAGCTCTTCATAATTGCATAATTCATTTCCACCGAAAATGGTCCCTGCATACAGATCAGATTCTTTCCGGTAAACCCAAGCTGTTCACACTTATGTGCCACTTTCGCTGTTGAAAGCACTCTCGCATAAACACGTTTTTTGTAATCTGTGAGATTCTGAAAAGCTGCCAGTTCTTTACTTCCTGTCGTTGCCAGAATATTTCCTGTCGTCTGCTCCAGATATTCAATTGCCTCTTCCATGCTATCCACATAAATGCAATCTGACTTTTCAGCTCCTGTATCCCTTAAAATCCTCAAATATGGAACTCCGGCTTTTTCACATGCATTTTGCAGGTTTTCTGTCACTTCTATCGCATAAGGGTGCGTCGCATCCACTACATATGAAGGATGATATTCATTGATAAATTCTATCATCTGATTTTCATCCATCCGTTCATGTGTTGTTGTAATATTACTTCCCTCTGGCAGCAGACTCTCTCCATATTCTGTTGCCACGCAGACATGAACACTGACTTCCCTTTTTACTAAAAATTCTGCCAGCCGTCTTCCTTCTGTTGTTCCTGCATATATTAAAATTTTATTTTCTGTCATATCGATATCCCCTTGGTGTAACCATTTTATCTTTAATTATTTTTGTCATTTTATTCCCTATATAAACGGTAGAAAACATATCTACCTCGGTATTTCGTAGCTCTTTCAGTGTCAGTATGTTCATACTTTCTTCTTCTCTTGCAATATTTCTCACAATACCGCATATAATACTTTCTTCTTTGTACTCAAGCAAAATATCACAAGCCCTTGCAAGATAATCTTTTCTCTTTTTGCTGGAAGGATTATATAAGGCAATCAGAAAATCAGCCTGTGCTGCCGCCCGAAGTCTCTTTTCAATCAGTTCCCATGGCGTCAGAAGATCACTTAAACTGATCAGACAGCAATCGTGTCCAAGCGGTGCACCAAGCACTGCTGCTCCCCCCATTGCTGCTGTCACACCCGGAAGAACCTCGATCTCGACTTCCGGATATTCTTCTCCGATTTCATACATGAGTCCTGCCATTCCGTAAATCCCGGAATCACCACTGCACACCATAGCTGTCACACGCCCTTTTTTTGCCTCTTCAAATGCCAGTCGGCATCGCTCCGGCTCCTTTCTCATCGGCGTTGTCATAAATTCCTTTTCCGGAAAATATTTTTTCATAAGATCTACATATACTGTATACCCGACAATCACATCACAGCCCTTTAGCGCTTCCACCGCTGCAACCGTCATCTGCTCATAAGCACCAGGTCCCATTCCAATCACATATACTTTATTCAAAATCCACACTCCATTTCTCCACTGCCACAGCAACTGTCACTCCTTCATGCGCTGTCTTGTGTACCAGAATTTTCTCCCCTCCGGCACACATAGCACTTCTTTCACACACATTATCAACACCTGTGGTCTGTTTTACAAATTCAGATCCTGTAAATGTCCCTTCTGCCTGTTCCAGCTCTTCTTTCGAAAATGTCTGAAACGGTATGTCATATTTTTCACAGTATGTACATAGTCCAGGCTCTTCCTTCTTTAAATCAATGCTTGCTGCAAGTTTCACTGCTTCCGGAAAAATCCCATAATCCTCAAGCACCTGTGTTACATGCTTTTCAATCTTTTCAGCATCAGTTCCTTTCTTACAGCCAATCCCTAAAACCACAGCTTTAGGAATCAAATACAACACCTGTGTTCCGCTTCCTGCAGGTGCATCGTTTTTACAGATTCCTATGTGGATCTTTAAAGCCCTTGAATCACATCTGTCTGACTCATGTATGAATTTTAATTCTTTTGGAATCTGTCCTATGACAGAGCATTCTGGTTCTATCTCTGCTAAAACTTGTTTGCCAGCCAAAATATCTGCAGATACGAGTTTTGCCAGTTTCATATCTTCTATATATAATCTATTTTTCTTTGCAAATATGTCAACCGCCCACTTCTGATTCAAATCTGTTGCTGTTGTGATCACGGCCTCCATGGAAAGCATTTGACTGAGTTTTTCTGCAAGTTCATTGGCACCTCCAATGTGTCCGGACAAGATTGGAATACAGTATTTTCCAAGCTCGTCTATAACCAGTACAGCCGGGTCTTCTTTTTTGGACACTACAAATGATGCAACTGCCCGAACTGCAATTCCTGCTGCACCTACATAGATCAAAACATCAGATACTTTCCAATGTTCTCCGGTCCATTCTTTTAGGCTTCCCTCATAAGAATCTGCCTCTTCTTTACATTTGACATTCTCTGCTACAAGCCAGTCTTCTGCCGACAAAGCTTTCCTGACTTTTCCAGCCGTCTTTCTTCCGTTTGCAGTAAAGCTCAGAATTGCAGCTTTCATCTAAGAATCACTTCCTTTCCGGAATTCAGTTGTGAATCCCGGATCATACAACTTTGACCGTTCATAATGGCTGTGAGTCACTACATTTCCCACAAGGATCAGTGCAGTCTTTGTAATCTGATGTTTCCTTGCTGTCTCCACAAGTGTATCTATCGTACATACATATGCCTCTTCCTCCGGCCATGTTGCTTTGTACACAATTGCTGCCGGCGTATCTGATGCATATCCTCCGGCAAGCAGTTCTTTTACCAGCTTTTCCAAAAGTCCTGTACTTAAGAAAAGAACCATCGTTGCACCATGTGCAGCAAAACTCATGATCTTTTCCCGCTCAGGAACCGGAGTCCTTCCTTCCGTTCGTGTAATAATAACACTCTGTGACACCTCCGGAAGAGTATATTCCAGATTCAGTGCTGCCGCCGCTCCACAAAATGAGCTGACTCCAGGGCAGGAATCATAATCAATTCCTTTTTCATCAAGAATGTCCATCTGCTCACGGATTGCACCGTAAAGACAAGGATCACCCGTATGAAGTCGTACGGTCATCTTATCTTCTTTTTCTGACTTTATCATAACCTCTATGACTTCTTCCAGTGTCATATAGGCACTATTATAAACTTCGCAGCCTTCCTTTGCATATTCCAGCAGTCCTTTATTGACCAGCGATCCAGCATAAATGATTACATCTGCTTCTTTAAGATATCGTTGTCCTCTTACCGTAATCAGATCGACCGCTCCCGGTCCTGCTCCTACAAAATGTATCATTAATTTTCTTCCTCCCACAAATGCATCAAAGTATCTACCTTACTTGTTTTTCCCAAAATTCCATACACATTTGAATATAAGATTGCCCCAACAGGCATCTGATCTGCCATGCGGTATTCCATATATTTTTCAATGGATCTCATGATTTGCCCGATTGTAGCTTCTCGCTCTTCTTCACTTAAAAGTGCAAGCGCATCATCGGTCGTCACGCAATCCAGAACCGCTCTGGCGCGATCTGCGGAAAATCCAGCCCGTAGCATTGCCGTTGCCAAAAGATCCATACGGCAGTCTGCCCATCTGGAATGCGTATTCATCACTCCACCTGATACTTTGATCAGCTTTCCGATATGTCCGGCAAGTACAAGCCCTTGAAACTTACAATCTGCTGCCATATCCATGCTCTGCCCTATATAATTACTGCATTTTACTACATCTTTATCCTGAATTCCATATGCTTCCCGCAGAAAATCCAGCCCATAATTCCCTGGCGCCATAATGAGATAGTTCTTTCCCCCTGCACGCCTGACCTTCATCTCTAATTCAATCGTATCAAGCAGAGCCTGTTCACTCATCGGCTCCACGATTCCACTTGTTCCCAAAACAGAAATACCGCCTTCAATTCCAAGTCTCGGATTAAATGTTTTCTTTGCCAGTTCTACTCCCTGCGGAATGGATATCTCTATTTTAATTCCGCCGTCGTACCCATACATTTCACACGCCTCTTCGACTTCTCTTAAAATCATCTGTCTCGGCACTCGATTAATTGCAGCATTTCCTACAGGCTGATCCAATCCGGGCTTCGTCACCCTGCCGACTCCAATGCCTCCGTCCAGAACTATACCAGATTTTATTCTGCTTACTTTACTGTATACTAAAATTCCATTTGTAATATCCGGATCATCTCCACTGTCTTTTCGTACTGCGCAGGAAACAGATTCTATATCCGGATTACTTTTATTACATTTATTAAATTCTTTTTGAGCCTCAGCGATCTTCAGTGTCAACACTTCTTTTCCTGGTAAAGACACTGTGACCTGATCTACGCTGACATTTCCAAGAAGCATTGTGACCGCGGCCTTTGTTGCTGCCTGTGCACACGTTCCTGTGGTATATCCTCTTCGGAGTTTTTTCGTCATAGTTTTTACCCTTCCAGTCTGAAATTTTTGAATTCATCATCGTTCGCTCTCTTCATTCTACCTATCTGTGTGAAGGTTGTCAAATCATTTGCCACTTCCATCTATTGTCTTTTTCTTTCAAGATTTTTATTGATGCCAGACTTTTCAATATCCGCGTGCCGAAATCTACATTCTGTGATACAATAAAGCAAGCAAAGAAAGGAGCCATTTTTTATGTCAGAACAAAAGCAGCGCGTCTATGACGCCTTAAACAAGCTCGGAATTAAATATGAAGTCGTAGAACACGAACCCGTACACACAATGGAAGACATGGACCGCCTCGGTCTTCCTGAGAAAGGAACTCTGTGCAAGAACCTGTTTCTCAGAGATGCAAAAGGAAAACGTCATTTTCTCATTACCTGTGATGAAAATGCTAAAGTAGACTTAAAGTCTCTTGGCAGACAGCTCGGTGCCGGAAACTTAAGCTTTGCCTCAGAAGAACGTCTCGAAAAATATCTCGGGCTCAAACAGGGAAGCGTATCTCCATTCGGTCTCATGAATGATACCGACCATGCAGTCGAATTTTTTATTGATAAAAACTTAAGCAAATGCAAAAGTCTGGGAATTCACCCATTAGAAAACACAGCAACAGTATTTCTCTCATTTAAAGATCTGGATAAGTTCCTGTGGAATCTGGATGTAGATGTGATGAAGATTAAATTATAACCAATAGGCAAAACGATATGAGGTTATCTTTCACTGGTAACCTCATTATGTCATATTATTTAACGTTAATTTAACGATTCAAATTTGTTTTTATATTTACATATTGTATTATCAAATTACATATGCTATAATGCCAATAGGCAAAACGATATGAGGTTATCTTTCATTGGTAACCAAAAAGCTGAAGGTGTGTCAGACCTTCAGCTTTTTTATTCCTACTTTTGGCAATGGGAAGGCTTAACCCCACAGGCTAGTTGCCCTCTACTTATCCCCGTCTAACCATTTGTTGATGCGGTGGCAAACCACACCAGCCACAACAGTGATAATAAACGATATGAGTACTTCTTTCACTGGCAACACCCCCTTTCTACGCTATATAGAGGGTAGCAACAGTGTTATTATATCATGTTTTATCCAATATTTATAGTATTGTTTTTATACAATCAACATGGCGTCTCCGAAAGAAAAGAAACGATATCTTTCCTGTACTGCTTCTTCATATGCTGCCAATACGTGTTCTCTTCCTGCCAGTGCTGATACTAACATAATCAGTGTTGACTCCGGCAGATGGAAGTTCGTGATCAATCCATCTAAAATCTTGAATTTATATCCCGGATAGATAAAAATCTCTGTCCAGCCACTTGTCGGTTTCAAATGTCCGGTCTCGTCCGCTGCTGACTCGATAGTTCTACAGCTTGTTGTTCCAACACAGATAACTCTATGACCGGAATCTTTTGCACGGTTGATCTTCTCAGCTGCTTCTTCGTCCACCTGATAGAACTCAGAATGCATATGATGATCTGTAATCTCATCTACCTTTACCGGACGAAATGTTCCAAGTCCTACGTGAAGTGTCACTCTTGCAATGTCAATGCCTTTTTCTTCTATCTCTTTTAATAATTCTGGTGTAAAATGAAGTCCCGCTGTAGGTGCTGCTGCGGATCCGGTATGCTTTGCATAAACAGTCTGATAACGATTCTTATCTTCCAACTGATGTGTAATATACGGAGGCAGCGGCATCTGTCCGAGCTGGTCTAAAATCTCTTCAAAGATTCCTTCATATTCAAACTTCACCAGACGATTTCCTTCTTCTACGATTCCAACGACCTCTCCAACAAGAATACCTTCTCCAAATACGATTCTTGTTCCAACTTTTGCCTTCTTACCGGGCTTTACCAGTGTCTCCCAGATATTATTCTCTTTTCTCTTTAATAATAAAATCTCAATCTTTGCTCCGGTTCCTTCCTTCGCTCCAATCAGTCTTGCCGGAATAACCTTTGTATCATTGATTACCAGACAATCTCCCTCATGCAGATACTCTGTGATTTCTTTAAATACATGATGGGAAAAAGCCCCGGTCTCCTTGTCAAGGACAAGAAGTCTGGAGCTCGAACGATCCTCAAGCGGATCCTGTGCAATCAGTTCTTCCGGCAATTCATAATAAAAATCCTGACGTTTCATAATTATGAATTCCTTTCCCTTTTATTCTTTACGTATCTTTTTCTGATATGTTTTCATTTACAGTTGCATTTGAAGCTATTTCTTTTTCTGATTTATTTTCTACCAGACGATAGCCATTATACACTGGTTTTCCCAGTTTCTCAACTACAGAACTCTGTGTATTTTCTGTTTTTTTCAATTCCTGTATCCCAGACTCTTTCATTTGGACATTTTCCTGCGTTTTTGACAGCTCACCCTCTGATGTCTGCTGTTTCTGCTCTTCTACATTTGGCTTTTCGCATTCTGGTGCAACTGTTCCCGGTTGCACCATCCATGCTTTTATCTTCTTCTGATAGACCACTCTGGTATCACAAAGCAGGTCATGAAATCCACGTTTTTCCGAATCAATTCCTGCAACAATATAACCGATATTCACCGGAAGGCTACATAAGAATCTTCCAACCGTCTCGCGGTACACCACATTGAACAGTGTCAGCTTCTCTTCCGGATTTTTTGAAACTACCCGGAGATTCATCGCTTTCTTTCCAAGTGTCGTTCCTGTCAGATAGGTAAATGCAATAAAATATAACACTTTCAGAGCATACAGTATGATATCTTTCAACGAATAATGAAACAGGATATCCGTTCCCGTTATCGCACCACCGCCAGCCAGTGAGATACCTGCAAATATCAGCCGCACGATCAGGAGGCCTGCAAATACTAC
>OFMH01001555.1_pt1 | contig 12061 bp, 10 predicted proteins | sample 1541761 | NCBI WGS metagenome assembly OFMH01 (sample SAMN04209249, study PRJEB22552) | human gut metagenome | biome: gut; material: feces | host: Homo sapiens | place: USA: Oklahoma
GATATTTTCCTCGTCCAACACGACCGCGGAGCTGATGAAGCTGCGCCAGTCCGAAACGCTCTGCATTTTCAATCATCATAACGGTTGCGTTAGGCACATCAATTCCAACCTCAATAACTGTCGTTGACACAAGGATCTGGATTTCATTACGTCCAAAACGCTCCATAATCTCGTCTTTTGCTGCCTGCTTCATTTTCCCATGAAGATGATCAACTACAATCTGAGTCCCCATTTCTTCTTGCAGCATTCTGGAATAATCTGTCACATTTTCCGCCTCCATAGCTTCACTTTCTTCTACCATCGGGCAGATAATGTAACACTGTCTTCCTTCTGCAATCTGCTTTTTCATAAATGTGTAGGCCGTCTGCCGGTAACTGGTGTCTACCACACAATTCTTAATAGGCAGACGGTTCGCCGGAAGTTCATCTATCACAGAAATATCAAGATCTCCGTATAAAATGATTGCAAGGGTTCTCGGGATCGGTGTCGCACTCATAACAAGAACATGCGGAACACCGCCTTTTTTTGAAAATGACTCTCTTTGTTTTACCCCAAATCTATGCTGTTCATCTGTCACTACAAGTGCCAGATTATCATAATAAACTGCGTCCTGAATAAGTGCATGCGTCCCCACGATGATCTTCGCAAGTCCGCACTCGATCCGGTCGTAAGCTCTGCGTTTTTCTTTTGCCGTCATCGAACCTGTCAAAAGCACTACTTTTATCGGAATATCATATGCTTCAAAAAGACTGGTAATCGATTCATAATGTTGTCTTGCCAGCACCTCTGTCGGTGCCATCATTGCCGCCTGATAGCCTTTTAATGCGGTATTAAGAAGCGCTAATACTGCAACGATCGTTTTACCTGACCCTACATCTCCCTGCACAAGTCTTGACATGGCATGCTCAGATGCCATGTCCTGCTGGATTTCTCTCCATACGTTCTGCTGCGCCCCGGTCAGTTCAAATGGTAACGCTTTTTGAAACTCCTCTGTCCGTAAATCCAATGGAATCACATATTCATTATCCATGCGGCTATTGCTGTCTTTTAGTTTCCGGATTGCAAGTATAAACTGTAAAAACTCTTCAAATACAAGCCGTTCTCTTGCATGATAAAAGACTTCTTTATCTTCCGGAAAATGAATACCACGAATGGCATAATTATATTCTGCCAACTGATAATGCAGACGGATTTCTTCAGGCAAATGCTCTTTTGTAAGATCAAGGCTTTCTACGACCTGCTTAACAGCTTTTGAAATCGCATTGTTCGTCAGGCCTGCTGTCAGATTATAAATCGGTTGTAGTGTATGCAGTTTTTCTTCATATTTTTCACTTGGATAAAAGATTTCCGGATGTTCCAGTACAAGTCCGTCCCGCCGATTCACAGCCCGGCCGCGCAAGGTAATCTGACCACCACATGCCAGCGTATTTTTAAGAAACGGCATACGAAACCAGACTGCTTTGATCGTCCCCGTCAGATCTTTTACGTGAATGGTCGTCACCTGCAAGTTCCGACTTCCACCCACCTGCACACGCCCGAAAATCATTCCTGTTACAGTAACAGTTCGACCGTCCTCTACCTCTGCGATAGGGACGGCCTCCTCATACACGTCGTAATTTCTCGGATAATACCTGAGAAGGTCACCAACTGTATAAATTCCCAGTTTTGCAAACAGCTTCTCCGTCTTCTCCCCGACGCCTTTTATTTCATGAATCTTACTCTGTTCAATCATATCTCTTATTCTACAGCTAATACATAATAATAGATTGGCTGACCACCACAGTGCACATCAACATCTATATCTGGATAGAGTTTTTCAACTTCCTGTGTAAAGGCATCCGCCTCTTCCTCAGTCACATCCTGTCCATAATACAGACTGATCAGTTCCGAATCATCATCTACAAGCTGTTCTAACATCTCTAGTGTAGTCTCTGCAATATCCTGTCCTACAGAAAGGATTCCTGCATCACCAATTCCCATAATGTCTCCCTGATGAATCTCTTTGTCATCAATGTGTGTATCACGGACTGCATAAGTAACCTGTCCGGTTTTCACATTCTTAATTTCATCAAGCATTGTCTCTTCGTTAGACTTTGCATCTGCATCCGGAACAAAGTTAATAATTGCTGTAATCCCCTGTGGAACAGTCTTTGTTGGGATTACAATGATTTTTTTATCTTCTACAAGGTCTTTTGCCTGATTTGCTGCAAGAATAATATTCTTGTTATTTGGAAGAATAAAAATTGTCTCTGCATTGACCTGATCAATGGCTTTTAACATATCATCTGTACTTGGGTTCATAGTCTGTCCACCCTCAATGATATAATCTGCTCCAAGTTCACGGAAGATTTCGTTCATTCCATCACCGATAGATACTGCAATAAATCCCATTGGCTTCTTCGGCTCTGCAGTCTTTTTAGCTTCTTCGGCTTCTGCCTGTTCTTTTGCAAGCTTCTCAGAATCACGAATCAGTTTTTCCCTATGCTCCTCACGCATATTATCTATTTTCATGCGTGATAACTGTCCATAAGTCAGTGCTTTCTGAATCGCAAGTCCTGGATCATTCGTGTGTACGTGAATCTTCACGATTTCATCATCTGCTACACATACGATAGAATCACCAATTGATGACAAGTATGCTTTCAGCTCATGCTCGTCGTTCTCTGTAAATTCCTTTTCAAGAAGAATGATAAACTCTGTACAGTAACCAAATTTAATCTCTTTTTCTTCCTCGACACTGACTTTTACTGCTGTACTATTTCCAGCAGCCGGTGCGATTGCGCTATAATCAATCTCTTTCCCAAGAAATGCATCATATGCTCCGCGGATAACTTCTAAGAGTCCCTGTCCACCAGAATCCACTACCCCTGCTTCTTTCAAAACCGGGAGCATCTCCGGCGTCTTCTGAAGAACTTCATCCGCATGCTCAATAACTGCCGGGATAAACTCCTCAAGATCTTCTGTCTCAAGAGCAAGCTCTGCTGCTTTATCTGCGATTCCACTTGCAACAGTAAGGATTGTTCCTTCCTTCGGCTTCATAACCGCCTTGTATGCTGTGTCTCTTGCTCTCTGGCAAGCTGCTGCAAGGGCTGCTGTATCAATCTCTTTTTCATCACGGATCGACTTTGTAAACCCTCTTAAAAGCTGAGAAAGAATAACTCCCGAGTTACCTCTGGCTCCTCTTAAGGAACCGGAAGAAATTGCTTTTGCCAGGTTCTTCATATCAACATCTGCAAGCGCTGTCACTTCCTTAGCTGCTGACAGGATTGTCAAAGTCATATTAGTTCCCGTATCTCCATCCGGAACAGGGAATACATTCAGTTCGTTGATAAATTCTTTCTTTGCTTCTATATTCTGCGCGCCTGCAAGAAACATCTTCGCAAGCATATTTGCATCAATTGTCTTTGTAGCCACTTCTTATGTCCTCCTTGATTAATCAATGACGCGTACGCCCTCGATATAGATATTAATCTTATCTACCGGCATTCCGGAAAACTCTTCCACACGATACTTCACATTGCTGATCAGGTTATCCGTAACCGCTGAAATACTTACGCCATACGCAACAATGATATGAAAGCTCAAGCTTACATGGTTATCCTCAGAGATACGCACCTTAATTCCACGAGTCAGGCTCTCCTTTTTTAACAGATGAACCAGACCATCCTTCATATTCACTGCAGCCATTCCAACGATTCCAAAACACTCTACCGCTACAGTTCCTGCATATTTTGCTATCACTTCAGGATCAATCGTAATAATTCCGAGATCCGTGCTCATACAACCTTTCATATCCGATACCTCCATATCCGTATATTTAACATATGTATTATACTCTGTTTCATTATATATTACAAGGCAAAACAGGCATGTCCCGACTGTTCTGCCTGATTATCATTTTCACATAACTAAAAAAGGTCCACCGGACCTTTTTGTCGTATGCTTGGCAACGAAAAAAAGCCCAGATTCCATTTCTGGAATCTGAGCTTTTATACTATTATGCTCGCTCAACTTTGCCAGATTTCAAACAAGAAGTACAAACATACATTCTCTTTGTAGCTCCGTTCTCTGTCTTAACACGAACAGATTTTACATTAGATTTCCACATTTTTGGGGATTTTCTATGAGAGTGGCTTACGTTGTTTCCAAAGTGAGCACCCTTTTCACAAATAGCACATTTTGCCATGACTGCACCTCCTAACGCTCATAATAAGTCTTTTTCAGACTCGCAACAATAATATACTAGCAGATAATTCTCACAAAAGCAAGTATTATTTTCAAGATTTTTTCGACATTTTTCAATCAAGATTTATATTTGCCTTTTTTGTTATTTACAGCAAAACAAATTATATCCAGCCAGCAGGCATAGTATGACACACAGAACAGTTACAAATGTATTGGGCAAAAGCATGGCGATCACAAGTCCGATTGCTATTCCAAACAGCGCAAATCCCACTACCCGTTTCATTTTTTATCGACCCTTCTCTTATAATGTATCTTACTCTATTCTATGCTTCACACAGACCGGACATTACAGATAACTACTGTACATCTACGCTATCAAGAATATCCTTCACATCATCCTCGTCAAGTTTTGAATCTTTACCTCCTGTAAATTTGTCGACCATGTCAGGCACCATATCAAGAATCTTTGTGATCGTATCCTGGTTCTTAATATTTACCAGTCTTGTGTGCCCATTCTGGATCACAAGAACTGCGCAAGGTGTCATCTTGCCGCCAACACCTCCGGCTCCTTTTTCCTTCTTGTCCGCATTAAACGCTCCGGCTCCAATTGCAAAAGATACATCCACCAGTGGAAGAATGATTGTGTCCCCGATATGGATTGCATCTCCTACTACTGTCTTCGATGAAACAACTCCATCAATTCCTGTGAACAATGCCTCCACAGTCCCTTTAAAATTATTATCTGCCATATAAAAATCCTCCTGTTATTTTATTTTAAAATTACGAATATCGCGATAAGTCTGACGCACATTTCTATTCCAGATCAGTTTCCAGCCGCTCTGAACAAAATGCCACAGATAAATCTTTCCTTTTAAATATGCTGAACCTTTCAGCACCTGATGTTCAAAATCAGGTGTCACACTTATACATCCTCCAACAAATGGATATAGTACGCCAAACACTGCCAAAGCCTGTCCGGTATAATACGGATCATCAAATCCATAAATAATCCTCACATCTGCTTTTTTTGGCTTTAAATGTTTCATAAGCCTGAAAAGTTCTTTTTTACATTTGTAATATGCCCCTTTATGCACCTCATCTCGAAGAAATTCTTCCAACTTTTCTTTCTTTCCCGACAATGCTTTTATTTTATCACACAATTTTCCAAAAGTACATTTTATCTTCTGAATCCACGAAAGAATCCTCTGATAGAAGCTTCCATTCTTTTCACTGTCCACGGATTTTTCTTTTTCAGGAATTCCTTTTTCAGTTTTCCATTTTTCAGATTCCGGAGCATGCGCACTCTTTTGGCGTATCGTCTGCGACGTCGCCAGATTCTCTTCAGATTTTTCTGCAAATTTTTCAGGTTCATTCTTTTCAATCTTGTCTGTTTCTGTAATACTCTTCTCATGATTCGATTTCTCCTCTTCTTCTATTCCAGAAATCTCAGCTTTCTCAGCTTGTTTCTGCAGCGTCTGTACCTCTTTCTGTTTCTTTGCGGCTCCTGTATTTCCTCTTTTTATCCATGCAAATCTAAGCCGCCACTTCATTTTTCCATTCTTATACAAGATGTCCGCCCGAACAAGCTGCAAAAGCCAGATAACTTGCACTTTTCCCTTCAGAGAATCCAGGTCACCATCACACCTTCCCTGTACCTCGTAATGAACCGGCACAAAAAGAAAAATAGCAATCAATAGCAATAGGATTCCCAGTATTACAGCGATTATTATGCCGATTATTTTTAATATCAAAATCAAAATATGTAGCATCGCATCTTAGCCTTCCTGTTCTCTTTCTAACAGATATGTGCGGATATCCGCCGCTCCTGTTTGTTCATACACTTTCCCGGCGATCTCTTCTACCAGCTCCAGAGCCGCCTCGTAACCTCTTACAATTCCTACAACAAAGAAATCATCATTTGGAAAATCCGGCTGAAGGAAAAGCGCTGCATTATAAATTTCAAGCTGATTCGACCCATGTTCCGGCAATACCAGTACATAGATATCTCTTTGAAGTTTTCCCGTATTCAGTCTTCTTATAATCTTTTCTTTTTTCTTTTTCAGGTCTTCCCCCCAGTAAAGTCTGCGATAATATCTCATGTTATCTTTCCATTTTCTCAACTATTTACAATTATTACCTGCACATATCACAGAATCTTCTTTATTGATAATATGCATCAAACACTTTTTTTGCAATATTAACTGCTTTTGCAGAACCGTCAGCCTGCTCAATAATCACACTGATCACAAGTTCCGGGTTGTCAACATTAGCAATTCCAACGAACCAGGAATGATCTTTTTCCTTATCTGAGCTATATTCTGCCGTTCCGGTCTTTCCTGCAGCCGTGTAGTTTTGTCCACCAAGTACAGATGCTGTTCCATAATCGGTAACAGCCGTCATATAATCTTTGAGCTGCGCCGCCTCTTTGGAAGTCATCAGATCTTTATATTTCTCCGGTTTTGTCTTCTCGATCACATTTCCTGCATTGTTGGTAACAGAATCTACCAGATATGGTTTCATCAATGTTCCGCCATTGGCAATTGCTGACGTGATCAAAGCCATATGATATGGGCTTACCTGTGTTTTTCCCTGTCCCATGGCAGTCATCATCCGCTCTGCCTCCGTGTCCGATGAAGTCAACGTAAACTGACTCTTGCTGTACGGCAGGACAGACGGAAGTTTCTTATTAAACAGAAGCTCTTGCGCAGTATCCTTGTAAGTGTCTGCATTCAGTGATCTTCCGATATTGGAAAATGAAGTATTACATGAATACGCAAGACTATCCCTCAAAGTCACCTGTCCGTGTACGTGTCCACCATAGCAATGAATTGTAACATCACCACTTTCAATAGAACCTGTACAGTTATAGGAATAGGAATCAAAATCTGCATTTTCACGCATGAACTCCAGTGTTGTTACAAGTTTAAACGTAGAACCAGGTGCATACTGCCCCTGCGTTGCACGATTCAGAAGCACACTATCCTCACTTGTGCTGAGTTCATCCCAGTTTTGGCTGACTGTATTCGGATCAAAATCAGGTTTTGAAACCATAGCTAAAATCTTTCCTGTACTTGGATCCATAACAACTACTGCGCCTTTATTAGAACCAAGTGCATCATAAGCTGCTTCCTGGAGATTTGTATCCAGTGTCGTTACTACATTATCTCCCTGGTTTTTCTTATCCTGGAATTCATTTTTTAATTTGTCTACAAAAAATGCATTGGAAGTCAGAAGTTCAAAGTTAGAAACAGACTCCAGACCAGATTTTCCCTGAGCAGTATAACCGACCACATGAGCAAATATATTATTGTACGGATATTCTCTTGTCTCTGTCCCATCTTCTGCCACATTTGTCTGAGCCAGCACATTTCCATTTCTGTCCAGAATCTTTCCGCGGATCACACGGTCCGCATAAGAATCCTGCCTCTTATTATAAGGGCTGCTGATGATATCTCTGCTTTTCACAACATTAAAATAAGAGATATAACCCATCATAGCAATAAACAGTGCTACAAAAATATATGTGACTCTAGCGAACTCTTTGTTGCGGGCGCGCTTTTTCTTTTCTCGGCGCTTGTCCTGCCGGTCTGCTTCTTTTCGCTCTCTGCGGGACATCTGCCGTTTTTCGCGCTCTCTTTTTAACCTCTCCTCTGCCTCTCTCTGCTCGTAACCTTTCCTTCTTTTTTCTTTCAAGATTCTCTTCCTCGTCTTCTCTTAAAATATAAAGTCCCTGAATAATTGCAAACATGATCAATGTACTGAGTATAGAACTTCCTCCGTAACTGACAAGCGGAAGTGTCACTCCAGTAGATGGAATGAATTTTGTTACTCCTCCAATATTCAAGAACACCTGAAAAATGTAACAAGTTCCAAGCCCCAGTGCTACCAGTTTATAAAACATATTGCGAAGCTGCATCGCAATGTTTAAAAACATTACATAACAACTAACACATACCAACGTCATGCATAATCCGAAAATCAGCCCCATCTCCTCGCAGATTGCAGAAAAGATAAAATCTGACGATGCAACAGGAATCGTATCTGGCTGTCCCTGGAACAGTCCCATACCGAACCAGCTTCCTGTTCCAATTGCAAATAAAGACTGTGCCACCTGATATCCGCTTCCGCTATATGAAGCAATCGGATCTTTCCAGGCGATTACACGGTTCCTAACGTGATTAAACAAGTAATAAGCCCCCACTGAAGCTACACTTCCGGCTCCTAGTCCTGCCAATACATATAAGGGCTGTCTGGTTGCCACATACAGCATAACCAAGTACACTACAAATATAATCAGTGCAGCTCCAAGATCCTTTGACGCAACCAAAATCAATACATGAAACGCTGCTAGTGCTGTTGTCACAACGATATCTTTAAATGCCATGGACTGTTTAAAACTGGAAGCCACAAAAAATACAAATACAATTTTCACAAGCTCAGACGGCTGAACGTTAATTCCTGCCACCTGAAAACCAAGCTTTGCTCCATAAGACACAGAACCAATTACAATGACAAGAGCCAGAGATACAATACCAATAATTGCATAAACCTTTCTCCATTCCGAAAGCTTTTTCACCTTTCGGATCACGACTGGTACTACCAGACTGATTGCCACACCACCTGCTGCAATAACGAACTGTTTTACTGCATTGGAATAACTTAGTCTCGTCAACATGATCATACCGATACATAATAGCATACACATATTATTTACGACCAATCTGGACACTCTCGGATAAATATTCGTATATAGCAATATAGTAGTTCCAAACAGCACTACCTGCATCAGATAAAATGCAAGAAGCTTGATATCCTCCTGTTCCAAGTACATGACCAAATATGCAATAATATGTATCATGAACATCAGCACATTCTGCTGCCTTAAAAGACTCTTCTTTTTATCCGGATCTTGATATCCAAAAATACTGAAACACAAGAATGTGTACGAAGTCATCAATATGATCATCAGATATTTTGACAATTCAACAATAATGTTTACCAATTTTTCACCTACTTTACTCCTCGCTTAAAATGTCCTCTGGTAAAACTGATATCTGGCATCGGTATCTCTTTATCCTCCAGAAAAACATTTTTATAACTTTCTAAGATTTGTTCCATCTCCCGTTCTTTTTCTAATGTAAAATTCAGACGGATTCCAGATGGTTCCAGGCTCCTGATTTCATTTTTCTGATCCAAAAGAACAATCGGAGCTGAATTATATATTACATTATAACAGTATTTACAGTAATTTTTAACAGGAAATTTATTTCCAAGGCGATCTGTAATATATAACATACTATCTTTTCCAAGACAGCCCTCCATCGTCCTTCTGATACAGTTTGCTGTAATCATTACAGGCTGATACCCGTAGACAATCAGATTACCTCCCCTAGACAGTTCACTAAGCTCCCGGAAATTCAATTCAACGGAAGACGTATACTGATCAATTCCAAGTTCTGACAATTCTTTTATTGCCCTGTTATTCCATCCGTACAAATTATAATCTGACAGAATCTCCCCTTTATATCCTTTTAATTTCATCCATTCTAAAGCTTCCCAGTTCCGAACAAGAACACCTTCATAATACTGGCTGATCTTCTCAAAATATACCTTGTAGATATTCATTGCTCTTTCCCTGAAAATGTATGGCATCGCCAGACAAATCTTTGATTCATGTTTTTTATCTCTCATGTTTAAGCGGTATTCTTCTAACATGTCGATAACTGTTTCATCAAATGCGATTGCATCAGATATAAAGATGCGATCAACATATTCCCTGGCTAAAGCCAGCTTTAACTGTTCCACTGTCTCTACTGAAATCTGAAACTCATAATTTCTTCTGCTATTTTCAAACTTATTATCAGACATGTCTTCTGCCTGAATCTCCGACCAGATCATATGCCGGCGATATTCTTCTGTAATCTGCACTTCCAGATCCGAGAGCGCTGCTCTACGTAGTTCATTCAGACTCTGCATCGGCAGAAACAGATTTCCAGACACATCGATATACACCTCTTCAAATACAAACGGAGTATTTCCGGTTTTCCGTATCTGCTTTTCGATCCGTTCTGCCGCAAGGGGTTGATTTTTTGCAGTCTGGACCATATCTCCTGTCACAGTTACCGTCATTTCCGGTCTGTCATGCAGCCATACAGTCAGTTCTGAGACAGTGCCTTCTGCAAGATTTAGGGTTCCGTCAATTTTTTCCTGTAATATGTAATCCATTTTTTCTTTCTTCAGTTCCGTCTCTTTTCCGGGACGCTTCAAAGAAAGCATCTCTTTTCCGTTCTGCTTTCTGTAGTACCCATCACAGTACCCTCTTCGGCGGTAACAATTTTCCAGCTTTTCTTTGTCCTCCTTTGTGACATGGAACCCTTTTTTCCCTTTTTGCAGATAAATATCTGTATATTTCCGATACATCTGCGCCACCGTATATACATAATCCGGCTGTTTCATGCGCCCTTCAATCTTAAAAGAATCAATTCCTGCCTCAACAAGTTCGGGTATCATATCAATCGTACAAAGATCTTTCAGGCTCATTAGATCTGCAGATTTTCGACTTTCAACTCGATATGGAAGTCTGCATGGCTGCGCACACTCCCCGCGGTTTCCACTCCGCCCGCCAATCATACTGCTCATTAAGCACTGTCCGGAATAGCAGTAACACAAAGCACCATGCACAAAACATTCTATCTCCAGACCAGTTGCATTTTTCATATTCTTAATTTCTTCCAGAGACAACTCTCTTGCCGGCACAATTCTCTCTGCTCCCATTCTCTGAAAAAGTTGTGCGCTCAGTGTTTGTGTCACAGTTGCCTGAGTACTTACATGAAGCGGAAGATCCGGAAATGCTTCCCGAATCAAGCGCATAGCCCCGATATCCTGCACAATCACTGCATCCAGCCCTTGTTCGTAATATGGGCAGAGATAATCTACAAGTTCTCCCAGTTCCTGCTCTTTCAATAACGTATTGACTGTCATATATAATTTACGTCCGTGCAGATGCACATAGTCAATTGCTTCCAACATGCGTTCCTCATTCAGATTATCCGCATGCGCCCTTGCCCCGAAACGGCTCCCCCCTATATATATCGCATCTGCTCCGGCACAGACCGCTGCTTCCAGGCATTCCCATGAACCCGCCGGCGCAAGTATCTCAATTTCTCTTTTCATTCTGATTTCGTCCTTAAATTAATTATTATTCAAGAATACCAGGATTCAGGAGTTTTTAATTCTCTGTCATTTTCTATGATTTTTCTGTCATTCCGGTATCTTTATCTTTAAAAAGGGCCGTCAATCCGACAGCCCCTCTCATATTCTAATTCTCTTTATTATTCTTAATCTCTGTCTCCAGTTGAACAATCTTCATCTGAAGTTCCTTGTTCTCTTCCTTTAACTTGTCCAATGCTTTATCCGCATTCTCTAATTTGATCTGTACAGATATCAGTTCATGCTTCAGATCATACATCTCTTTATCTTTTGCTTCAATATCACTTTCCAGTGTACCGCCCTGTTTTCGTGCTTTAAAATAATCATCCGCAATATTAAGTGCCAGCAGAACACTTCTTGTCTCTGCACTCTGCTTACGATATCCCTCACTACTGCTGCATTCGTCAATCTTATGATTCAGATAAGTAGATACCTTCTGCAGATACTCTTCACTCTCGAATCCGCTAAGCGTAAATACTTTTCCCCCAATTAATACTTCTGTATAATTTTTTGATGATGCCATAAAAAGCCTCCTCGAACTTTCCTAATACTCTGGTAACTATTATAAACTAATCCGCTACAAATTGCCACAAATTTATTCATTTTCGCATGAAATTCCCAGATGGCGATATGCGTGATCTGTTACAACCCTTCCTCTTGGTGTCCA
>OFMH01001556.1_pt1 | contig 12050 bp, 10 predicted proteins | sample 1541761 | NCBI WGS metagenome assembly OFMH01 (sample SAMN04209249, study PRJEB22552) | human gut metagenome | biome: gut; material: feces | host: Homo sapiens | place: USA: Oklahoma
CCTCTGCCTGCATCTTCGCCTGCTCTCTTATCTTCCACATCTCCATTGTCGATGACGGATTCTGTGGCTTGTGCTTCGCCAGATACTGCATCTCCAGCTGGTCGTACAGCTGGTTCGCTTCCTCCTCTACCGCTGACATCTTCTCGTACATCTTCCCGAATCTCATCAGCGTCTTGTATCTTGCCGGCTCGTTCTCTTTGAGATAGTTCATCGCCATCCTTCCGTATTTGCCCAGCTTCGTGAGATCCTCCGTCTCGTCCGGCATCTCTATCTGCGGATAAAGCAGTCCGTCCACTTCCTTGTAAGTCATTTCTTCTAACATATCCAATTCTCCTTTCGCTCTCGATTGCCTTTAAGTTACGACTAAATTCTCTAAGAACACTACAGGAGACATCGCATACAATGGAACCAAGACGGTAAATGATCTCTTCGTCTTTGATATTTACGATCTGACTAAAATCCTGTTCTTGCACAGATAAGTCAAATCCGCATCTCGTCCCTACAGCATACATGACACTTGCATATACAAGCTGTTCCATGTCCATTTCCTGCTGTAAGCCATTGCGTTTCTTACATTCTTCCTTTATCACACTACCTGATAGCTGCATAAGCTCGGTCATTCGGTCTCCGAACTCTTCTTTTATTATAAGCCAAACATCTGTTCCTGTAAACTGTTTTAATATATTTTTTAGAGACTCCCTGTCACTGTTATCGTACTGCTCAATCTGACCTTCTGACACAAGAAAATCCACATAATCCTTAAGATTTTCTCCCTCAAGGTCCCATGTCAGCTTAACATTCTTTCCTCCGGTATCACTGATATCAAAGATATACCTCATGCGTGGATTCAGTGCCCTTGATGGGAAGATAGCGCAGCCTTTCGCACCACGCTTTACATATCTTCCCACCTTTTTCCAGGTATCATAATCTGCCATGAGTGTGCTTTTTTCCGGAGGTCTCTGAGCTGTTACCATAACGATATTGTCAAATTCATAGCGGTATAACTGACCTGCGACCTTTAACACATCCTTCCAGTTCTTTTCTGATCTGGTGATGTTACCAATCTCAGAATCGTATATCGCTTTGACCTTCATATCAACGCCCATACCTTTGTCCTCCTCTACTTAAACATCTCTGCAAACAATCCCTTAAATAGCTTTAACTCATCCTTATCCAGCTCGATTGCAAATTCATTGTCGATTGCCTGTTTTTCGCATTTATCCTTTTTCTTTGCAATCTTACGCACCACACGAAGAAGCACATAGCACTCCTTTGACTTTGCCATGCTCTGTTTAAATGTCAGCTCATCCTCATCGACTGACTTCTGTGTCTGATAGATAATCTCTTTTAACTTATCATTAATACCATCTACTTCCTCAATGGAAATAATAACGGATGCCTTAGAAGCACCCGATCTGTCCCACTCCTTATGAAGTTCCTTTACTAAAAACTCCATGTTCTTAATTACTGTTGTTGAATCACTTGTCATCTTGCTCTTCCTCCGTTTTCTTTTAATGAAGAAGGGAGCTGACTTTCGCTGATAGGTGCAAAATCAACTCCCTTCATGTCCTCTGCTCCAAGGACTATCTGCTCTGCATAATACATATCCATTGCCTTATTGATGGCATCGTCAAGCGACTCTGCCTTTACTTTCTGTACTCGTGAAAGCACTTCTTTTATCTCAACATCAAATTCCTGTTCCATATGATATCGCCTCCTGTAAAAATCTCATCACCGGCTCTTTTCTTCCTTTACCTGTCTTTCCTTAAAGCCTTCATCGTACTTTCCATCTTCCAGCCTGTCGTAAAAACAGTCCTCTTCAATCGTTCCAAAATCCTCATACATCTGGTGAAGGAAGTCATTCTGCAGCTTCTTTGGTACATCATCATCCTTTGACATATCCTGATAAAAATAGAACTTCTGCTTTAGCTTTGCCCTGTAATCATAGATATCCTCTATCTTTTCCGGTGTGCCATACTCCCTCTTGTATGCCTTGAAATTCGTGGTTGAGAGTGTGGAACCAAGATAAATGCCATGCTCCCACGATACTCCGATTGTGGTATTGTCCTTTGTAGGCTTCTCATCCTTCGGATAACGCTTATACTCTGTCGCACCAAGGGCGATTGTAAGAGAACCTGACTTCATATCCATCACCACGAGATTCCTTGGTGATAATGCTTCAAGCACCATGTAATCATGGTCATTGAAGTTATGAAATGTCTGTCCCCTTTCAAATGAGCGGTTCTCCATTTCATAATGCAGGTTAAAATCATCCACCCAGCCCTTATCGGTCATTCCAATCTCCTTAAGCTTTGCAACACATTCAGAAGAACTGGCTTCTTTATCAAACCGAAATTCTTTGGAATCGTTATAAAGTCCCTGAAGAAAGTGCCCCAGCTGAATATCATCCAGACAGAATCTCGCAGATACAGTTACATTTGCTGCCCTGTAATACTCTGCGAAGTTATCTGCTTCACCAAGTGTTCTTCCAAGCTGCAACAAATTGTCTGCAAGCTCTGACATGTCATCAACTGCTATAAAACTCTTATAATCATCCAGAGTCATCAGCATATTTGTCTCTGTTCCCCTGTCGTTTTCTGTTACCAGTATCATATCTTTTAAATCCATTCTTACCTCCAGTCTCAGAGAGAGACTATGCCCTCTCTGCAAATTTCCTGTTATGGTCTTCCTATCACAACAATCTTTCCTGTGCTTGCCACATCCCGGTAAACAACACCAAGACTTTCATTAAGCGCCTCTACCACCTTGCCATTTCCGACGTATACTGCCACATGGCTGATGTTCTTATATCTTCCGTTGCTTGTAAAACTATAAAAGATAAGGTCTCCCGGCTGTAACTCATCAAAGGAGACAGTCTTTCCGGCTTCATCCAGTCCCTGTGCCTCCGCTGCCGCTGTGGTTGCACCGCCGTAACTAATATCCACGCCTGCATCTTTCCATGAATAATAGGCTAAGGAACTACAGTCATAATAGTTACCGCTGTCTCTTAAATCCTGACTATAAGGAAAGCCAACTCTGTGAAGTGCATAGGAGCAGACTGTTTTCTGCCTGCTGTCTGTAATTTCGTTTAGAATGGCATTGATTTCATCCTCAGTCATGGAGCTTACTCCCGGACTTCCACCTCCGCCGCCACTTCCGCTTCCGGCATATCCAAGCTGTCCCATAAACTCCGGACTCATGATCTGCTCAAGCATTTCCACCTGATCAGAATTAAATCCATAGACCGAAATCATATCCCTGTACGATTTCAGTGTGACATTCACATACAGAACCGATTTTGTGACAGTTGTTACATTGCCATCTGCATCTGTTTCTTCCACGTCCTTTGTTCCGGTGCTTGTGGTGTATGAACACATATCATTTACTACTGCCTGCAGCCAGCCTTTTGAAGTGTCATTCATGACTGTTGCAGTATCTCCGACACCATGCTTGACCATATAGACTGCCATGATGTCATAGTAATTGCTCGGGTTTTCTTCCATACCTTCATAATCCACATAGACAAGCTCTCCAAGGTCATATCCGGTATGCTCATTCACTTTCGTGTTCACATCCCGGTTAAACTCCTGCACATAGGCACTCGTTACTGTCTGCACGGTATCTCCTGATTCAAGTGGTGGCAGGAATAAAGCAAATGGAGAATTGTAAAGGATTGCTATCACCGCTATAACCGGAACCGCAATCATGGCAACTACAAGAACAAGTAATAAAAGCACCAATCCGATAATCGGTGCAGCTGCCTTTACCCAGGTAATCGCTTTTCGCACAATCAGATCCTTTACCAGCTTTGCCACGCTGTCCGTCTGATTCTCCTGTGCTCTCATCTTATCCAGAAAGAACTTTATCTTCCTGCTCCGGTTGGTCATCTTTTCATCCTTGACCTCTATGGACACACCTGCAGCATATCCGGCTGCCATGCCGATTGCCGTGCCAACTCCCGGTGCAACCGCTGTTCCTGCCGCCGTAGCAGCTGCCTTTGTCGCAGTTTTCGTTGCAACCTTGGCAGTAATCTTTGCTGTTTCTTTTGCCGTCTCTTTAGCTACCGCCTTAGCTGTATCTTTGGCAGCTTTCTTTGCCGTTTTTTTTGCCAGCTTCTTTCCTGTCTCTACCTTTTTGATACGCTTCTTTGCCTCGGCTGCCGCCTTTTTCCTGAAAAGTGCAGCACCCTTAGAAGCAGTTCCGGTAACAGGTCGGCTTGATTCATATGCAAGATATGCTGCCTGCGATACCTCCTGCCCGCCCTCCACCTGCTCCGTTACTGTCCCGGCTGCAAGTGCTCCTGTTCTTCCTGCAATGTGAAGATTGGTGTTCTTGGTCTTGATGGAAGTGTTGGATTCTCTATAGTTTCGCTTAAATCTTGATAATCCCTTATTCTTCGACTCTGACTGATGAATGGTACTCTTGCGATAGGACTTCTTTTTATCATCAGATCTCTTTGCACCGATAGACTTAGGACCTCTCTCTACTGTATAGATGTTGCTGCCTTTAATCTTGGCACCCTTTGGCTCGTGGGCATGAATCTTAGCTTTCTCCTTTGTGTGAATGACCATAGGTTTGTCATCCACTTTCTTTATCTTCAATGTTCTCACCTTCTTTCACTCAAAATGCAAAACAGCCACCCAGCTTCCCGGATGGCTATGCTTTGAGGTCGCAAATTGCGACCTCTATCAACATTATTCGACATTATTCTGCATTTCACGTTTCTTCTGTTCTGCAATCTTCTCATGAATATTGGTGTTATACAGTCTGTAAAGGTCTGTATCCTTACTAATCTGATTATCAAATGGAATCACCACAGAGCCACACTTGATAAGTCCCATTCCCGATGCAGTATTGGTTACGAATCTTAGCTGTGCCTCTGATACTCCGATAACCTCTGCCATCTTGGAACTATCCGTATTAGCCTGCTTTAAAAGTGCTACAAACTCTGAGTTTGCAAGCATTGTTGTGGCTGTATAGTTCTGCAACAGATCCACGACATTCTGTGTAATACCAGTACAAAGACCTCCCTGCTTTCTTACTTTCTTCCAGAGCTGCTGCAGATATTTTGCAGAATACTCGGAATTAAGCAGGACGTGAAACTCATCAATATAGAGCCATGTTGCCTTGCCTCTCTTGCCATTCTCAACAATCCTGTTCTGAATAGACTCCATCATGACAAGCATTGTGATAGGACTAAGCTCCGTACCTAAGTCCCTGATGCCATATACTGTGAATCTGTTATCCACATCCACATTTGTCTGATGATTGAAGATATTAAGTGAACCATTTACGAAAAGCTCCAAAGACAATGCAATGTCCTTTGCCTCATCCTCCGGCTGTGCCATAAGGATATCGTAAAAATCACTCATCACCGGGATATACTTCTCTTTGCTCCTTGCAATGTCGATATACAGCTTTCTCACACAACGATCAATGATTGACTTCTGTCTTGAATTTAAGCTGTCCCCAATACACTGCTCACAAAGTCCAAGCATAAACTCGCCCTTTTCTCTAACCATTCCTTTGGAATCATTCGGATCAAGGCTCCATACATCCATCTCCAGCGGATTCACATAGTTATCCGTGTAAGTAGACATATTTACCACTGTTCCACCATAGGTCTCAGCAATATCAAAGTATTCGTTCATTGGATCTATGACGATTATCTCATCATCTCCCGACAAGAATACGCTGCCCATTTCCATCTTACAGAAGAAGGATTTACCGGAACCCGGCACTCCGAAAACGAAGCCATTTCCGTTAATGAGCTTCTTTCTGTTGCCGATATTCACATTCTTGCTGATCTGGTTGATGCCATAATAGTTCCCTGTGCTGTCATTTAATTCCTGCACATTAAATGGCATAAGCACCGCAAGTGACTGGGTAAGAAGTGTACGCATTGTCTCCACCTGTCTTACACCAATCGGAAGTGCTGTGTTGAGTGCCTCCCTCTGCTTTAAGTAGTGTGTGTCAATCGTGCAGCTGTTACGCTTTCCGATAGTCTCTACTGTCTCACATACACTCTCAAGCTCCTTCTTGCTTTCTGCCATAAGAATAATGGTTACTCCCACAAAGAAAAGGCACTGGTCATTCTCACGGACATCATCCATGATTTCCTCAATCTCCTTTTTCTCCGTTCTTTTGGCATATGAGATTTCCGTAGAAAAATCGTTATTCTTATTACGGACTCTCTGCTGCTTAATGATATCCGACTCAATACCAAGGTATTTCTTCTGAAGCACCTTTGTTGTCAGATCCTTGGGAACTGGCACCACATCAATGCTCGTGATGGAATGAACTGGAAGGGAAGTAATCTCATTGATGAATCTGTCTGACAAACTGCTCGGATACTTTTTGATGAAAAGTGCCTTGCAGAATTTACTCTCATCCTCAAAATGGTCTGGGAAATATTTCACCATCCCATTGCACAGATCATTTCTAAAATCTGCCCCGACCTTCTTTGCCTTTTTGATATCAAAATCAAAGCTGCCCTCATCACCAAGATGATAATAGTCATAGAGCACTTTCAGTCTCTCATTGCCATTAAGTGGTACAATCTCCGCACCAAGTTCAATGAAAGCCTTGTGTATCGTTGCCTCAAGGGTTGCAAACTGTGCCTTTGCCTCCTCGAAATTCTTTCTCTCAATCGTGATTGTCAGGTATCTCTCCTGCTCAATCCCCTGTCTGCCCTCAATAATCTTCTCCTCAATGATGTCATTGTAGATTCTTCTATAATTATTGAAGCCATCGTTTTTCTCAGCAATCAGAACCTTGTCACGGAGTTCATCCATGTTTTTGTTCTTATTGTTGATCGTAATCTTATAATTACAGTCCAGCGAATTTAAGAACTTGCAGTATCTCTCGAAAATACCGATCTGCTCATCCTCGGTTGCTGTCGTGTAATTGATGTCCTGAAAGCGGTAGCATTTGGAATACTTATTTTTGCTTACTTCAAAAATGCCGTTTTCAGCCACCGCCATAATCTCTATGGTTTCCTGAATAGATTTAGGTGTCTTATACAAAGGCTCGCTCGCCTTCTTTAATAACTTAAATCCGTCTGTAAATAAACCCATGTCTCTAACCTCGCTTTCTTATAATGAAAGCCCGCCGGGAACTTCACCCTGCGGGCTGTGTTCCCGACCTTGCGGTCAGATACTATTCGTTTCTAATGCATTGCCTTATATGCTGCAATGCCTGCTGCTGCCGCCACAATGACTGCGACAAGTCCAAGCAGCATGTTTCTCGTCTTTTTCTTCATTGCTTCAAACTCCTCCTGCTTCTTTACAGCCGAATCAGCTGTTACAGTCTCCGGTTCAGCCTTTCTACCTTTCTTCTTTACCTGTTCATTCTGTTCTGCTTCTAACTGCTTTATTGCAGGCTCTCCCTCTGTTGATACATAGGTAAGTGTCCTGTTTCCAAACATAAAATGCAGTTTCTTTCCCATATACTCGTAGAAATTCATCCCGTTAAAGGAATAGAATCCGCCAAGAGCAATCGGTGCCACACAGGGAATTGCCACATAAGCAGAACCCGTAAGACCGATATACTTGTAAAGAAGAAGGACAATACCGCCACCAACCACTACGCTTGCAATGGAAAATATAAGCTGCCTTGCAGTAAGTCCCATTGCAACCGATTCCTGATAGCGGTCAATATCCTTGTTTACTTCGATTACCATTGTCCCTGCCTCCTATCTTGATAAATCCTTTGTCTCTGGCTTTCTTGTCATTCCGATATTTGCCTCATACTTATCCATTCCATCCGGACACAGTTCTCTAAGCTTATCTACATTGAACAGATAAAGCGGATATTCGCAGAAACCGCTCCTTTGCGTGAATCCTGTAAACTCTCCAATGTCATTGTCTGTAATAAACTTTTCAATATCCGGCATGTCATTCACATTCAGATATCCGCAGTAATTTGGTGCTGCAACCGACAAATTCACAGTCACATCCCCAAAAGGTTCCTCATATCCATCTTCATTACACATAAGACCAATAAACATTGCCCTGTTATTCATATACTGCTGGATATCAAATGTCACCTGCGTTTCTCCGGTTATGCTTGAATTATAAGTAACCTGTTTCTTTTCATTATCCATTTCTGCCTCCTTCTATAATCCAAATGCCTTGCTTGTAAGTGTCTGTGCACCCTTCACACTTCCAACAGTCATTGCTATCGTAAATGTCATTTCACACAAATAAATAAGCGTCTGTGCCCAGTCAGCGTAACTTCCTGTAAATGCCGGAAGTCCTGCATTGATAAATGCATTACATACCACAATTGCAAGTGCCATCGTTACTGCCTCGAATACACACGAAAGAAAATATTTGCAGTAGGTAGCCATTGTATGACTGACCATTCTGTTTCCTGCCATTGTGGAGCATGCAATCGCACCAAGCGGCACAATAATCAGTATCTTTAAGAACCTGAAATACACTGTGTAGATGATAAAGAATCCACAAATAATAATGATGATTGCCAGCAAAGCTGTAAGTATCAGCATTACCAGACTTTCACCAAATCCGAGTCCCTTAATGATGTCTGCCTGTGCACTGTCAATGGCAAGCTGCGTCGTTGTACCTGCAGATATAAGTCCTACCAGATTTCCTATAGAAGTAAAAAACGCTTTCATGATTGTGACATTATTAGCAACAAACCATTCTGCAAGTCCCAGTCGGATAAGCATACGAAATATAGACTCAAACCTCATCTCATCTTTAACATCTATGCTTTCCGAGCAGAAACCGATAACAAAGAACAGCACAACGAGAGATGAGCCGACCGCTACAAAGACCGGCTCTACCCCCTCAATGACTGCCCAGGGACCTCCGCCCTTGAAACTGACCGGTGACTGTCCAAGCATTGCAAAGACCAGGGATATCTGATTGTTCCAAAACCCAAACACTGCCTCAAGAAGTGCAAGGATCTTATCACCAAGCTTAAAAATATCCATACTTGTTATTCACCTCTTTCCTTTTACTAAAAGGGGAAATGCATTTTCCCAATCTTAGAAGCCTAAGAATGTCAGAACTGTTGAAATACCAGCCATCATGACACCTGCCACAATTCCTTTCAGAGCGGAGTTCATGGTAGATGAATCCTGCTGCTGATATGCTTGTGCGAACTCCATGACATTCTTTGCAAGAATGATGACACCGACCGCACCAATGACTGCAATGATAAGTGTCTTTAAATTCTCAAGCGGCTGTGTTACTGCGGAAGTACCTGTACCTGCTGCAAAACAAGTAGTGCTCATAAGCATTACTCCCATAAGTGCCCCGGATAATGCCGGAACGAATCTCTTTTTTAAGTGAATGAATCTACTCTTCATGCCTTTCTCCTCCATCTGATTGTTGTTTGTTGTTGAAATAACCTGTTCTTTTCTCATGTTGTTTAATCTCCTTTTTTGAAGTGACAGAAGCGGAAAAAGCCAGAAAGGAATACACATATTCCAATCCGGCTAGCTTTCCGAACGGAATATATGCATTCCTTTCTGTCTTGTTGATAGTTACTCTATGATAATCAGGCAATGCCTGTTGTACTGGTTAATCGGGCTTTCCCCGATGCGTTTTTGCTGTGACCATCTCCTTTCAAGGTATGAAAAAAGCACCTTAACCATATTGGCTAAAGTGCTAATTTACTCTCAAATTTGCTTTATTCTAAAAGCATTCCATCAATTATTGCAAACTTTGTCTTAAATATAGATCTATTCTGGCAATATCGTAATATGACATCCTGTACATAAGGTCTTGTACAATAACTGTCTACCACAATCTGTTTATCTTCCTCTTTCTCTATCCTCTTAAATATGCCTTTTGCATTCCAATCCGTCTTTACAGCATCTACTAAATCATTACTCATCTCAAGATGTGATAAAATCGTGGAATTCAACTCGGTTTCTTTAATTTCAGATATTTGTCCATAGTCATTAAGTTGCTTCAATTCTCTCTTAATTGCCTCCGTGTAACTTGTCATATTATTATCTCCTATCAATAAGTATTCAGGTGTTACATCTAGTGCCTTTGCTAGTTGTAAAAGATTATACGCACTTGGCTCTTCATTGAGTCTACCTTGTTCATAACGTCGTATACTCTGAACAGATATATTTGTTATCTTACCCAGCTCTTCCTGTGTATAGTTTCGTATATTACGCAACTCTTTTAATCTATCTGCAAAAGTCTTTTCCGTATTCATCCTGTACCTCCAATATAAAATAATTTCTGTCTTTTGTAACTGCTCACATGTTAGTAGTCCAATAAGCTGAAGCATACCATGTGAGCAAATTATATCATATACTCTGTAATATATCTAAAAACATTACTGCTTCTTTCGATATGAACTCATCTTCTCCACAGTAACCTCCGGATAGAAATACGTCAGAATCGTTGACTTTGGAACTCCTGCCGCAAGTGCCTTCTTCACTTCCTCTTTCTGCTCTGGTGTATATGACCAGTGCAGCATTCGATTTGTAATTGTATCCTCCCACTTAGGCTTTTCCCTCTCAGGATTCCTTACAGGCTTAGCACCATCACTTCCATTAGAAGCGTTGGCACTTTCTGTAGCATCAGACTTCTGCGATTCATCGACATACTCAAGCTCATTCGCCTGCTCCCTGTCAATCTTTGCTTTCTGCTCTGCTTCATCCTGCATGGAGAATCTTCTGCTTAATTCCGCATCACCAAGCATCATAAACTGCTCATAGGTAAGAGAATCTATATACACATTCTCGCCCTTATCTTTCAACTTTTCATAATACTTAACTGCTTTTTCTGAAAGAATCTCAAATGGTGGACCGATGAGATTCTCTGCTCCCCTTATCTGATGAACATAAGGCTCTCCCTTGCCATCTGCCGTCTGGTTAAACATCGGATGATTGAATGGTATGAACTTATTGTCCATGATTGGATCAAATCCACGGATAAAAATAATACACTTCTTATTATCCAGCTTTCTGACTTCATCCGGTGTAAACAGTTCTCTTCCTAATACATCATAGTTTCTTGAAGAGCTTCCCTGTCTGCCCTTTGTCTCTCCACTTGACTTCTTATCAATCGTGCCTTTTCCAAGTAGCTCTGACACATACTTGTGCGTGCTCTGCTCATTTCCACCGAGATAGATGAAAGTATCGCAGTTGCCGGGAATTGTCTCCCAGGTATCTTTGAAAAGTGCTTTTAGCTGTGCAAAGTTCTGAATGATGATGATACTTGAAATCTCACGGCTTCGCATTGTCGATAACAGCGAACAGAAGTCATCTGGCAATGCGACATTCGCAAATTCATCTAACATAAATGTCACATGGATTGGCAATCTGCCTCCGCAGTTAAAGTCTGCCTGATAGTACAATTCCTGAAATATCTGCGTATATAACATACCGATAATAAAGTTATAGGATTTGTCACTATCCGGGATTACACAAAAGAGTGCTGTCTTTGTCTCTCCATCCCCATTCACTCCAATACCGATATCTGACAGATTAAGCTCATCTTTTGAGAGTAATCGTAAAACCTGCTTATTCTCAAGAAATGCAAGTCTTGAGTTGGCACTTATGATAATGGAGCGGACTGTATCTCCTGCACCTCTCATACATTTGTTGTACTGCTTGACTGCCGGATGATTGGCTCCAAGTGGGGAACTTTCCTCTAAAAACTTCATACGCACATCCAGCTTTGATGCCTTCCCCTGCTCTGTAACCTCTGCTTCTCCAAGAAGTTTAAGTACTGTCTCAAAGTTTCTCTTTGCCGGCTGTACCTCCAGCCACACATAATAAAAGATAGCCTGTAAGAACAATCCTTCCGCCTTTTCCCAGAACGGATCACTTGGTGTCGCTCCCTTTGGTGTCGTATTGCTGATAAGGTTTGTAATCAGCTTGACCACATCTGTTTCCTCTCTGATATAGGAAAATGGATTGTAACAGTCTGATTTATCCATCTCTAACAGATTAATGACTTTCAGGTTATATCCGTTATTTTTTAACATCTGCCCGCAGCTTCTAAGGATTTCTCCCTTTGGATCGGTACAGATAAAAGAACAGTTATGCGGCATCT
>OFMH01001559.1_pt1 | contig 12029 bp, 2 predicted proteins | sample 1541761 | NCBI WGS metagenome assembly OFMH01 (sample SAMN04209249, study PRJEB22552) | human gut metagenome | biome: gut; material: feces | host: Homo sapiens | place: USA: Oklahoma
AAGAAGCACTTCGATAATGAAGTGCTTCTTTTTGTATGTAAACAATGAAATGAAATAAAGAAATGACGGATGTCGAAAGACGACGAGCTTGCCGTTATCAGAACGATGTGTGAATCTTTGCGACGGATGCCAAGGGCGATCATACTGTTACTGCCGGAATGATGTATCAGCTTTTAAGAGTGATGCGAAGCGAAAAGTCTGCCGCAGTTGGAATGATGTATCAGGTTTTCGACGGATGAGAAGACTTATAAAAGGGACGAATTGAATAAATCGCTTCCTCCGAAGCAAATCTTCTAAGTGGGTGCGGAAATAATGATAACAAAGTGCAATTAACTTATGGCACTTTGTTTTTTTTGTTATCTTTTTCAAACTAACCATAATTAACAATTTTAATATAATAATAACAAAACAATATAATATCACGAATTTTATAATATAAAATATATGTTTATTGACAACAATGTATATAAATTATAAAATAAAAATAATAATCCATTGCGATTGACAATATATATAAAACTATCTGTTAAAATTTTGTTAAAAAACAATAAGTTATCTAATTAGAGGTGAGCGGGTTATCGGTTTTAAGGAGGTTCTATTATGAATAGGCAGTACAAAGTCATTTGGAGTAAAGTGAAGCACTGTTATATTGTCGTATCGGAACTAGTTAAACGCAATGGTAAATCATCATCGGTGAAATCTAAGTCAGGTCAAAAAATTGGCGTGACTTTAGCTGTGTTGGCCCTATGCTTTGGTATCAGCGGGTACAGTCTTGCAGCTGACCTGACGGAAGATCAACAGGCCGTATATGATGCCGTGATTGCAAAACTTCAATTAGGAGATGGTCCGGGCGTTACTATCGGGGATAATTCGTCGACAAAGATGGATACATCTGTAGCTATTGGTACAAATGCCAATGCTACTGGTAATTCACCTAATACAGCGGTGGGGTGGAATGCTACAGCTACAGGTCTTGGCCATAGTGCAGCCTATGGGGCTAATGCGAAGGCATTGGGGCAAAGTTCGCTTGCTTTAGGTGCCGGTGCTACAGCCAATGGAATAGCGGGTATTGCGGTTGGTAATGGTGCGGTAAGTAATACGGAGACTTTGGATGAATCATCCATTGCTATCGGCGATAGAGCAGAAGCTAAAAGTGATGGTTCTATTGGTATGGGCATTAAGAGTATCGCATCGGGAAAACGCAGCATGGCCATGGGGATTCAAACACAGGCTACCGGTAATTATTCTATGGCTTTAGGTGGTTATACAAGTGCAAGTGGTGAATATTCAATTGCACTTGGTCATAATGCTGTCGCTAAAGCGAACTCTTCGGTGGCAATTGGGGCTAAGAGTGTCGCTGATAGGGGTTATGATACCTACGGTTATACGGTAGATCATGCGGCGTTTACAAGTGATGCCGAATTACTTACTTATCTTGGAAAAATAGATGAGTATAATGCGGCTGTAGATGTTGTTATTGCAAATCAAAAAGATTATAAGGATAAAGAGGCAGCTTCTAAAGCTGATAGAAATAATGAAGAATTAAAAATTGCGGCCGAAGAAGCTAAGGCAAAATTGGATGCCAGCCAACAAGCGCTATTAAAACTTACGGCTGCGTATAAATCGTATTTTGGTGCTGCCTCGGTAGGTACAGATTTTGCGACACGTCAAATTACCGGTGTAGCAGCTGGTAGTGAAGACACTGATGCCGTTAACGTGGCACAGTTGAAAGCTCTTAATACTAAAGTTGATGACAATAAAACACATTATTTCTCTGTAAACTCAGATGATAGTGCTGCACCTAAAGATACAAACTGGAATAATGATGGAGCTGTAGGTAAAAATGCGATTGCCATAGGGCAAAAGGCCTACACAAAAGGGGCAGATTCAATTGCTATTGGTACTGGTGCGAAAATTTTTAATATGAATACGGCTAATGCGATTGCTATCGGCAATGGGGCAGAAGCCGCCTTTGGAAGTATTGTTATAGGGGAAAATGCTAAGGACTATGATACTGATCCTGCTAAAGCCGGAAGAGGAATCTTTATTGGACATGACGTAAAAAGTTATGGCAACGTTAGTCAGGTTATATTAGGCGATCATGGAGAGGTTAAGGGACAGGGAGCTGTCGCTATAGGTGCGGATACAAAAGCTCTTGATGAATACGCTGTGGCAGTTGGACAATTTGCAGAGGCCAGGGCTAAATCTTCATCGGCTATCGGTTCCAGTAGTATTGCTGAAGAAAAAGGAACGGCGATAGGTAAACAGGCTAAAGCCAATGAGGAAGGTGCAGTAGCACTCGGCTATAACTCAAAAGGGAATGTAGAGGATGGAGTATCATTAGGTTCTTATTCAATAGCAGACCGTGAAGTCGGAAAAATCGGCTATGCGTTAGGTAGAGATAATAGTACTGTCGAAAAAGTATTGGAATCTGTTGGTCAAAAAGCTAGATATGATGAGCTCACAGCTATCATTGAGCCATTAAAGGATGAATATAATGCATTATATACTACTTATTGGAATACTCCTTCAGGATCGGCAGAAGAAACAGAAGCCAAGCAGAAATTAGATAATTGGAAAGCTGAACATCCTGAATATCTTCCTGCTGTAAATGAGAAAAAAGAAATTATTAATACATGGCAGTCGGGGCTTGGGGCAGTTTCCGTAGGCCGTGCAGATTTCACGAGACAGATTACTAATGTTTCCGCCGGAACGAAAGACACTGATGCTGTTAACGTGGCACAGTTGAAAGCTGTTGAATATGAAGGGATAAACTTTAAAGGCGATGGAGACGCTATTATTCATCGTAATTTGGGTACAGAATTAATTATTACCGGTGGGAACTCGGATTATACAGTATTAACAGATAACAATATTGGTGTTGTTGCTAATGAGGATACTGGCTCTTTAACGGTTAAATTATCTAAGAATCTCAACTTGTCTGACGGTAGTGTGACTTTTATTGAAATTGCAAAAAATACGGATGGTAATACACTTATTAAAGGTGAAAATGGTAAGTGGTATGTAGACTTAACTGATGCCGAATACGATGCAGATACTCAGACGTACAGTAAAGATGGTTTAAAGTTAACAGCAGTAACAAATCCGGTGCTAGATTCTGTGAAGTTAACTTCAACCGGTCTTAATAATGGTAATCAACGAATTATAAATGTTGCGGCTGGCACAGAAGAGGCTGATGCTGTTAATGTGTCACAGTTAAGCGCATTAACTCAAAAAGTAGACAAAGGTGCTATACATTATGTATCTGTAAATGGCTATGGAGATAAGGACTCAATAGATACAAACTGGAAAAATGATGGAGCAATTGGTGAAGGTGCAGTTGCTATTGGTCATGAAGCAAAAGCCTACGGACACGAAAGTCAGGCTATGGGAAGTAGTGCGTGGAGCATTGGTAATTATTCCCAGTCTTTAGGCTTTTATGCACTAGCAGGTATTGAACCGGGGATTGATCAAGCAACGTATGATGCTTTGCCGGTTGAAGAAAAGAAAAATTATGCACGGCTAGGAATGTCAATGGGAGGAAAAGACAATACTTTATATTACCGTACTACCTATAAAGAGTATACGATGGATGAATTTATGGCTCTATCTGAAGAAGAACAAGAAGCATTAAAAAACGAAAAAGGTTATGGATATTCCCGCAGTAGACAGATTTGGGCGCGTACACCTCGATCTATAGCGATTGGTCATTTAGCAAAAGCTTTAGGATCTACCACGGTAGCAATCGGTAATATAGCTGAGGCCACTAGCACAAGCTCTATTGCTATAGGTTCTATGGCTAAAGCTTCAGGAAATTACAGTTTTGCTGCCGGTGATAGCGCTGAAGCACAAAACGTAGGAAGTATTGCTATTGGGAAGTTCGCCAAAGCAGCTGATTATTGGGGAACAGCTGTAGGATCTTACACGATAGTAGAGGGTGAGCAGGGGATTGCCCTCGGGGTAAGTGCTAAGGCCTACACGGAAAAAGGGGTCGCCTTGGGGGCGGCTTCAAAAGCAGAGCGTGAAAAAGGCGTAATCGGTTATGCCTTAGGTGGCGATAACAGTACTTTTAAAAAGGCCTTGGAATCTAGTGGTGAAAATGTAAGATACAATAAAGCCTTAGAGACAATTGCGTCCTTAAAAGCTGAATATGATAAATTAATAATTGCTTATAGTAGCACTGATGTAGGATCGGCGGCAGAAGCAGAGGCTCGGAAGGCATTAGATGCATGGAACGCAAAACATCCTGAATACCTCGCTGCTGTAAAAGAAAGAGACCAGATGCGTAATGCTTGGCAATCAGGCTTTGGTGCAGTATCTGTAGGTAATGAAGAGGCGACTAGGCAGATAACTAATGTAGCAGCCGGTAGTGAAGATTCTGACGCCGTTAACGTGGCACAGTTGAAAGCGCTTAATAATAAGCTTAACAATAAAATTAGTGAGGAAAAGGTACACTATTTTTCTGTAAATGCTGATGATAGTGAATCACCGGATGGTACAAACTGGAATAATGACGGGGCGGCCGGTAAGAGAGCAATTGCCATTGGACGGAATGCCTCGACAATAGGCCCAGGCTCTATTGCTATTGGTGATAGTGCCAAAATATTTAATGTTAATACACAATATGCATTGGTGATTGGCGAGAATGCTGAATCCGCTCATGGGAGCATTGTTATCGGTAGATATGCTAAGGATTATGACACAGATCCTGAACAAGCCGGAGATGGTATCTTTATTGGTGGGGAGGCAAAAAGTTTAGGCGGTATTGCTCAGGTTGTATTAGGAAATAATGGAATGGTTAAAGGTCAGGGATCTATCGCTATAGGACAGTGGGCCAAGGCCATTAATTATCAGTCAACGGCGGTTGGTCAAGATGCCAAGGCCTTGGGTGAAGTTTCATCAGCTTTTGGTGCCATGAGTATTGCTGAAGATAATTACTCTATGGCCTTAGGCGCATATACTAATGCGCGAGGACAAAGCTCTCTAGCTGTTGGAAGAAAAAATATTGCTGCTGGACATAATTCCATAGCAATTGGCAATCAAAGTTATGCTCACAATGGCTATATATATTACAATCAGTATAATGCACTTTCGCCGGAAGAAAAAGAAAAATACATTGAATTTAATGGAGTTTATTTCCTAAAAGATATGGCTAATGGATCAGGAATAAAGGACACTTATTTGAATACAGCCGTTGGTTCTTTTTCAAACGCTAAGAAACATGCAGCCACTTTTGGCGGAAGTTCGACTGCGGAAGAAAAAGGCACGGCTATAGGTACATATGCTAAAGTTACCAAAGAAGGGGCAGTAGCACTTGGTTATAACTCAATAAGCAATGCAGAGAACGGAGTTGCAATTGGTGCTTATTCTGAAGCCAACCGTGAAAAAGGTAAACTCGGTTATGCTTTAGGTGGCGATAATAGCTCGTTTGAAGCCGTATTGGAATCTACAGGGCAAAAAGCAAGATATGATGCTCTTACAGCTACATTAAATCCTTTAGAATCTGAATATAACGGACTAGTGGATGCAATTAATAACGCAACTTCTACGGGAAGACGAAACGCGGCAAAGCGCAAACTTGATGCTTGGTTAGCTGAACATACGGAATACGCAACAGCTCTGAATGAAAAACAACAGATAATTGATGCATGGCAGTCGAGAAATGGTGCGGTTTCTGTAGGTGCTGTAGGTGCTACGAGACAAATTACCAATGTAGCAGCAGGTAGTGAAGATACTGATGCAGTTAACGTGGCACAGTTGAAAGCTCTCAATACTAAAGTTGATACCAATAAGATTGAATATGTATCGATTAAATCTTCCGAAATAGAGAATAAACTTAATGATGGGGCTACGGGAGATAACTCGATTGCTATTGGCCCTAAAACAAAAGTAACGGCTGCAAGTGCTGTTGCTATTGGTTCCCAATCTGAAATTAGTAATTCTAATTTTGGCAGTGCGTATGGTGCCACTTCTAAGGTAACCGGTTCAGAACAAGGAACTGCAATTGGTTACGGGGCTATAGTAGATAATTCGTTATTTGGAACTGCACTCGGTACAAGGGCTAACGTTACTAATTCACTCCAGGGGACTGCTGCAGGGCAATCAGCTATTGTTAGTGGTTCTCAATATGGAACTTCCTTGGGCACATTCTCGAAAGTAATAAACTCTGATTCCGGTATCGCTATCGGATCTATGGCAAGTGTTAATAACGCAAATTATGGTATGGCCATAGGTATTAACAGTTCCGTTACTAATCAAGGTGGTACAGCCTTAGGCTATGGAACGTCTGTAACCGAAAAATCGGGGGTTGCCTTGGGATTAGGTGCAGCGGCTAATCGAAGCGGCGAAGTGTATGGCTATTCGCCTGATGGTGTAACCTTTACCGATGACGCATCCGTAGCAGCTTATCTAGGTAAAACGGCTGAATTTGAATTGGCCAATCAAGATTATGCTGAAAAAGTTCAAATTTTCCAGGAAAAATTAGCCGCATATCAGCAAGATCCAAGAAATCCGGATGTAATAAACGCCTATGTAGATGCTGCAAACGCTATGACTGAAAGTTTTGAAAAACGGACTGGGATTATTGCAGCTTATAAATCTAGTTATGGTGCTGTTTCAGTTGGTGGTTCAGGTGCTACTCGTCAAATTATTAACGTAGCAGCAGGTACCGAAGATACTGATGCGGTTAACTTGGCTCAGCTTAAAACGGTAGAAACCATTGCCAAAGCTCACACGGAACTTACTCTCGACGGTAAATCGGCAACTGCCGGATCTGACGGTAAGTTAGGCGACTACATCGGCGAAAACAACCTGACTATGGCTGTGAAAGATGTTAACGGTCAGAAAGTTTACGACCTTAAATTGAAGAACGAAGTTGTTATCGGTACGCCGGGCAAGGATGGTAAAGACGGTACGCCGGGCAGCATCGGTTTAGTCGGTCCTCAGGGTCCTGCCGGTGAAGACGGGCAGCCGGGCAAAAACGCTTACGGTGAAATCTCTGTGAAGAACGGCGTCGACGGTGTCGATGGCAAGCACGGCAAAGACGGAATTACCCGTATCGTCTATGAAGATGAAAAAGGTGAAGAACGGGTTGTTGCTACCTTGGATGACGGCTTGAAATTTGCCGGTGATACGGAAAATGTAACCATCGCGAAGAAACTCAACGAAACTCTGGATGTTAAGGGCGGTATCAGTGACGAAAGCCTGCTCACGGACAACAACATCGGCGTCGTCGCCAAAGCTGACGGCGGATTGACCGTGAAATTGGCCAAGGACCTCAATCTGTCTGACGGCAGTGTGCGCATTGGCGGGACGACTAACGAAAGCGGCGTTACTACTGGCGGCATTTACATCGCCAATCAGAAAGCCGTACCAACGACTAAGGACGGTAAAACTGAAGACGGCTTGTTTATTACCGGGTTAGCTAATACTGATTGGGATCCGGATAGTAATGGGATTGTTGAAAGCCGTGCCGCTACGGAAAAACAACTGAAAGCAGTGGCAGATTCTTCTGCAAAAGTTGATGCAACTAACTTGTCAAACGATAATGTAAGTAGTTGGAAGACTAAATTGGGTATTACCGACACCTTGCTCAGTGATGCTGGAGCCTGGAAACTCACTGTAAACGGAGCCGGCGAACGGTCTATTAAGAAAGATTCCGTAATTAACTTTGTTAACGGCGAAAAGGTTCAGATTACCCAGAGCGGTAATGATATTAACGTTGGCCTTGATGCGGAATTTGTTAGACAAGTAAGTGACAATACAACCAATATCACCAAATTGGACAACCGTGTAACTAAAGTTGAAGGTGATGTAACCAATGTTAAGAAAGACATTACTAAGATTAACAATGACATTACCAATATCAACCAAGACATTACTAACATCAACACTAAGATTGAAACAATCGAAGGTAAAGCGGGCGTAGCCAATGTAATTGGCGATACCGAAACCGGGGTTAAGGTTGAAAAGGTTGACGCTAATGATGCTGCGAAGGGCGTAAAAGTCAGCTTGGAAGAAAAAATCAAGGTTGGTGGTATTACAATCGATGGTAAGCTCCCGAGTGAAGGCGAAACGGCAAATCGTACAATTACAGGTTTAACCAATACTACGTGGGATGCAGATCATGTTGTTGACGATCGGGCAGCTACGGAAGGCCAGTTGAAGGACCTCTCCCAGAAAATTAAGGAAGTTGGGGAAATCAAGGACGGCGTCCGGACCTATGCCAGCGACGACAGTGGTGATAACCCGCTTAAACGGAAAAATTCAGAAGCCATGGAACTTCGCGGCGGCGCTGACAGCGATAACCTCTCTGATAACAACATCGGTGTCGTAACCAACAAGCAGAAGACGGGCTTTGACATTAAGCTCTCGAAAGATCTTAAAGGCCTCAATTCGGCTGAAATCGGCAACGTTTCCATCAGCAACAATATTACCGTGGGAACCGGTGATAAGAAGGCGGTCATCACGGATAACTCGGTAACGACAGGCAACACGACAATCAACAACGATGGTCTTACGATTAAAAACGAAGATTCGTCGAAGAACATCACGCTTCAAACGGGTAACGTCAACCTGGGCGGCAACGCCATTCACAACGTCGGCGAAGCGACGGAAGCGAATGACGCTATCAACAAAGCTCAGTTAGACCGTACGGTTACTGCCATCGGGGCGGGCATGAATGAAATGAGCGGCCGCATCGGCAGTCTTGACCGCCGCGTCGACCGCGTCGGTGCCGGTGCTGCAGCCTTGGCGGCTCTCCATCCCTTGGAATACAGCCCTGATGCGAAGTGGGAAGTTACGGCCGGCCTTGGTAATTACAGAAGTACCAGTGCTGTGGCTCTCGGTGCCTTCTATCGTCCGAACTACGATACCTTGCTCAGCATCGGTGCCACTTATGGCGGCGGTGAAAACATGGTGAACGCCGGCGTAACCTGGCGAATCGGTGAAGGCGAAACGAAGAATTATCCGTCCAAACAGGTTATGGCGCAGGAAATTGATACCCTGAAATCAGCCTTAGCCCAGCAGAATGATAAGATTGAATCGCAAAGCGAACAACTTGAAGAACAAAATAAGAAGATTGAACAATTGATGCAGGCTATCGAAAAATTAACGAAATAAACTGAAGACAGCGCCATGCTTGAGACTGAGGCCCTTCTCTTTTGAGAGGGCCTTGGTTTTTTTAGAATTTTTGTGGTTTACTGTAAAATGAAGAGATATTTTAATAAAAGAGTAAAAAAACCTTATAAATACACACAAGATACATAAAATGTTGACAAATATATTGGTAAAATATAGAATAAAGACGAAAAACGGTATGTCGTTGACCCTTTATGATTTGGGTACTATGACTACTAAAACGAGTCACAAAGGGGGGATCAATCGAGGTAGTACGGATTTTTTAGGATAGATAGCTTCTAAATTTTTTTCATACATTTCTTTTTATATTTTTTAAATTAAAGGATACAGGAGGAAAAGAATGAATCAGATTTATAAAGTTATTTGGAGTAAAGTTCGTCATTGCTGTATCGTCGTGTCTGAATTAGGAAGAAACGATGGTAAGGCTGTATCATCATCCTCTCGGATGAGTAAAAAAATGGCTGTCTCCCTTGCCGTAATGGCTCTTTGTGTCGGGATGGTGCCAGGGGTAATGGCTGCTGATACGGATACAGGTACAGGTACAAATTGGAAATTTGGTGTAAGTGTAGGCCCTGATGTAAAAACCGAACATGAAGGAACGGCAACGGGTTCGACTACAGACATTGAACCCGGTGATACGGTTGTTTTACAGGCTGGACGAGGAATCAAATTAACTAAAAGTTCAACTGGGAAGGCTGTACAGATTGGGCTTAAGTTTATCGACATGCAGCCGGGCGGATGGCCTTATAACGATGCTAAAGCAACCGGGTCAGCAGCTCTGGCTATCGGTCAGAATAGTGTAGTAGATGCCCAACAAGGGGTGGCTGTGGGCTGGAAATCTCATTCCGGTGAGGATGGATTTGCCGGCGGCAGCGAATCTGATGCCGGTTTGAGTTCAGTAGCTATTGGCTATAATGCTAAAGCGACTTTGGAAGGCTCCGTTGCCATTGGTACCGGTGTACGAATCAATCCAAGTAAATCAGACAGTGACTATAAAAAAGTCGACAGTAAATTGTCTGTCGCTATTGGGGATAAAGCCTATGTAGGCGAAAAATCCATTGGTTCCAATGTAATCGGGAATGAGGCGGAAGTAGCTGAATCGGAATATGCAGTTGTACTGGGGACTTCTGCAAAAGTAAATAAAATCGCAAATGGTATCGCTATTGGCTATAAAGCTAGTGTAACAACCGGTAGTGGAGATGGCGGCGTCGCTATAGGTTCATATTCTGTAGCAAAACAAAGAGCCGGTCTTGCTGGATATGATCCGGAAAAAAAAGAACGCGGCTCTGATTCAACTTGGAAGGCCAACCTTGGGGCGGTCTCTGTCGGAGATAAGGGAAAGACTCGTCAGATTACAAATGTAGCGGCTGGGACATACTATACGGATGCTGTTAACGTGGCTCAGCTTAGAGCGTTAAACACGAAATTGACTGCCGATATACAAGCAGCCTCCTTGGCAGCCGGTGACAATATTACTATCGATAAAGATACGAATAAAATCAGTCTTGCAGATACGATTACTTTAGGCAGTGATGCCAATGTAAATAATCAAGTGAAAGTTGACGGCTCAAACGGTCAGGTTGTAATTGGCTCTGCTGACGCTGGTATCGTAATGGGGAATCAGGAAATTACGCTTAAGAATGCCGATGGCACGGACAAGCTTGATGAAAATGGTAATGTCGTTAAACAAAGTGGTAAATACATTACAGGCTTAACGAATACATCGTGGGACGCAGATAATATTGTTGCAGATCGTGCCGCTACAGAAGGCCAATTAAAAGATATTATCGGCACGGAAATTGGTAATATTAATGAGACCATCAAAAATACAAAGCAGACTTTTGTTGGTGATAGTGGAACTACCGTTGAAATCGGAACAACGGATACCTTAAGTCTTACCGGCGGTGCCGAGGCAAATTCCTTGACGGATAAAAATATTGGTATCGTTAATAATGGCAAAGGTTTTAAAGTTCAATTGTCTTCCAAACTTTCCGACCTCGACAGTGTATCTACCAAGACTTTAACGGCCAGCGACAGCATTACCGTCGGCTCTGGTGATGCGACTACGGTCATCAGCGGCAATTCGGTCACTACCGGCTCCGTAACAGCAGGCGATACGACCGTTAACAGTGATGGCCTTACGATTAAAGACGGCCCGTCTGTAAGGAAAGATGGAATTGATGCCGGTGGCAAAGCCATTCACAATATTGGTGAAGCGACAGAAGCTACCGATGCCATCAATAAAGGAACTTTTGACACCACGATTAACAATATAGGCTCCGGTATGAAGCAACTGGGCAATCAGATTAACAAGCTCGACAACCGCGTCGATCGTGTCGGTGCCGGAGCAGCCGCCTTGGCCGCTTTGCATCCGTTAGATTTTGATCCGACTTCCCGCTGGGAATTTTCAGCAGGTATCGGTAATTACCGCGGGGCCAACGCCGTAGCCGTCGGTGCCTTCTATCGTCCGAATTACGATACCATGGTCAGCATCGGATCGTCTTACGGCGGCGGTGAAAACATGGTAAATGCCGGCGTAACTTGGCGATTCGGTGAAGGCGGAACGGGCAATTACGAGTCGAAAGGCGCCATGGCTCAGGAAATCAACAACTTGCGGTCGGTCGTAGACGAACAGAACAGCAAACTGGCGTCACAGAACGACAAGATCGAGGCTCAGAATAGCAAGATTGAAGCTCAGAGTCAGCAGCTCGAAGAACAGAATAAGAAGATTGAACAATTGATGCAGGCTATTGCCGAGTTGAAGAAATAAGACTGCCGTATCAATTTCTGGCAATAAGTAACGATAGCTGGGGTTCCTCTCATAGGAGGGGGACCTCAGTTTTTTTGGCGCCGAATAGGCATGATAAAACCCCCAGTTACACTGGGGGTAA
>OFMH01001563.1_pt1 | contig 12015 bp, 8 predicted proteins | sample 1541761 | NCBI WGS metagenome assembly OFMH01 (sample SAMN04209249, study PRJEB22552) | human gut metagenome | biome: gut; material: feces | host: Homo sapiens | place: USA: Oklahoma
TGAACGACAGCTACCAGTACAGCAGTAATGGAAAATATACCATCTATGTACCCGTTAATCTGGACGGAAGAGAAATCGGAAAAGCGACCGCAACGTATACACGAGAAGAAATTGAGAAACAGGAGACAAGGGAGAACCGAAAGAAAGGCAGGAGAATGAATGTATAACTTTGTAGATACAACAGAGCGATACCCAGGGCAGAACCTGCCTTCGGAGGCTCTCATGTTTAATGGAAGTTATCTTGAGAACGTAATTCCCGGCTATCGGACACTTTATGTGTCCGGTCGGGAAATTTTGGGTACGGAGATTACAGATCTGGAAACAGGCGTGTCTGACGGTACAAAGTATCGACGAAAGCGTTATCAGCCAAGGACTATTGTGGTGGGATATCAGCTGGTAGCCGAAGATAATGCAGCTTTTCGCAGTGCTTACAACAAACTGAATGCTCTTCTGGATGCAGAACAGGCAACCCTTATTTTTGCAGATGAACCGGACAAATATTATATCGGAACAAAGCAGGGAACGAGTGAAGTGCCGGCGGGAAGAAATGCGATCACTGCGGAGCTGGAATTTTACTGCGCGGATCCATTCAAGTATTCGGTGGAAGAATTTACGGTGAATCCGACTGCGGATGACGGAAAAACGTTCATTGTGTCGTACAACGGCACTTATCGGGCCTTTCCAAAGCTTCAGGCAGTAATGCACAGTGAAAATGGAGTAGTAGGTTTTGTAAATGACTCCAAGAAAATTCTTCAGTTCGGTGATCCGGATGAGTTGAACGGAGAAACATACAAAAAAAGCGAACTGATAACAAGCTATGCTGACCAATATGTCTGGTCACAGGATGCGGCGTGGAAAGATGATACAGGGAGCAACTTCTTATACAGTAACAGCAAGACGGCTGGAAAGCTGGGTGTCATGAGCGTAGACAGCATCAAAGGTCTGTATCTGGCCAGCAGTGGATATGTAAGTCCAAACACAAACGGCTGGAATGGAGCTATGAAATCTATTGATGTGGTAGATTCCAATGGAGCAAAGGGAGCGACGCACCTCTATTGTTACATGAACAGCTGGTTTGAAACTGGTCTTATGGGGCAGACGGGCTGCCAGGCGATTGCTTTCTGCGATGCGAACGGAAAAATAATCTGCTGCCAGGAGATATACAAAACCGATACGATCGGAAACACAGCGCACATGAATATGTGGGTAGGTGGAAACAACCCGCGTATCGTCAAAACATATACTTTTGAACCTTGCCATCGAAAAGATGCAAACCCATACAGCCAAACGTATGGCGCAAGCGACATGATGAAACATGGAGAGAAAATACGTTTTTTCTGGAAGGGCAGTTATCCGGAATTTACAGTTCCAGAATTAAAAGATGTGAAAGTGGCAACAGTGAAATTGTATTTGGGACAGTGGGGAAGTCGAAATACAGGAAATCAGCTTGTCACCAGAAATTATTTCCGCGGCATCTTCGTGAGAATTGACAATGTAGAAAAATGGCGTGATATTCCGAATAAATTTTCGGTAAATCAGGTTTTGACAGCTGACTGTAGCAATGGAGAGGTCATGTTACAGGGACTTCCGAGACAGGATCTTGGTGCGTTGGGCAACGATTGGGAGAACTTTTGCCTGCAGCCTGGAATGAATCAGATCCAATGCATTGCATCGGACTGGGCAACACAGCCAACATACACAATGAAATACAGGGAGGTGTTTCTATGATTTTATATTTTGCGGACCGACATATGAATGTCCTTGGGCAGGCAAGCACAGAGCTACCGAAGGGATTGTACATTTCTGATGATCTGAAAACAGAAGAGGTGGAAGCAGGTGTTGCTACACTAGAATTTACGCTGAATTACACGGCGAGCACGCGGAATGATGCGAAACAGTATGGTTCTGTTGGCAATTATATTCTTCGGAAGAATGGCGATGAGCAGGAATTTTATACGATCATTACCAGCGAAGAAAATATTTTCAAACAGGAAGTAGAAATCTATGCCGAGGATGCCGGTATGGATCTCCTGAACGAGACAGTTGGCGAATACAAAGCAGACAAGGCATATCCAGCGAGCTACTATGTTGAAAAATTCAGCGACGATTCCGGCTTTGAAATTGGAATCAATGAGGTCAGCAATTATAACCGGAAACTGTCCTGGGAGGGTGAGACCACCGCTTCTGAGCGTATTTTGAGCGTTGCCACGCAGTTTGACGCGGAAGTTTCCTATACTTTTGAAATCGACCGGTTGAAAATCAAGCACAAATATATCAACCTGCATAAGAAGCGCGGCGTAGATCAGGGGCGAGAACTTCGGATCAACCGGGAAGTGAAAAATATCATTGTAAAAAGTTCAGTAGAAGATCTGGCTACGGCACTTTCCGTTACCGGCGGATATCCGGAAGACAGTGAAACGCCGATCAATCTGAAAGGGTATAAGTATGATGACGGCGATATATATCTGTCCGGCAGTACGATTTATTCCCGGAGCGCAGTGGCCAAATGGAGCCGGTATCTTTCCGAAAAAGGAAGTGGTACGGGACATATCGTCCAGTCGTACACTTACGATACTACCAGCAAGTCAGAACTCTGCAACAGGGCAGTTTCAAAGCTGAAAAAGATCTACGATGCGGCTGTTTCCTATGAAGTAGAGCTGGCGTATCTGCCGGATGGGATTAAAATCGGCGATACGGTGAATATTGTAGACGATACCGGAGAACTGTATTTGTCTGCAAGAATCATGAAACTGGAGTCCTCCATTTGCAATGATGAGTACACGGCAACGCTGGGCGAATACAAGCTGAAATCGAGTGGAATTTCAGAAAAGATGGAGAGCCTGGCTGCACAGTTTGAAAAACTGGCAAAGAACCGGACGTTTTACACTTGGGTTGTGTTTGCTGATACGGAAACGGGCGGCGGAATATCGCTCAAATCAGCTGGAAAGACATACATGGGTATCGCATACAATCAGACGACAAAACAGCCGGTACTTACAGACCCGAGCATCTATACCTGGGTAAAGGTTGTTGGAGAGCAGGGAATTGCGGGAGAGCCCGGAAAGAATGGTCTGACTAGTTTCTTCCATGTGAGATATGCTGATGTTCCGAACCCGACAGCAAATCAGTTGCGGAAGGATACAGGAAAATATATCGGTACCTACGTGGACTATATATTGGAGGACAGTACAGATCCGACCAAGTACACCTGGCGAAAATTTCAGGGCGATGACGGAGAGGACGGCGCCGATGGAACCCCTGGAGAAAACGGTGCGAATGGTGAAACCAGTTATCTGCATATCGCTTATGCAACAAGCGCGGATGGAAAGACAGGCTTTTCGACAACCAACGCCGTCGATAAAACGTATATAGGCCAATACGTGGATTTTACCAAGGCTGACAGCGCCAATCCGGCGAAGTATCATTGGAGCAAATTTCAGGGGCCGAAAGGAGATAAGGGAGCTCCGGGCGAGCAAGGACTGCGCGGCCTGCAGGGCGATAAGGGTGATCAGGGAATCCAGGGACCCAAAGGCGCTGACGGAAAAGATGGAAAAACGACGTATTTTCACATCAAATATTCTGCGGTTTCGAATCCGACCTCTGCGTCTCAGATGACAGAGACACCGTCAAAATACATTGGAACGTATGTGGATTTTACACAGACGGATTCGGATGATCCGAAGAAGTACAGCTGGCAGCAGCTGGAAGGTTCGCAGGGGCCACAGGGAAAACAGGGAATTTCAGGTACCAATGGAGCAGACGGGAAAACCAGTTATCTGCACATCAAATATAGCAATGACGGTGGGAAGACATTCACCGGGAACAGTGGTGAGGATATTGGCGCTTATATCGGAACATGCGTGGACTATGCAAAAGATGATCCTACAAGTGTCGGAACGTATAAGTGGGCGAAAATCAAAGGCGAGGCTGGAGCCAAAGGTGATAAGGGTGATACGGGTAAGGGGGTTAAATCGACATCTGTTGCATACCAGGTTTCAACTTCCGGAACAACAGTTCCAACTGGCACATGGTCTGGGTCTGTGCCATCTGCATCCGCGGGGCAGTATCTGTGGACACGTACAATCATCACTTACACTGACGACACAACATCCACGATATATAGTGTCGGCCGTATGGGAACCAATGGTGCAAATGGCACCAATGGAAAGAGTATTGGATCAGTAGTCAATTATTACCTGGCAACGGCATCTTCCAGCGGAGTTACAACGGCGACGAGTGGATGGACAACAGCTGTCCAGTCGGTGTCTGCGGCTAAGAAGTATCTTTGGAATTATGAGGTTGTGAAGTATACCGACGGAACCGTGGCGAGTACAACTGCGCCTTGCATCATTGGATCATACGGTGATCGGGGAAGTAAAGGGGATAAAGGTGATACCGGATCAACCGGAAATGGTATTAAGAGTATTACCGAGCATTATGCAGTCTCCGCGTCAAATTCGACTGTTCCTACCTCATGGTCGTCTACGGTTCCGACAATGACAGAGAGCAATAAATATCTCTGGAACTACGAGACAATTACTTATACAAATGGGACAACTGTAGACACAACAAAACGAGTTATCGGTGTATATGGTAACAAAGGTGCTACTGGTGCCACTGGTTCACAGGGATATAGTCTTGTAGCAAATGTAGTCAGAGATGCCTTCACCGAGTCTCAGTGGACGGCATACGGAACTATTAATCACGAAGAAACTTGGTCTAGTACATCTGGTATCCGTAATGGCTGCCGAATCGGGGATATGTTCGCGATCGTTGGAACGGCAACAGATACAAAAAATGCTCATGTTGCTTATTATCGGAGTAATACTGCATCTGGAGATCTGAAAGGTTTATGCATAAGCCATACAATTATCCCGAGGGGTGCAACAGGAGCTACAGGTAGTAAGGGGGATAAAGGCGATACCGGGGCAACTGGAAAAGGCGTTAAATCCACAGCGGTTACATATCAGGCAAGTTCGTCTGGAACTACGATCCCTACTGGAGTATGGTCAGCAACTCCTCCGGCGACAAGTGCGGACAAACCATATTTCTGGACTCGTACGATCATCACCTATACGGATAATACAACTTCAACTGCTTACAACGTTGGTAGTACACCGGAAGGAATTGTCGTCGGCGGACGAAATTTGGCGACCAATACCAATAAAGGAACAACCGGATGGAGTTGGTCAATGCAAACTGGCGGCTATTCCAAAGAATCTGTATCCGAAACTGGGGTTAATACATGTAAGCTTACACGAGATTCGGTAAAACAATCCGGATGGTCTGTAATACAGTTTTCTTATATTGGACGCACAAAATGGGAGGCTGACACTAATTATACCGTATCCGTAGATGTCAAAGCAAGTGTTTCTACATCGATGAATCCAGACTTTAGACATAGTAACGGTTCAAACATGTTGATACAATCATGTAAAGCCGTAAACAACAAAACAGTTGCGAATGTATGGACAAAACTGGTATGGGTTGTAAAATCAGCAGCAACATTGCCTAGCGGAACTTCACAGAATACATATTTTGCCGGAATGAACAGTAATGTTGGGGTCTCATATCAGTTTAAAAACCTTAAGATCGAAAAAGGCAATACGGCAACTGACTGGACTCCAGCACCTGAGGATTATGTGTCTTTTGTTGACGTGGAGTATTATCTTTCGACATCGCCGACTTCTCTTTCTGGAGGATCATGGTCGACGACAGCGCCGACATGGGTTAATGGAAAGTATATGTGGAGCCGTACGGTAACAACGGACGGAGCTGGTAACAGAACGTATTCGCCAAATCAAAATGGAGTTTGCATTGCAGGAGCACAGGGAGCAACCGGAGCCAAAGGTGATAAAGGAGATACTGGAGGGACTGGTGCAACCGGTAAAGGCGTTAAATCTATTGTAGAACAGTATTACAAATCAACGTCAGCAACAGCCATGTCCGGCGGATCGTGGAGCACGACTTATCCTGGATGGGAGAACAGTAAATATATTTGGACGAGATCAGTGATTACCTATACTGACAACACGACTTCAACGACAACAGCAGTTTGCGTCACGGGAAGTAAAGGAGATAAAGGTGCAACCGGTGCCAAAGGAGATAAAGGGGATAAAGGAGCAACTGGTCCTCAGGGACCACAAGGTCCTCAAGGTGTAAAAGGCGATAAAGGTCCTCAGGGAGATAAAGGTGCAACCGGCGCAACAGGTCCTCAAGGTCCACAGGGCGCTGCAGGTAAGGACGCAAATCAGGTAGTGCATACGGTAAATGGAAACGGTGAGTCAAATCTTTATGTCGAATTTGCTACAATAAAGATCACAGGTTCGTATGCAAATCAACCAACAACATTTAAACTTGGTGGCAGAGGTTTTGAGACAACAGATGTCCAGTTTAGTTTTATCTCTGCAAATAACTCAAATCCTGGATTGGATTTCCTAAGATCTTCAGGCGGATGGTCGTTATGGATTTATCAAAAGACTACTTCAACGTGGGGCCTTATAACAAGATTAAATGAACCGTATGGGCAGCTGAGAGTATTTAACTATACTCAAGGTTCTGGTCCATATACAGTGACGTGGACATCAACCAAATTAGCTTCTTTACCATCTGGTTCAATTAATGCGAATCCTTTACAAGCAGCAAAAACAGCCACCAACTTTATGCAGTTTACTGATGGGACCGGATTGGAAGTTGGTAATAAAACCAGCGGATCTTGGTCTGGCTATCGGACTAAGATTTCAGCATCAGCATTTGAGATTCTTAACCGGGCAGGAACGACACTCGCATATTATGGTGATAAGTTGATCCAGCTTGGAAAGAACGCAAAAGATGCGGTTATTGAGTTATGTGGCGGTGTCGGTAAGATTTTGGTTGAAACAAAATCCGGCAATGCGGCTCTGTCAATCCAGAGCGAATATGTAGATATTAAAGGTGTCCATGAATCTGTATTGGAGACATCAAGTTCTTCTGGAAGCTGTATAGCCGGAGCTGTTGACGATTCTTTTGTTGTAAATACTTACTCGGATGCCAACAACAAAGCAAACTTCGATATTGGTAACGGTAGCATTATTCTTGAATCAAAGAAGAAAGGTTATCAGGCAGAGGTCGAATTTTATGGCTGTGGCTGGTCTGGAGGAGTGTATACTGGAGCGTTCGCACCGACCAAGGCGTACTCCGAAAAGATTATGTTAGGAGATAGTGGAAGAGTATGGGAGCGTTTGATTGTTAAAAACTCCCCACAGGTCACATCCGATCGCCGCGCCAAAACAAACATATTTCCACTCGGTGAGAGCAAGATCAATAAGACGGATATTCATTCAGAGCTGTTCGATCGCTTAAAACCAGTTCAGTATCGGATGATTGACGGTGATGGGCGCATTTGTTATGGATTCGTCGCACAGGATGTCGTAGAAGCCATGCGAGAACTCGGAATCCGAGAAGACGAGCTGGATCTGGTACACCACGACAGGAAGAACACTGAGGATAGCTATATTGATACTTATAGTATGGTATATACTAATTTGATTGCGATAATAACGCATGAGCTTCAACTCGAAAAGCAAAGAAGATCGAACCTTGAAGTAGAGGTTGCGGATCTAAGAAGTGAACTTGAATCCATGAGAGATAATATCTCTGGAGATACAAATTAATTTTTAGGAGGGCAAAACTATGGCAGTAGAAGCAACTTACACAAAGGACATTCATTATTCTGGAATCATCACAGTTGACGGCGAGACCGTTGTGTCTATGGACGCCAATATGGATGCAAAACATCCGGATGTTCCAATCATCAATCGCTACATCAACAACGGTAGAAAGTATCGTGCCAATAAAAAGGATATCGATGATGTTGTTGACAAATTCGAGAACGACATCTGGGATGAGTATGATAAGTACACTGCAGAGCTGGAAGAAAAGGAAAAAACTGAGTAGGGCCGGAAACGGTCCTTCTTCTGCGTTCAATAGTGGGAAAGAGAGACAGAGCAGTGAATGAAATATTAATGCAGACATATACGATAGCACTTCCAGTGCTGCTGGGCTACATCGTCTGGCTCTTAAAAAATCAGAAAAGGGATCGAGACGCGAACAGTAAGGGAACTATGTTACTACTCAGAGTCCAGCTGATTGAGTACCACAGCAAGTACACACAGCTTGGAGATATCCCATCCTATGCATACCAGAACTTCTGCGAGATGTACGAAGCCTATCATGTGCTTGGTGGAAACGGTATGATCACAAAGATGAAGCAGGAAATTGATGAATTACACTTAAAAAAGAAAGGCGATTGACATGGAACAGATTATGAATTATGTAAAACCGGAACTGATCATTGTAGCTATTGTCCTGTACTTCCTTGGCATGGGACTGAAACAGGCACAGGCTGTAAAGGATAAGTATATTCCTCTGATTCTCGGCGGCGTGAGCATCGTCCTGTGCGCCGTTTGGGTACTGGCCACCAGCGAGGTCTGCACCGGCCAGCAGGCGGCGATGGCAGTCTTTACAGCGGTCACGCAGGGAATCCTCGTCGCAGGGCTGAGCAACTATGTGAATCAGATTATTAAACAGACACAGAAACCAGAGTAAGGGCGGCCGAAGACCGTCCTTCTTTTGCGCCGGCGCAAATCTGCCGGAGAAAGGGAAGTATCATGAGAATTGACAGATCTTTTATCAGCAACCAGAACACATACGAAGAGAACGATCCGCGGTGCATCGTAGTCCACAACACGGACAATTTCCGTGCGGGTGCCGATGCCCGCACACATGCAGAAGCGCAGCATAATGGTGAGCTGTCCAATATGTCTGCCCACTATTACGTTGATGATGGAGAAACAGCATACCAGGCAGCGCCGCACAGCAGAGGATGCTGGCACGTCGGAGTCAACTATGGAAACGGCAACTTGTTTGGCAGCTATGGCAATCGTAACAGCATTGGCGTGGAAATGTGCGTACAGGGCGGATACGATTACGAAAAGGCATTCCAGAACACCGCGGCGCTGGTGCGGCAGCTCATGAAAGAAACAGGCATCCCAGCATCCAGAGTTTACCGTCATCTCGATATCTGCAGCAAAAACTGCCCATCGCAGATTAATGCAAGAGGTGATTGGACGAGATTCAAAAAGTTGATCAGTAACGGAAACTTCGATTCTTCCGGAAGTGGCAATTCATCCGGAGAGAAAACCTACAAGCCAGGAATCTATCGAGTCAATACTGATCTGAATATCCGGGAGAAACCGGATGCAGACAGCCGACGCGTCGGAACGATCAAAGACCGCGGCAGCTACACCGTGACAGAAATTCAGAATGGAAGCTGGGGACGGCTGCTCTCTGGCGCTGGCTGGATTAACTGCCATACTAAGTATTGCACTTATGGCGGCGCAGCTCCGAAAGAGGAGCAGAAACCGACCGCAAAAGCGATCTCAATTGATGGCGTATGGGGTCCGGAGCTTACCCGCCGCCTGCAGGAGATCTTCGGGACCGGCGTGGACGGGAAAATCAGTAACCAGCCCACGACAAACAAGAAATACTGCGTCGGTATCACAGCGGCCGAGTGGAGCAATCATCTGTCCGGCGGATCAGCTCTGATCAAGGCCATCCAGAAATGGTCGGGGGTAACTGCTGACGGATACATCGGACCACAGACCATCCGCGCGATGCAGCGCAAGCTCGGCACACAGGTTGATGGTGTGATCAGCAATCCATCCGCGATGGTTCGCGCCCTGCAGGAGTGGTGTAATCGGCAGTAATCGGCCAACAAAAAAGCCCCGGAGATCCCCGGGGCAAAAATAAAGAATATATGAAGAAACATATTGAAAAAACACTTGGTTTTGCTATAATGACCAAAGAAGATAAGAAAGAAGGAACAGATATGCATATAGTCGGAAGGATAGATCGAAAAATATATGAATGCATAACGGATGACATCACGACTGATGAAGTAATTATTACAGAAGAAAGAATCCAGCATATAGTGGAGAGACATCCGAATGACTATGAACAATATTATGCGTATCTGAAAACAGTTGTTGAAGATCCAGACTATATTATAGAAGCGAATAAACCCAATACAGCTTTAATTTTGAAAGAAATTATTGAATCAGATGAAAGGCAGTTCAAAACGATTCTCAGATTGAAAACATCAAAAGATAATAAGGTTTTTAAGAATTCCATTATTACCTTTATGAAAATAAATGAAAAAGAATGGAGCCGTTTGATTCGAAATAAACGAATTCTTTACAAAAGAGAATAAAAGTGTTATTATTTAAATACCATAAGACAAGAGGCTGTTTGAGGTGGAGGATTTCGTACCCGTCCACACGCCGATGGCTTGACAGGGGAAACCCGAGAGACGCAGGAGAATGGTACGCCTGCCAAACAGCTTCTTGTTTAATGGCAATATAATAGTTAAGTGGAATCCTGTCAGTCAAAAGATTGATAGGATTTTTTTATATGAAAAATCCCGGGAAAATTACCCGGGAAAACATATTGTATCATCGAAATATTGACAGTTACAGCATATCATCTGTTATTGCATTCCGGTGGACCGGATGGAGAGATGGGCGCATCCATGCGGTATCTCTCTCAGCGTTTCACAGCACCGAACCGAATTGTAGCGGGGGTGTTGAATGATGTTGGTACCGAGGAATTAGCTCATCTCGAAATGGTATCCACGATCGTTCATCAGCTCACCTGCAATCTTTCTCTGGAAGAAATTCAGAACTCTGGTTTTGCCAATTACTATGTAGACCACACAACTGGCATCTGGCCGCAGGCGGCTGGCGGAGTTCCGTTTAATTCTTGTGAGTTCCAGTCGAAAGGTGATCCTTTGACAGATTTGTTCGAAGACCTCGCTGCGGAGCAGAAAGCCCGGTCAACGTACGACAACATCCTTCGCTTGGTAAAAGATCCGGAGGTAGCTGATCCGATTCGTTTCCTGCGGGCGCGTGAAGTTGTGCATTTCCAGCGTTTTGGTGAAGCACTGCGTTCTGTACAGGATGAATTGAATTCGAAGAACTTTTATGCGTTTAATCCGTCGTTTGATGCAAAGACTTTCTGTGCGGCACCGCGGCCAGGGGCAGGTCAGGGGAATTGCTGCACAAGATAGTAAATTAAAAATCAAAGAACAGCACACCACTGGAAAATCCCATCTGAAAAACAGGTGGGATTTTTTGGGTTTACAGTAAGAAAATCTTATCCAGTCGTAAATCATTATCCCATCATAATATAGAAAAAAGACTTTCAAAAACAGAACAGTCAGAAAGGATGTTCCATGGAAGCAATGAATTATGTAAAGCCCGAACTCATCGTCGTTGCGTTCGTGCTGTATTTTTTCGGTGTTGCTTTGCGGCAGTCGCAGGCGGTGAAGAATAAGTACATTCCGCTGATCTTAGGCGGCATCAGCATGGTGCTGTGTGCGGTTTGGGTGATGGCGACGAGTGAGATTGAGACGGCGAAGGAGGGGGCGATGGCGGTTTTTACGGCGGTCACGCAGGGGATTCTGGTGGCGGGGCTGAGCAATTATGTGAATCAGATTATCAAGCAGATCCATAAGCCGGAGTGAACGGCGCTTCAAAAAATCTGTGTTATGCCGGAGCAGTCTGAACCGTCAGAAAGGGGAGAATATGAGAATTGATCGGTCGTATCTTGGCAATCAGAATACGTATGCGGAAAACAATCCCAAATGTATCGTAGTCCACAACACCGACAACTTCGCAGCAGGTGCCGATGCGCGGGCACATGCGAGAGCACAGCATGACGGGAATTTCCAGAACATTTCCGCACACTATTACGTCGATGACGGTGACACAGCCTACCAGGCGGCACCGCACAGCCGGGGGTGCTGGCATGTCGGCATTAATTACGGAGGAAAAAATCTGTTTCAGCAGTACGGCAACAAGAACAGCATCGGTGTGGAGATGTGTGTGCAGGCCGGGTATAATTATGAAAAAGCATTTGAGAATACTGCGGCACTGGTGCGGGAGATCATGCGGGAGACGGGGATTCCGCTGGAAAGAG
>OFMH01001564.1_pt1 | contig 12007 bp, 9 predicted proteins | sample 1541761 | NCBI WGS metagenome assembly OFMH01 (sample SAMN04209249, study PRJEB22552) | human gut metagenome | biome: gut; material: feces | host: Homo sapiens | place: USA: Oklahoma
TCATTACCGTAAAATTCTTAGTTCTCTCTACACGAAAAATCTGTGCCATGCTCCCCACTTCCTTTCCAGACAGAAAAAGACGCAAGCCATATTCTTATGACTCACGCCTTTCTGCATAACTTACTTTTCTATTCTTCTGTTTCCAATTCCAATCTCTGTAAAATATCTCTTACAATACCTGCATCTTCAATCAGATTAATTCCAAAACATTTTTTACCTGCATCCTTCAAAGACGCACCCACATGATATGCTTTCGTTTTATCAAGAATTAAAAAACGATCATGAAATGCTCTTGTGTACTTCACATCCAGTTTAGGATACTGTGCATTAAAGTTATCTACATCTGTTTGAGATAATTTTGTCCGTTGCTGTGTATAAACTGTCACCGCCACATTTTCTTTCTTCTTTGACAAAATATTTAATGTTCCTACATCCACATATCCATCTACCAGAACAATTTCCATTTCTGCTTTCTGAATCAGTCCTATCAATAAGCTGAATGCATCATATATCTGACCATCAAAAAATATCTTTTGATTAGACTCCTCATGATCTGATATGTACTCAAAAATCTGCTCCAGTTTTTCATCTGTCTTTTTCTGATATTCCAGTTGTTTTAGCTCAACGTTACTAATCCTTTCAAACAAAAGTGCATTGTTGGCTATAAACCGTCGCATTTCTACAAATGCACGCATAATACCTATACTTACATTAATTGCCACCTCGCTATGCAATACACTTGCAAGCATGGATATTCCCTGCTCTGTAAATACATACGGTAATGTACGTCTGCCACCATAACCATTTTCTGTTCCACTGCCATTTGAGGTGCCAAATTGGCATTTCAAGTTTTCATATTCATCTTTTGTAAGCTGAAATCGAAAATCTTCTGGAAATCTGGCAATATTTCTTTTAACGGCTCTGTTTAACGCTCCCGTTTCTACCTGATAAAGCATTGCCAGATCACTATCCACCATGACTTGTTTGTTTCTTACTACATAAATCAGATTTTCAACGTCCGGTGGCATGATTTCAACTATTTGTGTTTCCACTGGTTCCATTTCTCTTACTTTCTGATCCGCCATTCCATCTCCTCTATAACTTGAAATGCCAAACTGGCATTTCAAGTTACTTTACCGCACAATCATTTCTTATGAGTTCCCAAAATCCATGTTCCCATTTTACCCTATTTTTCTCATTCTGCCTACTGCTATTTTTCATACAATAATGAGGTCGCAATCCACGACCTCATCACCTTCATTTAAACATAAATCAATTCCTTGAGAATAATCTCTTCTGCAATTGCTTTGTGTTGATTAGCAGCTCTTACCCAGGCAATCTGATCTTTCTCTTTATCCGGCAATGGTTCTTTTTCTTCTAACTGTTTCAGTATTACCTCTTCCCGTTCTCTGGCTGCCTTGTCCACTTCCAGAAGATGCTCTCTAATGGTATCCTGTAAAAGCATCACCTGATAGGTTGAATTTCGATAGTTTTTCAGATAATCTCTGCGAAGAAAACCATACTTGCCAAGTTGCTCCATCTGCTCACCGGATTTATAGGTGAGATTCGGGATCAGGTATCCATTTACATTTGTATAAGTCAGTTTTTCCATAGTACTTACCGTCCTTTTCATATTTCCATTTTTATTTTACATTTTGTTTTGCCCAATTCTTTAATAATTTTTCAATCAAATCAACCTGCTGCTTTGGAGTATACGCTGTTGGAAAATATTTACCAATTCTTTCCAATGGTAATTTAATCTGTTCTTTCTGATTCGATTTGATTTCCTGCAGAATCTCATAAATCTTATCCATATCAAGGCATTTCTGTTGGCTCATACGCTTTAACCGATTTGCCTGAGAAATGTTAGGAATGCTATGTTCCAGTTCCATGACTGCATGGAGTTCATACTGTTCTTCTTCGCTCAGAAACGATATCTCTACTGCTGACCGGATCGCAAGTATTTCTTTATCAACCATATCCCATATCTTCGGAATCAGATGGGTTAACCGGATATATCGCTTGATCTGTGTCACACTTTCGCCAACCATACTGGCGAGCTGTTCATTGCTTCGCTTGCCGCCTGCTCCGTCTTTTTGCTGAATTTTTACTTTTCCAAGTTTCTGTATTTCTGCTTCCAGTTCTGAGACATTCACCAGTTTTGTCTTATACCTCGGTTCCAGTGGGTCCGAAGTATCCGATTCTAATCTGCCCTGATGCTTCATTGCTTCCAGACGCATCTTATAGGCAAATGCTTTTTCGCTTGGCAGTATCTTCTCTCTTTGGAGATTGCTATCTATCATCGCTATAACCGACTGGTCATCATCCAGTTCCCGAATAATAACCGGCACTTTTGTAAGCCCTGTCCATAGTGCTGCTTCTTTCCGTCTGTGCCCGGATATGATTTCATATCCATCACCATGCGGATTCTTTCTCACCAGAAGCGGAACTAATACCCCTTCTTTCTCAATACTGCATCTCAATTCAAACAACTCCTGATTTCGTTCTACTTTGAACGGATGTCCTTCAAAGCTGTGCAGCTCTTCTAATTTCAGCAGTACAATGCCTGCACCCGGCTCGTTACTCTTTGATGAACACATTTCTTTTTTTCTTGCCATTTTTTATCTGCCCCTTTGATTTTGAGTAAAAGAAAAGGACACTCATCTTTCAGAAACTCTGAAAACAAGCGTCCTTTCGGTTCTTTTCTATGCTATTGAATAAAAAATGTTAATTCCATCCGAATGTGTTTCCTCATACCAGATGCAATACTACTGACATTTCAATGCCGTTCATAATCTGCTTTTTCTTGCCTTGTTTGCCTGTGGATGTGAAACTCATATACCTCGCAAAGTGCCTGAATCTAAGGGCTTCTACGAATTTGCTCGATGTAGACAACACACGACTTCCACATGCACCGTGTTCGGGAATTGATCAACTGGCGTGATTTTTTTAAGTTCATATCCGCTTTCTCTTAGGAACTTAACATCTCTTGCCAATGTTGCGCTGTCGCAGCTAACATATACAACTTTTTCTGGCTGCATGTCTACAATGGTCTGTAGCAATGATTCCTCGCAGCCTTTGCGTGGCGGATCCACAACAATCACATCTGCATGGGCAGCCTCTCCTCCATGGCTTTCCTGATATTCACGGTAATATTCCGGCAGAACTTCCTCTGCCTTGCCTACATAGAATTCCGCATTCGTAATATCATTGATCTTCGCATTATTCCTTGCATCGTCAATGGCCTGCGGTACGATTTCCACTCCATATACCTGCTTTGCATTCTGAGCAAGGAACAGGGAAATGGTTCCGATTCCACAGTAGAGATCCCACACCGTCTCATTTCCATTTAAATCTGCATAATCAAGCGCCAGTCCATACAATTTCTCAGTTTGTACCGGATTGACCTGGTAAAATGAAAGCGGGGAAATCTGATATTTTACATTTCCAATATAATCCGTGATGTACGTCTGCCCCCAGAGCAGTTTTATTTCATTTCCCATGATGACATTGGTTTTTGCCTTGTTCACACTGATTGTGATACTTGTCATTCCTGAGATTTCACATAATTTATCCACAAGTTTTTCTGCATGCGGCAGTTTTTCCCCATTAATCACAAGGCAGACCATAATTTCATCAGTTTTGAATCCATAACGGATCAACACATGACGCACCAGTCCTTTATGCTTTTCCTCGTCATAAGCAGAAATGTGATTATTCTCCATAAAATGCAGAATAATCTCGAGAATTTTCTGATTGACCGCTACGCCCAGTGCACAGTCTGTATTCGGAATGATGCTGTGGGTTCTTCCTGCGTAAAATCCAGTGATGATGTGTCCTTCTTTGTCTGTTCCAATTGGGAACTGCGCTTTATTTCGATAATGAAATGGCTCTTCCATGCCAACAATAGGCTGCATAACTTTGTCAAGAAGTTCTGTCGGAACTTCTCCGATCCGTTCCAGATTACCACGGACTTTTCCTTCTTTAAATGCAAGCTGGGCTCCATACTTCATCTCCTGAATCTGGCAGCCACCACATCTTCTTGCCATCGGACACGCTGGCTTTTCTACACGATTTTCAGATGGCGTAACAATATTCATAAGTCTTGCATAACCGTAGTTCTTCTTTGCCTTCACAATCTTGGCTTCAACCACATCACCGATAATCGCATCTTTTATAAATAAAGTATACCCATCTACTTTACCAATGCCTTCTCCCCCGACACCAATATCTTCAATTGCCACTGTAACCAAATCATTTTTCTGCATATTCATACCTCATAATAAGAATTGGGGCACCCCTTTTTACAAAAAGGGACACCCTTAATCACTGGTGGGGACGTAGTATTTTTACGTTTTGCTACGTCCCCATTACATTACTATATTGTTGTTTTTCTTAAGTTTGACTCGAACAATCTGTTATATCCAAGCCACTCTCCGGCTTTTTTGTCTTTGAATATTTCTTTTAATGTCTGCATCTTGGCGTCTGCGTTGTCGGCAAGATTTAGTGCCATGGCTTCTGCCAGTGCCGGTTTTTTCGGGGAACCGTATTCTAACTCTCCATGATGTGCCACGATGCAGTGTTTCAGCTCACTTGCAAGCTGTTTTGGGAATTCTGGAATCTCGCGGATTGCATCATCGATCATCTCGATTCCGATAATGATATGACCAAGAAGCTGTCCATCGTCTGTGTAATCATTTTCCGGGAATGGTGACAACTCAATTGTCTTTCCGATATCGTGGCACATAGCTGCTGTGTAAAGCAGGTCTTTGTTGAGAATATCATACTGTCCAACCATATACTCGCAGAATTTCACAACACTCAATGTGTGCTCCAAGAGTCCTCCGGCAAATCCGTGATGTACACTCTTTGCTGCGGAATGTCCTTTGAATGTGCGAATGAATTTCTCGTCTTTTTCAAAATAATACTCGATCACTCCACGCAGATACGGATTGCTGATCTGTCTTCCGTAGGAAAGCAGTTCTTCGTACATCCCATCTACACTTTTTTCTGTCGAAGGCATATAATCTGCAGGTATGTATTCGCCTTCCTGTGCTTTTCTGATCTGGCGGATGTTCAATTGAAGATTGTTATTATAACTGATGACATCTCCGAATACTTCAATGAAATCTTTCTCATCATAATCAGCAATTCCATTGGAATTCGGATCCCAGACTTTTCCGTCCAGAGTTCCTGTCTTATCCTGAAGTATCAGATTGTCATACGGCTTTCCATTCCGCGTCTCTGCGGATCTCTTTCCTTTACATAAATATATATTTCGAATTGTTTCTCCTTCTACAAGAGTATCAATATATCTCATAATTCGTGCCTTTCTTTTCTTAATTTTATATCAGTCAGCTTCCGCTGACATTTGTTCACTATTTTCTGTTATTGTTGCAACACACCATCATAGTTTCGCATAGTATTCCTTACTGTTTATACCCAACTGTGACTCCAAAGTCAATATCCACATATTCTCCTCCGGTTCCCTGACGTTTTCCACGAACAAGAATTTTATCTCCCACATTTTGCTTCATAAGCGTATTATGATAACCAAGAAGATTGATGATATCTGTATCTGCAATATTGGTAATGATATCACCACTCTGAATTCCTGCTGCCATAGCCGGAGATCCTGCATCGACTTCTTTCACATAAACACCTTGTGGAATTCCCTGTCCCTGCATCTCGCTGCTTACCTCTACACCGGACACTCCAAGATATGGTACATTTTTCCCATTAGAAAGTAATTCTATCACATCTTTGATATCAGAAATTCCATATCCGGAAATCTTATTGGTCTGATCATCTGTTCTGACAGAAGTGTTGATAATTCCAATCACCTCTCCACGGATATTCACAAGAACTCCGCTTCCGGAAATATCTCCTGCCACATCCGTATAAATGGTCTGATACTGTCCATCTGCCTTATCCAGATAATTTTCGCCAGACTCGATCACACCATATCCGGCAATCGTATCACAGCCATACAATTTCCCGACAGCAATAACTGTATCGCCTTCGGATACAACTTTTGAGCCGCCAAGTGTCGCTGTCTCAATCTGTGCCCATACATCATCCGCAATATTCTTTCTCTGAACTGCATAAACACACAGTCCCAGCCCTGCATCCCGGCTCTTCAAGATGGCATCGCACTGACTGTCTCCGGAAAATGTAACACGGATGATCTTCGCGTCTTTTACCGGAAGCTCTCCTGCGAGGATCAGAAGTTCCTGACCATTATCTGCCACGATCATTCCGGAAATACTCTTTTCCTTATCTTCCTGATCTTTCGAAAATTCCTCTTCTGTAACAGCGCCCTGAATCTCTACAACACTTTTTCTCACTTCTCCAGACACCTGCTTCAGATTATTCAGCATTTCCTGATAGGTTTCTGTTGTCAGAACGGTTTTTTGTTCCTGGACTTGTTCCTCTTCCTGCTGTGTCTGATTTTCTTCCTGCTGTTCGTCCTGTGGAATTGTTACTTCCGTCGGATCTCCTTCAAATCTCTTCTCCACCCACGGTTTGCACGCAAAAAAAGTAAAGCAGGCCACCAGTCCGAATATTAATCCTAACTGAATCCTTCTAAGGACGTCGTGTTTCCACTTCGCCTGATCTCCTGCCTCATCTTTAATGATTTCCTGTAAAAAAGAATACTCCTCTTCTTCCGAGTTCTGCTTTTGCTCTAATGGTTCTTTCTCATCTTTCATGCGTACACGCAGGCTCCTTTACAAACCTTATATTCAACAAAGAAGATATTTACAGTATACCTTATCCCTCTGCCTTCGGCAACGAGAAAATGAACTCGGTACCGACACCTTCTGTACTGACTACATTAATATTTTCACCGTGAGCCTGTATCGCCTCTTTGACAATTGCAAGCCCAAGGCCAGTTCCTTTTTTATCTTTTCCACGGGACAGATCGGATTTATAAAATCTCTCCCAGATCTTATTCAGTGCATTTCTCGGAATTCCAATTCCATAATCTTTGACCGACGTGTAGATCTTATCCCCACGTTCGGTCGTTTCAATCGTAATGATTGAATCCTGGTCACTGAATTTGATCGCATTATCAAGCAAATTGTAGAGCACTTGCTGAATCTTTCGCTTATCTGCTACTACTTTCAAATGCTTTCTGGCAAAGACCAACTCAATAGAAATCTTTTTCTGCGTGCAACGTCCCTCAAAGGAGGCTGCCACATTTTTAATCATTTCATGAAGGTCAAATGGAACTTTATCCAGTAATAAATTCTTCGTATCGAATTCATTCAACGTAAGGAGATCCTTGGTCAGATCGGTCAGTCTCTCTGTCTCAAATAAAATGATATTCAGATATTTTCCCTGCATTTCCGGCGGGATTGTCCCATCTGCAATTGCCTCTACATACCCTTTGATCGATGTTAAAGGAGAGCGGAAATCATGTGACACATTTGCCACAAATTTCTTCTGATAATCCTCCATATCCCGAAGCTGGGAAGACATGAAGTTCAGCGATGCTGACAGATAACCAATCTCATCTTCTGTGTTCACAGGAATCTCATAGTCCAGATTACCGGACGCATATTGTTTCGCTGCCTCGGTTATCTTGCAGAGCGGTCTGTACACGATAAACTGAATTCCAAGCAAAATGGAAAATGACAACAGATAGATGACTGCAAGTGTGATATACGCTGCATTCATTAATGTAATCTGTAATTGTCCAATCTGAGTCATGCTTTTGTGTATCAGCAGATACCCTTGTGTGGAATATCCATGTACAACCGGTGCAATGACTGTGATCATATCTTCTTTAAAATAATCGTGATATGTTCCGACTTCATACTTTGCGCTGCCAATTTCTGCCGGGTTAAAATCTTCAATCGCAGTCGGTGCTGTCGGATATCCGTCGGAATGTGCGGAAGTGATCATATTACCTTCCCGGTCTGCGAACCAGACTGCCCCGTCCAGATGCGCTTCCATTCCAACAAGTTGTGTATGGACAGCACTTTCATCCATCTGTCCAAGGAAATAATGTGGCAGATACTCATTTGCCACCAGGTTCGCTTCCTGATAAACATCCGAAGCCAGATTCCGTTCAAGAGGTTCTTCTGTCAATGTTCTTGTAAGCGTTGCTACTGTGAACAAACTCATGAACCCGAAAATCATATATATGATGATAAATTTTAAATACAATGTACTTTTCATACAATGCCTCTTCTATGTGGTTTCCTGATCTGTTACTTTACTTCAAACTTGTATCCAATGCCCCATACGGTGGCAAGTTTCCAGCCATTATGATCTTTGATCTTCTCGCGCAAACGCTTAATATGCACATCAACAGTACGGGTATCTCCAATATACTCATATCCCCAGATTTGATCCAAAAGCTGCTCTCTTGTAAACACCTGATTTGGCGAAGATGCCAGGAAGTAAAGAAGCTCCAGCTCTTTCGGCGGCATCTCCACATTCTGCCCATCGACCAGAACAGAATAATTCGTCAGATTGATCTCGATTCCCGGATATTCCACACATTTTCCCTTATCTACTGCAGGAACCTCTGGTTTCGGCACTGCCTGATAACGGCGGAGCACTGCTTTTACGCGCGCCACAAGCTCTTTTGAATCAAATGGCTTCATAATATAATCATCGGCTCCAAGCTCCAGACCAAGTACTTTATCAAAAACCTCCCCTTTTGCGGAAAGCATGATAATCGGTGTATTTGCCCGCGCACGGATCTCGCGGCAGACCTGATACCCGTCAATACCCGGAAGCATCAAATCTAAAAGTACCAGATTCGGGTGATAGGTGTCGAATGCTACAAGCGCCTTCTCCCCGTCATGAACCATCATCGTGTCAAAACATTCTTTTGCAAGATACAAAGATACAAGCTCTGCAATTGCCTCATCGTCATCCACGATCAAAATTTTCTGTTTATTAACCATTATTTATTCTCCCTGATTTTTGCATTATTTCAGTTCTACAATCGTCACTCCGGCATCTCCTTCGCCAAATGCTCCTAATCTGTAAGATTTCACATGTTTCTGACGTTTCAGATATTGGTGGATGCCCGCTCTTAAAGCTCCGGTTCCTTTTCCGTGTACCACGCGCACACTTGTCAAATGTGCCAGAGACGCATCGTCCAAATATTTATCCAGCTCTGCGACCGCCTCGTCAACGGTCTTTCCGAGCAGATTGATTTCCGGGCTTACAGACATGGATTTGCCCATCTTCACCTTACCCTTGCTTGTTCTTGCAGCAGTCTTTTTCAGATATGCCGGCTTCTCATCAACAATCTCCAGATCAGAAATGTGTACTTTTGAGCTAAGAATTCCAATCTGAACCATAAGGTTGCCTTTTGTATCTGGCAGTGAATGCACTGTTCCGGTCAGATTCATGCTCAGAACTTTAACCGTCTCGCCTAATTTAAAATCAGATGGCTTATACTGCTTCTTCGGCTTCTTCACTTCCTCTGTCATGCCCTCGCGTGTCTTCTCCATCTTCTTTCTCAGGCGCTCACGCTCTTTTTCCATCTCCGTTGCCGAAACATTAGCCTTTCCAAACTTATGAAAGTTACGCATTGTCTCATCTGCTGTCTCTTTGGCATCTGCCAGAATCGCATGTGCTTTTTCATTCGCTTCTCGTAAAATGCGGTCACGCTGTTCTTCCAGCTTTTCTTTCTTCTGCGCCGTCTCCTGCTTCAGAGCCTCCAGCTCACGGCGGTAAGCCGCAATCTCTTCCTGTTCTTTCGCGATGGTTCGTCTGCTGCTCTCCAAATCTGTCAGCAAGTCCTCAAAAGATTCGTCCTGCTCTGTCAAATGTGTCTTTGCTTCCTCGATAATATAGTCCGGAAGTCCCAGTTTTCCTGCAATTGCAAATGCATTACTCTTTCCTGGGATTCCAAGAAGCAGTCGATACGTCGGGCGAAGTGTCTCCACGTCGAACTCACAGCTCGCATTTTCTACCCCTGGTGTGGACAAGGCATAAACCTTTAATTCACTGTAATGCGTAGTCGCCATAGTACGGATTCCCTGACAATGCAAATGATTCAATATTGCTGTTGCCAGTGCCGCACCCTCAGTCGGGTCAGTTCCAGCTCCAAGCTCGTCAAAAAGTACAAGTGAATCTTCATCCACCTGCTTGATAAATGACACTACATTTGTCATATGTGATGAGAATGTACTTAAGTTCTGTTCAATACTCTGCTCATCACCGATATCTGCATAAACTTCACGGAATACACCCAGTTCAGAACGGTCCAGTGCCGGAATGTGAAGACCTGCCTGTCCCATGAGCTGAAATAATCCAACTGTCTTAAGTGACACAGTCTTACCACCGGTGTTCGGTCCTGTCACAATCAGAAGATCAAAGTCCTCGCCCAGTGTCAGACTGATCGGAACGACTTTCTTCTTATCTAATAACGGATGTCTTCCCTCGCGGATACGGATTCTTCTCTCCTGGTTGAACATCGGTTTGCTGGCATTCATATCCAATGCAAGAGCTCCTCTTGCAAATATAAAGTCAAGCTCTGTCAATGTTGCATAGTCCGTACGGATTTCAGAAACATATTCTGCTGCATCTGCACTCAACCTGGCAAGAATGACCTGAATTTCTTCCTGTTCCTTTCCATATAATTCTTTCAGATCATTATTCAGCTTTACAACTGCCATCGGCTCGATAAATAAAGTAGAACCTGTTGATGACTGGTCATGGATCATTCCCGGGACCTGACCACGGTATTCGGCCTTGACCGGGATACAGTAACGATCCCCACGCATCGTAATAATCGGATCCTGCAAATATGTGCGGAGTGAACCATTCACCATGGAAGACAATGTTGCATGAACCTTATCATTAATCTGCCCCATAGCACGACGGATTCTCTTAAGCTCCGGACTTGCATCATCACTAATCTCATCTTCTGCCGGAATACATCTGCGGATTTCCGTGGACAAAATAGATACAGGAACAAGCTGTTCAAAGTATCCGTCCAATATATCCTGCATATCATCTGCATTGTCATGGTGCCCGTAATTCTTCACATGTCCTGCTGTCTCCAGAACCTTACATATGCGAAGTAACTCCCCACTTCCAAGTGTTCCTCCGATTTCCAGACGCATCATAGATTCACTTACCGGACTACAGCCGCCAAAAGATGGACGTCCTTTCTTTACGATCCGTGTAAATGCTGCGGCCGTTTCTTCCTGCATTCTCTCAATTTCAGAGATTTCCGTCTTTGGTTTTAATTTTCTGCAGCGCTCCTGACCTCCAAAAGAACCTGCGTGCTCTGTCAGTTTTTCAATTATTTTATTGTATTCTAATTTGTATAAAGATTTCTTATTCATCATATTCACCTAGCATTTATTTTACCCTATTTGCGTCCCATTGAAAAGAGCAAAGCGCAAAAGAAAATCCCTGCAAATGAAACTCATCTGCAAGGATTTCCCTGTCTATTCACACATTTATTCACACATAAGATTATTTTACATCATATGACTTAAATCTAAGTCATACATTTTCCAGATTAGCACCCGCCACAGCCGCCGCAGCCGCTCTGACTATTACTATTCTTTGGATTATGACAGGAGTGTGGACAATTGGCACACCCACAATCACATCCGATAAATGTACCACTTCTCTTCTTCTTTTGTATCATGCCTCTTATGATCCATGCTACAATCGCGATTATTACAAGTGCTACAATCACTGTAGACAATATACTTGTCTGTGCTGCCAATGCCATCATAAAATCTCCTTCTTTCTGCTTATTTAGAAGCTGCTTTTACACTTGAAACTGTATTAGCCTTAAGTGATGTACTCTCTTTGTAAGGACGGAACAGCATGTAAAGGAAACCGATCAGAATTACGATTGCTGCTACTGTTCCAATACCGAATCCGCCACCTGTGAAGAGTGTACCAAACTGGAAGATGCAAAGAGATACGAGGTAAGCAAGTAAGCACTGATATCCGATTGCGAACCAGAACCATTTTGCGTTGTTCATCTCTCTCTTAATAGCTCCCATTGCTGCGA
>OFMH01001572.1_pt1 | contig 11965 bp, 10 predicted proteins | sample 1541761 | NCBI WGS metagenome assembly OFMH01 (sample SAMN04209249, study PRJEB22552) | human gut metagenome | biome: gut; material: feces | host: Homo sapiens | place: USA: Oklahoma
ATGGACGTCGTTGAACGTTACGACGTCAAGAACCCTCGCCTGGCATCGCTGTTCTTGACGCGGTGTATGGCATCTTCGGGACGAGAGCTGTCAGTGAACAAAGTGTACAACGAGTTCAAGAGCAGACAGATACCCGTCAGTCGTAATTCGCTTAGCGATTTACTTGAGTATTATGAGGACGCCTACCTGTTATTTTCTGTGCCGGAGTTCACGCGTTCACTGGCAAATAACATGCGGTCTGCGTCTAAGGTCTACGCTGTCGACCCTGCGATGTTTGGAGCATTCTCTCCCGCATCAGCATTGGACCAGGGCCAGAGGCTCGAGACCGCAGTGTTCAATGCGCTAAGAAGAAGGACTCCCGCGGTGAGGACCGGCTCGGTCTGCCGCCTGCTGATCAAAGAGAAGAGCAAAAGCCATGAGGTGGACTTTGTGGCTGGGGACGCGCTTCTCATGCGGGCTTATAGCCTGATTCAGGTGAGTGCGGATATGGCACGTGAGAAAACGCGCGAGCGCGAAATTGCCGCGCTTGATGCCTCGATGGCCCAGTTCGATCTTGGCGAGTCGGCAATCGTTACCATGGATGAGCAGGCCGATATTCCATGCGAACACGGTGTGGTACACGTTGTGCCCGCATGGAAGTGGCTCCTTGCCTAATCATCTATGGACCTGTGGGGTCAGGACCTCCTGGCTCCCTCATCACGGTTGGGGAGCACCTTGCTGCGCCAGGCTAGTCCTGGGCTTTGATACTCGGCAGGAGAATCTGGGCGAGGTAGTCGGTCTCGAGTTTGGTCGCGGCGTCTGCGTTGCCGTCTTTGCCGACCAGTACGTTCTTGATCTGGCTATAGGTGTAGCGGTTACCGGTCGTGAGCTCGACAAGCTCAATGGCCGTGTCCATGGGGTAGGTTGACACGGGATTCTGCGTCCGTCCGTTGATGGTCTGGGGCACCACGTACGGATAGACGGGGCCGCTGGCGTAGACGGTATAACCGTTGCCTAGATTGGCCGCACCCAAAACCGTATCGCCCTCATCGGGCGTAAAGCTCTCGCCCTCGCGCACCGCGACGAGCGTCACAATCGGCGTATCGCTGTCGCCGGCAAGATAGATGCATAGCGTGCTGCCATTTTGCCAAGTCTCGACCTTGCCGTACCACTCGACGGGGATATCGAGCTGGTAGAGGTCGGTTGCCTTGTGGCGAGCGTCAGCATCGCGGGCTGCCTGTGCCTTTTGCGCGCTCACGGCATTGACGGCGGCGTCGCGCCGTGCGGTTGCCGCCTGCTGGAGCACTTTGGCAGCCGCGGCGGAGCTCGTGCCTCCCTCCTCGGCATACTTGGCGGCGGCATCGATCTGGTCGTCAGTCACCGTGTCGGCCGAAGGCACCTTGAGCTTAAAGGTGGCCTGGGCACTCAGATCCTGTCCGTCGCTCTTGATCGTGACCTGCGCCTTGGTGGTCGGCACGGTATAGACGGTGCCGTCGGACGCGATGGGGGAGGCGGCAATGGAGAGCGTGTAATCGCCGGGTAGCAGTTTGATGCCACGGCCGTGCTCGTCAACATAGAGCGTTTCGCTCACAGAAGAACCGTCGGAATCCTGCCCGCTCACCTGTACGGGAATCTTGGAGCCAGTTGAGCAGTCGAGGCCCGTGGCATGCACGCCAATCTGCACCGACATCATCGTGTGTGCACTGGCGGCGACAGCGGCAGCCTGCTCTTGCTGATATCCGTTCCAGGCAGCATAGCCTGCGCCGCCGGCGACGAGCGCGACGGCCACAACGCCAGCGACCATCAGATTGCGGCGCTTGGGCGACATCTTGCGATGACGAACCTCGGCCTCGCGTGCCGAGGGAACGGACGGCAGGGGAATATCGCCCATGGCGATGGTCTCGTCCACGGCAGGCGCGGAGCCTAAGCCAGGGAGCTCGCGGGTCAGCGAATCTTCGGCCGGCAAGCTGTCGAGCAAGATGGTTTCCTCGCTCGTGTCGGATTTGGGCTGGTCGTCGGCCTCGCATTCGGATTCCTCGTGCCTCGCCTCGTCTTCGGTGGGCGCGGCGCCATCGTCTTTTGCATCCTGATCATCGGGCTGCGCCTCGATTTCCGGCTCATCCTGCACATCAACGCTCGAATCGTCAAACGCAATCTCGGCCAGCGCGATCTGGTCTAGGCTCTCCAGGGCCTCGGCGCATGCTTCTGCATCTTGGGCCGCATCCTCTTGGCCCATCGTCTCATCATTCATATATCCCCCAAGCTCAATATCGGGACAACAATGTACCCAAAATTGGGGTCACATAGGGCTGTCAGGCGGTTGGAAATCTGATTTTATCTGTGCGAGAGGTTTTGAATGTGTGCGCGAATGGAATATGCGCGTGAATGCGCGCAACAACAAAAAGCCCCGGAAAGCGAACAAATCGCTTTCCGGGGGCATACAATACGTTGCATTGCGCGGAGTCGGCCAGGCGGCTTCACATTCAAGCGGCGTTTGCACCGGGCATGTTACTCGGCGTGCGCGTAATCAACCTTGGCGCGGCGAGCGGTAGCCTTCTCCCAATCGCTGGTGCCCTCAAAGACGTCCTGCTTGTAGGGATTGCGGCCGAGCTTCTTGGCACGGTAGGCGATGTAGATGATCGCGGCGACGTTGGCGACCAGTGCGGCAATCGAGACCGCGGTAGCGGCGCCGGGGTCGAGCGTGGAGTGGGTCACAAAGATGGACTCCTCCTGGAAGTACGGGAACACCTGGGCAAACATGCACCAAATGGCCAGCGTAAAGGCGCGGTTCTGGATCCAGCCGCCCTTGTTCCAGATAAAGGCGGCGACGGTGGGCGCCAGCAGCAGCGCAAAGCCGCAGAACCAGGAGTGGGTGGGCAGGCAGTTGTAGGTGTAGCAGAAGTTCCAGATATCGTAGGCGATGATGTAGACCCAGGTCATATCGGGCCACAGCATGTCGGTCTGATCCTCGGAGGCGTAGACGCTCCACCAACCGGTCATGCAGAAGATGTTGATAATACCGGCGATGCCGTTGAACACGTTGTTCCAGCCGGCCAGCTGCGTAGCACCTTCGGAGGTGACCCAGGTGGACTCGCCCAGGACAAAGAAGTGATAGGCGCTCTCGAAGTCGGACACGACGGCGATCATGATGTTGATGGCGACGATCACAAACGGCCATGCGCGGAACCAATGCGCCTTGCCAATCTTGCCCCACTGGTACTTAATGGCAATGAAGCCCCAGCAACCGGCCAGCGCCGCGTATACCTTGGCGTAGTGGAACCAGCTGTTCTGGTACACATGGGTGGGGTTGGTGAGCGCCCACTCGGCACCCTGCGAGACGCCGATGGCGATGGCGACGCAGTAGATGGTCATGGCCAGCGGAGCCACGCCAAAGATGATTGCCGCGCCCAGCTTGGTGCGGCGGCCGACCTCGTTGAGCACGATCAGGCCAATAAAGACCATGGCCCAGCCGGCCCAGTGGATAAGGGTATCGCTACCCCAAACATCGAACAGCATGCTGCTCTCCTTTCACACGCCCGCGGCCCCTCTTCTGATCGCGGGCAGTTTGGCCAAATGTCGTCAGTTCTGGGGCTTGCGCTCCGGATACTTGGCGGTATAGCCCTCGATGTGGAGTGTCGAGGCGATGATTTCCTTGACCGTCTCGTCGGGCACATCGGGGTGCGTGCGGATATACATCAACAACCCCATGATGAGGGTGTAGAACGTCTCGTAGACATGGTCGATGCGTAGCTCATGATGGGCGGCAAAATCCACCACGGTGGTGTCGCAGATATACTGCGCCACACGCTGGACCACGTTGTGCAAAAAGCCGCCGTAGAGCGCGCCGCTGCTTGAGGTGAGCGTACTCGGCAGCTCGTGGCCGCTGACGACCAGGCGCTTAAAGAGCGGGGCGACGGTGTCGAGTGCGCCCTCGATATCACCGACGGTGCGGTTGGCATTCCACTGCTCGAGCTCGGAGATAAAACCGTCGATCGCCTCGTCCATGACGGCGGTGACAGCGGCGTCCATGTCGGCAAAGTAGTGGTAGAACAATGAGCGCGTGCAGCCGGCTCGCTTGGTCACGGCCGAGACGGATAGATGCGACACGCCTAGCTCAGAGCTCACGGTGCGCACGGCGGCGAGGATCTCGCGACGGCGTTCGTCGCCCGTCAAGCGCTTTGCCGCGCTATCGGATCCGGGGACGGCATCGACCACAGAGGTATCTGCTGTGTTGTTGCTCATGTTTTGCCGCCTTTCATCCTCTTTTGCCTGACCGTTCGCCTAACAGTCTTGAATATTGTTGACGGTTCGTCAATACTATTTTTGACACAATGTCAACTAATGGCGGGTGAACGGCATGGGGGCATGCCCGGCCTGCAAAAAAGAGGGGTGCCGCGGTCTCGCCGGGCTGTGGCAAGAGAAGGGACAACCATGATTCTCAACGGACCGGGGATTAGCTACACCGAGCCCGACATCGGTTCGGAGTTCGTGCCGCCGCTGCCGGAGCATCCGCGCGAGGCCATCGTCAAGCTGTGCGAGCACTGCACCAACCGTCTGCTGCATCGCGATGAGCTGCTGGGCTACGAGTACTGGTCGTTTGCCGAGGCCGCGACTGACGAGCAGGCCGAAGTGCTCTGCAAGATGAAGATGCGCCGTCCCTATACGCTGCCCGAGATGGTCAAGCTCACCGGCATGCCCGAAGCCGATATCGAGAAGATGCTCGACGATATGAGCTACACGGGCCTGCTCGAGTACAACTGGGAAAACCCCGAGCGCGCCAAGCAGTGGGTGCTGCCCATGCTGGTGCCGGGTTCCGCTGAGTTTCTCAACATGCGCGTGAGCCAGCTCGAGGAGCACCCGGTCTATGCCAAGTTCTTTGAGCAGGCGTCCAAGGGACCGCTGTCCAAGGCCACGCCGATGGTGCCGCCCGGTGGTGCCGGCATCGGCATGCATGTCATTCCGGTCGAGAAGGCTATCGATGCCGCGAGCACGTCGGTGCCGATCGAGCATATCGAGCATTGGCTCGACAAATACGATGGCAAATATGCCGCTAGCACCTGCAGCTGCCGCGCGAGCCGTCGCGTGATGGGTGAGGGCTGCGCCGACGACCCGGCCGATTGGTGCATCGCCGTGGGCGATATGGCCGACTACGTGGTCGAGACCGACCGCGGCCATTACGTGACGCGCGACGAGGTTTACGACATCCTGCGCCAGGCCGAGGACAACGGCTTTGTGCACCAGATCACCAACATCGACGGCGAGAACAAGATCTTCGCCATCTGCAACTGCAACGTCAACGTGTGCTATGCCCTGCGCACCTCGCAGCTGTTCAACACGCCCAACCTGTCGCGCTCGGCCTATGTCGCCAAGGTCGAGAAGGACAAGTGCGTGGCCTGCGGTCGCTGCGTTGAGGTGTGCCCGGCCGGTGCCGCCAAGCTCGGCCAGAAGCTCTGCAGCAAAAAGGCCGGGGGCCACGTGCCCGAGTATCCGCGCCAGGAGCTGCCCGATGCCACCAAGTGGGACCACACCAAGTGGTCGCCCAACTACCGCAACGATAACCGTATCGAGACGCACGAGTCCGGCACCGCGCCCTGCAAGACGGCTTGCCCCGCGCACGTTGCCGTCCAGGGCTACTTAAAGCTCGCGGCGCAGGGCCGCTATGACGAGGCGCTGGCGCTCATCAAGCGCGAGAACCCGCTGCCCGCTATCTGCGGCCGTGTGTGCAACCGCCGCTGTGAGGATGCCTGCACCCGTGGCCGTGTGGACGCCGCCGTGGCTATCGACGAGGTCAAGAAGTTTATCGCCCAGCGCGATCTTGATGCCGCGACCCGCTATGTCCCACCCGTGGTGACGCCGACGCGCGCCGGCGGCTTCGATCAGAAGATCGCCATCATCGGTGCCGGCCCGGCCGGTCTGTCCTGTGCCTTCTATCTGGCCGAGAAGGGCTACAAGCCCGTCGTGTTCGAGAAGAACGAGCGCCCGGGCGGCATGCTCACCTATGGCATTCCCAGCTTTAAGCTGGAGAAGGACGTTATCGAGGCCGAGGTCGAAGTTATTCGCCTGATGGGTGCCGAGTTCCGCTATGGCGTGGAGGTCGGTCGCGATGTGACGCTCGACGAGCTGCGCGCGCAGGGCTTTAAGGCCTTCTACGTTGCCATTGGCTGCCAGGGCGGCCGCCTTGCGGGCATTCCGGGCGAGGGTGCCGAGGACGTGACCGTGGCCGTCGACTTCCTTCGCGAGGTTAACAGCGGCAAGATCGATTCCCTGTCCGGCCGCACCATTGTGGTGGGCGGCGGCAACGTGGCTATCGATGTCGCGCGCAACGCCTGCCGTCTGGGTTCCGAGCACGTTGAGATGTTCTGCCTGGAGAGCGATGCCCAGATGCCTGCCAGCGAGGAGGAGCGTCGCGAGGCCATTGAGGATGGCGCGCACATCAGCTGCGGATGGGGCCCCAAGGAGATTCACCTGGACGAGGCCGGTCGCGTGTGCGGCATCACCTTCAAGCGCTGCACGCGTGTCTTTGACGACGAGGGCCGTTTTGCGCCCGAGTACGACGAGAACGATCTGCGCCGTGTCGATGCCGACCGTGTCGTCATGTCGATTGGCCAGTCCATTGTGTGGGGCGACCTGCTGGCTGGCTCCAAGGTGGAGCTCGGCCGCGGCCAGGGCGCCCTGGCCGATCCCCAGACTTACCAGACCGCCGAACCCGACATCTTTGTGGGCGGCGACGTCTACACCGGCCCCAGCTTTGCCATCGATGCCATTGCCGCCGGCCACGAGGCTGCCGTGTCCATCCATCGCTTTGTGCAGCCGGGCTCCACGCTCACCATCGGCCGCAACCAGCGCCGCTACACCGCGCTCGACCGCGACGATGTCGTGATCGAGAGCTACGACAACGCGAGCCGCGAGGTTGCGCATGTGGACCGCGAACGCGAGAAGGCTGCGCCGTTTAGCGAGTATGTTGAGACCTTTACCGAGGAGCAGGTGCGCGCCGAGACCGCCCGCTGCCTGGGCTGCGGCGCCTCGATCGTCGACCCCAACAAGTGCATCGGCTGCGGCCTGTGCACCACCAAGTGCGCGTTCGACGCCATCCATCTAGATCGCGACCGCCCCGAGTGCTCAACGATGGTCAAATACGAGCAAAAGCTCCCAAGCCTGGGCAAGTACGCGCTCAAGCGCGCCATCAAGATTAAGTTCGGTCGCAAGTAAGTAGCCATAACGGGAACGGCGGAAGAAAAAGTGCATGAATTGGGGATCGTTTACCACATCATTCGCGATGTCGAGAATGTAGCGCGCGCTCATGGCGTGCGTCGCGTTTCGAGCGTGACGTTGCTACTGGGCGAGGTCTCGGGCGTCGTTCCCGACTTGCTGCTCGACGCTTGGCGCTGGGCGGCAGATAAAAAGCCCATCACCGAGGGTGCAGAGCTTATCGTGGAGCCCGTTGAGGCCGTGACACATTGCGAGGCGTGTGGCTGCGACTACGCGACGGTCGAGCACGGCAAGGCCTGTCCCCATTGCGGTAGCGGCGAGACCTATTTGCTGCAGGGCCAAGAGGTAATGATCAAACAGATCGAGACTCCCGACGAGGACCCGGCAGACGCTGCTCCTGACGGCCTCTCCGACGCACCCGATGCCGTCGACGCCGCCAACCCACTCCACATCGCCTAACATCCAATGACTGCATGGGCTAGAGTTCTAAACATATTTGCTTCGGTTAGTCAAGTCATGTCTGTTTAAACAAAATGGCGGCACGCAGGCGCATTGGGATCCACCTAAAAGCGGTTTTAACGAACAGTGCGCCTGTATATGTCTTTGGAAACAATCGGCAAATCACGTTTTATCAGGCAATGAGCTGTAAACCAGCAATGTAATCAATTTGTAACAAACTTAGACGTTTAAACAAATAATCCAACCTTTTGCGAATTTAGCTATAATTCCACAATCCAAACAGGTATACTCCTTTCATGTCGTGTAGGAAATACGTAGACAAAAAGGAGGTTATGTGATGGTAAGTATTGTTCTTGCTAGCCACGGGGACTTGGCAGCTGGAATCAAGCAGACGGGCTCGATGGTCTTTGGCGATCAGCCGTCTGTTGCCGTGGTCTCGCTCGAGCCGAGCATGGGCCCCGACGATTTCCGCGCCAAGGTCGAGGAAGCAGTCGCTTCCTTCGAGGACCAGGAGCAGGTGCTCTTCCTCGTTGATCTGTGGGGCGGCACGCCGTTCAACCAGATCAGCGGGCTCATCGAGGGCCACGATTCCTGGGCTATCGTCACCGGTGTCAACCTGCCTATGCTCATCGAGGCATATTCGCAGCGCTTTGACGCAAAGAACACTGCACATGCGATCGCAAAACATCTCGTGACTGAGGCTAAGGCTGGCGTGCGTGTCAAGCCCGAGTCTCTGGAGCCCGAGGAGAAGAAGCCGGCTGCGGCCGCTGCTGCTCCTGCAGGCGCCATCCCTCCGGGAACGGTCATCGGCGATGGGCACATCAAGATCGCCCACGTCCGTATCGACACCCGTCTGCTTCATGGTCAGGTGGCCACCACGTGGACCAAGCAGATCAACCCCAACCGCATCATCGTGGTTTCCGACGGCGTTGCTCACGACGAGCTCCGCAAGACCATGATCGAGCAGGCTGCCCCTCCGGGAGTCCATGCCAACGTCGTGCCCATCAAGAAGATGGCCGAGGTCGTCAAGGACACGCGCTTTGGTGACACCAAGGCCATGCTGCTCTTTGAGAACCCGCAGGATCTGCTCAAGGCCATCGAGGCCGGCGTCGACATCAAGGAAGTCAACATCGGTTCCATGGCTCACTCCAAGGGCAAGGTCGTCGTCACCAACGCCGTCGCTATGGGCGATGACGACGTCAAGACTCTCGAGGCTCTCAAGGCCAAGGGCGTCAAGTTCGAGGTCCGCAAGGTTCCTTCGGATTCCTCCGAGGATCTCGACGCCATGTTGAAGAAAGCTAAGGCCGAACTGGCCGCTCAAGCATAGTAAAGGAGGGTCCGATACATGTCTGCAATCACTATTCTGCTTGTTGCGATTGTCGCGTTGCTTGCCGGTATGGAAGGCATTCTGGATGAGTTCCAGTTCCATCAGCCGCTCGTGGCATGCACGCTTATCGGTCTCGTAACCGGTCACCTTCAGGAGGGCATCCTCCTGGGCGGTTCGCTCCAGATGATGGCCCTTGGCTGGGCTAACGTCGGCGCCGCTGTCGCGCCTGACGCCGCTCTGGCCTCGGTCGCTTCTTCGATCATCATGGTGCTCGCCCTCAACGGTGGCGCCACCGATTCGGCCAAGGCCGTTACCGCCGCCATCGCCGTCGCCGTCCCGCTGTCGGTCGCTGGTCTGTTCCTGACCATGATCTGCCGTACCCTGGCTACCGCTATCGCTCACGCCATGGACGGTTGCGCCGAGAAGGGCGACTTCTCCGGCATCGAGCGCTGGCAGTACGCTGCTATCCTCATGCAGGGCCTTCGTATCGCCATCCCGGCAGTACTTCTGTGCATCATCCCGGCCGAGGCTGTTACCAACGCGCTTAACGCTATGCCCGACTGGCTGTCCGGCGGTATGGCTGTCGGCGGCGGCATGGTCGCTTCCGTCGGTTACGCCATGGTCATCAACATGATGGCCACCAAGGAGACCTGGCCGTTCTTCATCCTCGGCTTTGTCCTTGCTGCCATCCCTCAGCTCACGCTGATCGCCCTTGGCCTCATCGGCATCTCCCTTGCCCTCATCTACCTTGGCCTTAAGGATCTGGCCAAGCAGGGTGGCGGCATGGGCGGCGGCTCCGGTGACCCGCTCGGCGACATTCTGAACGATTACGAGTAGGAGGGGAGTGATACATATGGCAGAGAACAAGATTCAGCTCACCAAGGCTGACCGCAAGAAGGTTTGCTTCCGTCATCAGTTCCTTCAGGGCTCGTGGAACTACGAGCGTATGCAGAACGGCGGCTGGTGCTTCGCAATGATCCCTGCGATCAAGAAGCTCTACACCAGCAAGGATGACCAGATTGCCGCTCTTAAGCGCCACCTGGAGTTCTATAACACCCACCCCTATGTTTCCGCCCCCGTCATTGGCGTTACCCTCGCTCTCGAGGAGGAGCGCGCCAACGGTGCCCCGATTGACGACGTCGCCATTCAGGGCGTCAAGGTCGGTATGATGGGCCCGCTCGCCGGTGTCGGCGACCCCGCCTTCTGGTTCACCCTTCGCCCGATTCTGGGTGCTCTGGGCGCTTCCCTGGCCCTGTCCGGCAGCATCGCCGGTCCGTTGCTGTTCTTCTTCGCGTGGAACATCATCCGTTACGCCTTCCTGTGGTACACGCAGGAGTTTGGCTACAAGGTCGGCTCCTCCATCGCCAAGGACCTCTCCGGCGGTCTGATGGGCAAGGTCACCGAGGGTGCTTCCATCTTGGGTATGTTCATCATCGGCGCCCTTGTCGAGCGCTGGGTGTCCATCTCCTTCACCCCGGTCGTCTCCAAGGTCACGCAGTCTGCTGGCGCCTTTATCGACTGGGCTAACCTGCCCTCCGGTTCTGAGGGTGTCAAGGAAGCACTGACGATGTACAACTCCATCGGTGCTAACGCCCTTGATCAGGTGAAGGTCACCACGCTTCAGGCCAACCTCGATCAGCTCATCCCCGGCCTTGCCGCCGTGTGCCTGACCCTGCTGGTCTGCAAGCTCCTCAAGAAGAAGGTCAGCCCGATCGTCATCATCCTGGCTCTCTTCGCCATCGGCATCATCGGTCGCGTCTGCGGCTTCATGTAAGCACGTTTCGGCTTAAGACCGAGAATTGCTAGGCAAGGGCTTTTGAGCCATTGAAACGGACCGCACCCGGTGGGTACACTGGATGCGGTCCGATTGTTTTATTTGGAGGGCGAGGTGCGCATGGCGCAATCTCAGAACAGCACGGTCGATCTGGCAACGCCGGCAACCTGCCTGATGGGGCTTACCAGCCACGGTAACGTGATGGTGGGCAATAAGGCGTTCGAGTATTACAACGAGCGCAATCCCGAGGATTATATTCAAATCCCGTGGGACGAGGTCGACTATATTGCCGCCGAGGTTTTACGCGGCACCAAGAAGATCACGCGTTTTGCCATCTTTACCAAAGATAACGGCCACTTTACGTTTTCGACGCGCGACGACAAAGAGACGCTTCGTGCGGTCCGTAAGTACGTCGATGAGGATAAGCTCGTGCGTTCGCCCGATTTTATCGACGTAACGACCAAGGGCGCCAAGAGCATCCCCTCCGTCATCAAAGGCCTCTTCCACAAAGGCAACTAGCTCCTCATAAGTTGCGGTGAAATAGTTTCTAAATACGGCTTTAGATGCTTCAGACAGGAACTATTCCACCGCAACTTCGAAGTCTAGTCATGCGACGTATGGCGATGCAGTAAATCTGCTACACTAGTACAACATGCCTCCGTAGCTCAGGGGATAGAGCACCGCTCTCCTAAAGCGGGTGTCGACGGTTCGAATCCGCCCGGGGGCACCAGAAGTAAATGCAGGTCAGACGGTATAAATCGTCTGACCTGCTTTCTTATATAAGGGCATCGTTAACGTCAGTTGGGTAGAATTTGGGTAGAAAGTTTTTTTGTGAAGGGCTATGTCCAAAGTCCGGTTTCCAACCCTTCCCACAGCCTACGGGCTTATAAGAAGCCCTTCGGCCATGGAAAGCGTTGAAAACCTAGGGTGACGCTGCTGTGAGATGGGCGAGTTTCCAACAGCCCCCGGCGTCTTCGGGTTTCGCCTGGGACCCTGCGACACCGTGGGCCGTTGAAAACTCGCCCTTCCGCTTGGAAGAGGGCTTTTACCCCTTAAAATTGTCCGAAAGTGACAACGACGCAGGAGGTCCGGTATGCCTGCCAGCAAGAAAGAGGCAAAAGAGTTCGTCAAGCGGTGGCAGAAGCGCCTTGCCGCCATCCCCGCGGGCTCCAACAACGAGCAGCAGGACACGCAAAAGTTCTGGGTAGATCTGCTCA
>OFMH01001573.1_pt1 | contig 11962 bp, 7 predicted proteins | sample 1541761 | NCBI WGS metagenome assembly OFMH01 (sample SAMN04209249, study PRJEB22552) | human gut metagenome | biome: gut; material: feces | host: Homo sapiens | place: USA: Oklahoma
ACATTATAGGTAGCATCATTATATTTCTTGTCACCTGACTTTGCCAAACCGTATGCGGCGGCAGCATTACCGAAGTTGTAGTGCAATGGGAAGTCGATCACATGGAAACCACTTGCCTGAGAATAGTCTGGCTCATGCCACTTACCATTCACCATAAAGGTATTGTCGCTTGTTGGTGTTGGGGCATTGTCTGACTCACAGAGAGCCATCTGATGGTCATCCACACCTGTACCGCCATTGGCTTTATCAAAGAGTACCTGTGTATCCCAGTAAGACTGGCTGCCATCCCATTTGTCGAGCAAGTCCTGTGGAGCCTGCCATGTGTAATAATAGCAAGAGAGGTTCTCCTGACCACGGTATGTGACATCACTGTAACGGGCGCAAACCTCACCATACATGAAGAAAGGTGCCTGGTTCAATCGCTTGTCCTTATACTTCTCACCAAGAGCTGTAAACTGAGGAATAAACTGCTTGCAGAATGTCAAACGTGAGATATGACCGGATGTATCGATACGGAAACCATCCACACCCATCTTGATGAAGCTGCCATAGCACTTTACGAGATAATCTGCTACGTAGTCGTTCTCGGTGTTCAGGTCAACGCAGTCGCCTGCAATCTGAGCCCACCAGCGATTAGGATAATCCCAGTTGAAGTCACCAAAGTGGTGCCAGTAGTTGTGAACATCCTGGTTCTTGCCACGGATATTCTTCATCAAGGCAAGACGACGCTGATACTGCTCATAAGCGACACTTGTAAGGTAGTCGGAACCCAACTTCTCCTCATTAGGAATCATACAAGCATCGATGAGTGCCTGAGTTGCCAAGTCGGTATCACGGTCAAACTCCTTGCAGAGTGTCTGCTCACCGAAGTTACCGGTGTGGTTGAGCACGACGTCGAGAATAATCTTGATACCCTTTGCATGTGCCTTATCAATGAGTTCCTGGAACATGGCGTCACCGTCCTTGCTACCATCGCTGCTCTGATAACGGCAGTCAACATGCTGGAAATCCATGGCATGATAACCATGGTAATCATAACCGGAAGCGTTCTGCACAACTGGTGTAATCCAGATGGCTGTAAAACCCAATGCCTTGATGTAGTCGAGCTTGTCGATGACACCCTGGAAGTCGCCTCGCCAGCAAGGGTCTTTTGTTTCAATCTGCGCTGACTGGTTGTCCCAACAAAGCACATTGTTTCCTGTGTCACCATCGTAGAAACGCGTGGTCATCATAAAATAGATACTTTCGTCTCGGAAATCAGTACGATTGCTAGTAAACGTGTCTGTAGCCATCGTCTGCATGGAGACCAACATGAGCATTAAAACTGCCCATAATTTTGCGGCAAGTTTCTTCATAATGAAATTGTTAAGTTAAAATTGAATAGTTGAATTATCTTCCGCAAAATTACAAACTATTTCTATCCGCCCAACAAGATATTTCACTTTTCTGCTGATATTTTTGTGCAATCGATTTCACAAATATTAAGAAAAAGAGGCTGGATTCTGTAAAACAAATATTTACAAAATCCAGCCCCTTTAAGAGTATATAATTAATATAACGGGCGCGCCAGGAAATAGAAAGAATATTGTACTTTTGGCTTGTCCGAAATCAATTTCAGAGGTTTTCAGCCTCTTGCAGCCAGATGGCAGATGCAGCATCACTAGGCATACGCCAGTCGCCACGAGGGCTGAGGCTTACGCTACCTACTTTCGGACCATCTGGCAGACAGCTGCGCTTGAACTGCTGATTGAAGAAACGGCGCACGAAGGTCTTCAGCCACTTCTTAATGGTTTCCTCATCATAGCTGTCAGGATCATTATCACTGATCTTTACACGCTCCAGTTCGGAATCAATAAATGCCTTCTTTGCCAACATGTAAATCTTGGAAGGACGGAAACCGAAACGCAGGAAATAGTAGAGGAAGAAATCATGCAGTTCGTATGGTCCCACCAAATCTTCCGTCTTCTGCTTGATATTTCCATTCTCATCTGCCGGAATCAACTCTGGACTGATAGGAGTATCGATGATATCACGAAGAGTGATGCGGCTCTGTTCGTCTACCCCACTCTCTGCTACATGATTTACGAGATGTCGGATCAGAGTCTTAGGAATGCTGGCATTCACGCCATACATACTCATGTGGTCACCATTATAGGTAGCCCATCCTAATGCCAACTCTGAAAGGTCGCCGGTACCGATAACCATACCACCCATCTTATTGGCTAAATCCATCAGGATCTGGGTACGTTCACGAGCCTGGGAATTCTCGTAAGTCACATCATGCACACTGGCATCCTGACCGATGTCCTCAAAGTGCTGGGTTACAGCCTTGGCGATGCTGATTTCCTTAATGGTAATACCAAGACTCTGCATCAGCGAGATGGCATTTTTGTAGGTTCTGTCTGTGGTTCCGAATCCCGGCATAGTGACACCTACGATACCCTTTCGGTTCATTTTGAGTTTATCAAAAGCTTTTACACAAACGAGTAAGGCCAGCGTAGAATCCAAACCGCCGCTAATACCGATTACTACGGTCTTGGCATGGGTATGAACGATACGCTTGGCTAGTCCCATGAGTTGGATATTGAAAATTTCCTCGCAAGAGGCATTCATATCGCTGCTGGTAGGAATAAACGGATGAGGATTCACCTCACGTTCCAACACAAAATCGCGTTCATTTTCGGTAGGATCGGCTTCGATATTACGGATATTGAACTGACCGCCGAGAACAGAATACTTAATATTGCGCTGGGCATTTACATAAGTAGAATTCGTACGACGCTCAGAGCGGAGTTTCTCTACATCTATCTGTGAGATAACCATCTGCGGTTCAATAGAGAAACGTTCACTCTGTGAAAGTAAAACTCCATTCTCATAAATCAGAGCATTTCCACCATAAACCACATCCTGCGTACTCTCACCGAATCCGCAGGAACTGTAGATATATCCGGTCATGGTACGGGCACTCTGCTGGCTGAGCAGACTCTTCAGATAATGATGTTTTCCGATGAGTTCGTCGCTTGCAGAAAGATTGAAAATCAGGTCTGCTCCTGCTAGCGCCAGTTTGTTGCTAGGAGGAGCCGGAGCCCATACATCTTCGCAGATTTCCACACCAAACTGTACGCCATCGAAAGTTTGAAAAATCTGAACATCAGACGTCAGTTTCACCTTATGTCCGGCATAACGGACTTCGCAATCTCTCAGGTCCTGAGCCGAGGCAAACCAGCGTTTCTCATAAAACTCGCTGTAGTTTGGAAGATATGTCTTCGGTACAATACCGAGAATCTGTCCATGCTGGATAACGATACCACAATTGAGCAACAAGTCGCCCGCTATCACCGGCGCACCCACGATAGAGATGATATCGAGTTTGCGTGTGAAATCGAGCAACATCATCACCGCCTGCTCAGATGATTCAAGAAGCATCTGCTGGCGGAAGAGATCCTGACAGGAATAGCCCGTAACCGAGAGTTCCGGAAATGTAATGATCTCTACACCCTTTCCCTCAGCCAGCGCTATCTGTTCCTCTATCTGCTGGGTATTGAAAATGACATCACCCACCTTTACGGCAGGGATGGCACTAGCTACCTTAATAAATCCGTACTTCATAATAAATTACTTTATTGTTACCTGTGTAGCACCATAGCCATACTCCTGGAAAGAAGCATCCTGATAGGTGCAACTCTTATAGCGATAGTTCAACTCATGAATGAGAGTCTGGCGCAACACACCTTCGCCCTTTCCATGAATAAAGATAATTTTCTGTCCCTTCTTTTTCTTATATTCCTCCATGGTCTTCTTGAAGATATCCATCTGATAATGAAGAATATCTGCAGAATTCATTCCAGCAGTTGTTTCAAGCACTTCATCCGCATGAAGATCTATCACAAGGGTACCATCATCCTTCTTGCTTTTCTTCTTGCTGGTGTTGGCGACAACCTTCTCATCCTTATACATCTGCTCTTTCAGACGCTTGGAATCGATAACCAGCGGACGGGCTATTTCATCGTTCTCTACTATCGTAAAGAGATAGGCTGGAGTCTCGAAGAAATCGTTCTCCTCGAAAAGATGAAGCTTGTAGAATTTCACAGGATCGAGACGGAACTGAACATCTGTTGCCGGCTTCAGAAGAAATGGCTTGTCCTTCTTGTAGGCTATCATCTGGATGGCGATATGCTCCATCTCGTTCAGAGCCTCACGACCGAATTCCTCGATGAAGAGTTTAGTGTTCGGTTCTATTTCTCCCTCTGCTTTCAGAGTCCATGCATTTCCCTCAGCCACAAGATAGGTATAGTGGAGATAGTAGTTGCTGTCATTCACCATATAGGTCTCGAAACGGGTATTGGTTACGTCCTTGATGTTGATAGGTACAAAGGCGAGATAAGCACTGAGCTTGTTGCCACCCGTACGTTCCTCAACCGGTTTCACAAAGGTTATCTCACGGTCGGCAGCATCATATTCCTCTACATCCATATCCACGTCATCGTGATCATTCAAGATAGCCTTGATACTCCGGCTGTCCTGATGCAGTTCGGTATTGGCATGCTCCTCAGCCTTCTGCTGCGCATCCATCTTAGCCGAAATCATCTTGCCCATGGAGTATTCATCCTGCTCCACCACAACCACCTCGTTGATAGGCATCGGAATCTCAAAACCATCCTCATCCTCAACGAGCACAATATTTTTACCTTGGAAGCCGGCAACCTTTCCGCCACCCACTTCGCTCAAGAATCTGACTTTATCTCCTTTTTTCATAATCTATTAATAATTTGTAATTGCAAAGATACAAAAGATATTGCAAAACAGGGCTTATTTTAATATTTTTAATGCTACTGATAAAAATAATCCTGTAAAAGATGCACCATGTTAGATATTTTTCCGTATCTTTGCAAAAAAAAGAAATAGTAACGAACCCTTTAAACTGAAAAGTTATGATTACATTTCCTTGCGCCAAGATCAATCTTGGTTTAAATATAGTTAGTAAGCGGAAAGATGGATACCACAATCTTGAAACAGTGTTCTACCCTATTCCGCTGACCGATGCACTTGAAATCAAGCTCATGGGCGATGAATTCCCTAGCGATGTTCCTTGTGATCTGAAGATTACAGGTAACGCAGTGGATTGCGACGAACAGAACAATCTCGTCGTAAAAGCTTATAATCTCCTGGCTGCCGACTTCAGAATTCCACGCATCCATGCTCACCTGGTGAAGCGTATTCCTTCGCAGGCAGGTTTGGGTGGCGGTTCTGCCGATGCAGCCTTCATGATCCGTTTGCTTGACGAGCGTTTCCGCCTCAACATCGGTAATCCGGAGATGGAAAGATACGCTGCCAAACTGGGCGCAGACTGTGCCTACTTCATTTCTGCTGACCCCGAAGATGGTGACACTGCATGCTATGCAGAAGGTATCGGCGAAGAACTGATGCCGGTAAGTGGTCCTGGCGATAATCTGAGGGGCTATCATCTGGTTGTGGTGAAGCGCGATGACATTGCCGTCAGCACCAAAGAGGCTTATGCAGCCATCACCCCACAGGCACCAGCCAAATGTTGCCGCGACATTGTACGCCAGCCTATCGAGACTTGGAAAGAGGAACTTGTCAACGATTTTGAGGCACCTATCTTCAAGATGCACCCGGAACTGGCAGAAATCAAACAGAAGCTGTACAACCTGGGTGCCGTATATGCAGCGATGAGTGGTAGCGGAAGTGCCATCTTCGGTATCTTCAAGCATAAACCTGCAAATATAGAGGAACAGTTCGAAGGAATGTTCTGTAAAATAATGAAACTTTAATTTAATTAATAGTTTACTCAAAATATAATGAACGAAGAAACACATCAGAAACTGATGACTATCAAGCGAAGCTTCCGCTTGCTGATGAACGGTCCGGGATCGCAATCTATGCGCGATAAGGGACTGGGATATAAACTGAATTGGGGCGTACCATTCTATGAACTGAAAAAGATGGCTGAGGAATATGGTAAAGACTATGACCTCGCCATCGAACTGTGGAAGGAAGATATCCGGGAATGCAAGATTCTGGCTACACTCATCATGCCTGCCGATAAGATGCTTCCGGAAATCACAGATTTATGGATGGAACAGGTACAGAGTCAGGAGATGGCAGAGATGCTTGCCTTCAACCTTTTGCAGCACGTAGATTATGCGCCTGTCATCGCCTACCAGTGGATAGCAAGTGATAAGCCACTCTATGAGATTGCCGGTTTCCAGCTCCTTGCCCGTCTTTTTGCCAATGGGAAAGAGCCTAACGAGCGTGGCATCAACGAATTCCTGGATCAGGCTGCCACGGCATTGCAGGGTGACAACATGGGAATAAAACATGCTGCCTCTAATGCGGTTCTCCGTTTCTGCGACTTCGGTGAAGATTTCGAGAAAATTGCAAGAGGAGCACTCAAGGGTATCTACGAGATTTAACGCTTCTGCAGACGCAGTCAGAAACAGGTCACGACCCTGCTAAAAATACGTCCCGACGTAGCATTTGCTGCGTCCCGACATACAAAAAAATACGTCCCGATGCAGCAAATGCTACGTCGGGACGTATTTTTATGGCTAATTTCGCCATTACATGAAATACTTCTGGTATTCGTTTTCGAAGTTCGGAGTGAAAACACCCTTGCCGATGTTTTCGCTGATTTCATCCTTTGTCCAGAATCTGCCACCGGCCAATTCTTCCTGGCTCGGTTTCACCTCGCCATCATATACACAGCGATGTACATAAACCAGTTCCTTTTCCCGCTGACTCTCAAAGACATAATGCCCCAGAGATTCCGGTTCAAAATCGGTGATACCCAATTCTTCCCTTACCTCGCGATGCAAAGCCTGACTCACACTTTCGCCTAAATCAACATGACCGCCGCAGGCTGTATCCCATTTATCCGGCTGGATATCCTTCCAGGCTGGACGATGCTGCAGATACAGATCACCCCGGCTGTTGAATACATGCAGACGAACAACCGGATGCAAGATCTTGCTTCCGTCATGGGCATGACCGCGGGTAACAGCGCCCAGGATGTTGCCCATTTCATCTACTATCGGAAATTCCTCGTTCTTATTATCTATCATCATTTTAAAAGTTTATAGTTAACAGTTTATAGCGGCTTCGCCGTATAGCAAGATTGCCCTATAAACTATCAACTCTTAACTATTAACTTTCTAAAGCGTTCCGTATTCATCAGAGTAGCGCAACATCTGGTCGACATAGCTCTCCTCGTAATCCAATACTACGTCTGTAATTTTGCCTTCTTCATCCATCTCCAGCGTCATCTTCGGATTGATGAATCCCTTGTATGGAGCGAGATTCAGTTTCCTGTATCTTGCCAGTATTTCGCGATGCAATTCCGGATCAATATTCACGGCATACTTCTCAACCAACAGACGGGCAGCCTCGAAATCGCCCTCACTCTTGATGCGCTGAATTTCAGCAAGCAACTCGCCGAAGAGATGGCGGAGCTTGGCATAATCATTAATCTTCACATAAGTCTTCGTCGTAATGATATTGCCCTCGCTGTCCTTTAAAGCATCCTCGGCAGAAGCATAGTTCATATCCATCTTCACCAGTTCCACAGCACCCTCGGCATGTTCCATCACCCACCAGGCTATCAGCGCACGGTTGCGCATGTGGGCTTCCTCTATCTTGTCGCCTTCCTTGATGCGGATAGTCTGGGTGAGCAGACCGTTCATCAGATAACCGTAATACTGAGCCTTGTATGCCTCATCATTCGGAGTCAAACCCAGTTCTACCAATTTATGGTCGGCTACATAATAGAGTCCGAAAAGATCGGCTCTCGCCTCTTCTATCGTACTGCCATACGCCTTCAGTGCATCGGGGTCGGTACCAGGCAAGAGCTGTCCGCTACCATGTCCCAGACACTCATGCAGGTCGGTATGCAGATCATCTGTAATATCCTCGTACTGATTCATCAGACTGATGGTATCCTCGTCGATAACAAATTCATCGCGGAAACCATTGCCTTGAGCTGCCTTGTTATATGCCTCGGTCAGGTTACCGATGGTCACACTCTTAGAACCATATTCCTGACGGATCCAGTTGGCATTCGGAAGATTGATGCCGATGGCAGAAGCAGGATATTCCTCGCCACCCAACATCGCAGCACAGATGACATTGGCTGTAACACCCTTCACCTCCGGCTTGCGGAAACGTGAGTCTACAGGTGAATGGTCTTCAAACCACTGGGCATTCTGACTGATGGTCTGGGTGCGCTTCGTAGCTTCAAGATCCTTATATTCTACGATGCCTTCCCAAGTACCTTTCAGTCCGAGCGGATCGCCATACACTTCGATAAATCCGTTGATGAAATCAATCATTCCCTCGTGCTGCTGCACCCAGGCGATGCTGTAACGGTCGAAATCCTTGAGATCGCCTGTACGGTAATACTTCACCAGGAGATCGATGAGATGTTTCTGTTCCTCATTTTCTGCATATTTCTGAGCACGGAGCAACCAGGAAACAATCTCCTTGATAGCTGCGCCATAGAGTCCGTCTTCTGTCCATTTCAGCTCCACCAGTTCACCATTACGCTTGGTCAGTTTAGAGTTCAGTCCATACGAAGGTGCCTGTTCGTTGCCATCTTCCTTCATCCTGGCATAGAAACGTTCTACTTCTGCCTGAGAAACATTCTCATAGAAATTGCAGGCTGAAGTCTGTACCAGATCCTCGCCATCCGTCTGATTCACGCGCTTAGACATAACTTCCGGATTGAAGATGACAGGCACCAGAATGCCCAACAGGTCTTCCTTGCTCTGTCCTTTGGAAAGAGGCAGATATTCATCGGCAATCGCCCCAACCATCTCATAGAAAGATTCCTCTGAAAATCCTGGCACAAACTTTTCACATCCATAGTGATGATGGATGCCGCTGGCAAACCAGACACGCTTCAGATAAACTTCGAAAGCCTTGAAATCTTCGCTTTCGCGATTACCCTCGTAATGAAGGTATACAGCCTCCAGGGTTTTACGGATGCGCAGGTTGTATTTGCCCTGCTGGTCGAAGGTGATATCACGTCCCAAGAGGGTTGCCTTCGACAAGCAATAAATATAAATTTTCTGTGTGAGCGACAGGTTTTCGAAACCCTTCAGCTCATAACGGAGCATCTGGATATCGGCAAATCGCTCTTGAGTGTTTACATTACATTTTGCCATTTTTATCTGTATTTACCATGCAAAAGTAATACATTTTTTCCACATACCAAACTTTTCCTCCTGTTTTTCGCTCTTTGCAAAGTTTTTTACTTGAAATATGCACTTTTTCTTGGAGAAAACTTTTATTTATGCAGATTATTCATTACCTTTGCATGAAAATCAAAACAAAAACATGCCGGTAAAGGCAGAAATCATAAAACGGCAATCATGCAGATAAACGAGATATTAAAAAGCTATTTTGGATACGATTCCTTCCGCCCCAACCAGGAGGCGATTATCAGAGAGGTAATGCAGGGACACGACTGTCTGGTTCTCATGCCGACAGGTGGTGGAAAGAGTCTGTGCTACCAGGTTCCCGCATTAGCGATGGAAGGTACCGCTGTGGTCATTTCACCGCTCATCAGTCTGATGCACGACCAGGTGGAGGCGCTCAAGGCAAACGGTATCCCGGCAGAAGCACTGAACAGCGGAAACGACACGACCGATGAACTCATCATCCGCCGCCGATGCGAGAAGGGAGAACTGAAACTCCTTTATGTTTCGCCCGAAAAACTCATCAGCGAGATACCTTATTTATTCAGCAACATCAAGATTTCGCTCTTTGCCGTTGACGAGGCCCACTGCATCAGCCAGTGGGGACACGATTTCCGTCCGGAGTATTCGCAACTCGGTATGCTGCACGAAAATTTCCGCAATGTCCCGGTGATGGCGCTCACAGCCACAGCCGACAAGATAACGCGCGAAGATATCATACGCCAGCTTCATCTCAATGGGCAGACGTTCGTAAGCAGTTTCGACCGCCCCAACCTCTCCCTCACCGTAAGACAGGAGAGCACCAAAAAGGCAAAGCTCCAATACATCACCCGCTTCATCAGTAATCATCAGGAAGAAGCAGGCATCATCTACTGTCTCTCCCGCAAGAACACCGAAATGGTAGCTCAGGAACTTATCGATCTGGGTATCAATGCCGCAGCCTATCACGCCGGAATGACTGCCCAGACCAGAGCATCAGTACAGGAGCGGTTCAAAATGGACCAGATTCAGGTGGTATGTGCAACCATCGCTTTCGGAATGGGCATCGACAAGAGTAATGTGCGCTGGGTAATCCACTATAATATGCCTAAAAGCATAGAGAGTTTCTATCAGGAAATAGGTAGAGCCGGTAGAGATGGAGCACCATCAGATACCGTGCTGTTCTATTCGATGGCCGACATCATCACCCTCCGTTCTTTCTGTGAAGAAAGCGGACAGCGTGATGTGAACATGGAAAAACTGCGCCGCATGGAGGAATATGCCGAATCGAGAGTATGCCGACGACGCATTCTGCTGAATTATTTTGGCGAGACATCGTCCTGCAACTGCGGCAACTGTGATGTTTGCAAGAATCCTCCACGCACCTTCGACGGCACCATCAGAGCCCAGAAAGCCCTGAGTGCCGTGGTCCGTTCGGGTGAGCATATTGCAGTAGGTACCTGCATCGAGATTCTGAGAGGCATGCATTCTTCTGCAGTTGTGAAAAACAAATACAACGAGATGAAAACCTTCGGTGTGGGTAGGGATACAACATCTAAGGACTGGAATGCTTATCTGCTGCAGATGCTGCAGATGGGATTCTTCGAGATTGCCTACAACAACCACAACTACATGAAGGTTACCGATTTAGGCTGGAAGGTACTGAAGGGAGAACATCATGTTTCGCTGGCTTATATCGAAGAAGATGATAAAGCCACCCGCCCACAGAAAACGGTACGCAACAGGAAGGGCGCCATCGCCCAGCCGGGAAATCTCATTCCTGAGGTGCATGCCGAACGTGTCATCTTCCAGGAAGACTCGAAAGGCGTGGAAGACAAAGGGCTCTTTGAACACCTCAGAAAGATACGCAAGAACCTTGCCGACGAACAGGGTTATCCTCCATATATCGTACTCAGCGACAAAAGCCTTCATGAACTCGCAAGGATGAAACCTACCACCAAGAATGCCATGAGCCTGATCAGTGGTATCGGAGAATTCAAGCTCAATAAATATGGCGATACCTTCATCAAGGCTATCAGGAAATATACAGGACTATAAGATCTTGTCATCCTATCTTCCATTCCAGACAGTTCACCTCGTCCTTCACCGAGAAGTTCAAGCCTATCTTCACCACCTTCTTGCCGCTCATCTTGAAAGCATCGGCATAGTGTTTTGCCTCTATCTGGGCGAGAGCCTCCTCGGCACTCTTGTTGAACTTCAGCTCCATCACGTAGATGGTATCAGCAGTCTCCATCGTGATATCGATTCTGCCCTTCGCCGTATGCTGCTCCACGAGGATATCATAGTTGGTGAGCAGGGCAAACATGATGTAAAGCGTCTGCTGCCAATGTCCCTCGTAGTGGGTGTTGTCGCAGTAAGGCACCGTCTCCAGAAAGTCGTTCAGCAGGCAGAAAGCGGCATTCATATCCCCCTTCTTCACCAATACCGACATCTTGGCAATGGTCGTGTTAGCCTTCGCCGACTTATCCGTCAGATAATGTGGCAAGAGACTTCCATATAGCCCCACCCTTATCTCCTGGTTAGGCAATGCCAACAGGTACAATTTTGTAGGCTTGTCATATCCCTTGATGGTGACATACCCGCTCTGATAAAGCAAAGGTACGATGGTGGTCATCGTTTCGGTGGGGGCATCAAAGTCCTTCTTGCCCACCTCTATGGTTTCGCCAAGGTCTGCAGGCAAGAATTCATACTTTCTCATCATATTGATGAGATAGGTAGGTGTGCCCGATCCGAACCAGTAATCATCCATT
>OFMH01001574.1_pt1 | contig 11958 bp, 8 predicted proteins | sample 1541761 | NCBI WGS metagenome assembly OFMH01 (sample SAMN04209249, study PRJEB22552) | human gut metagenome | biome: gut; material: feces | host: Homo sapiens | place: USA: Oklahoma
ACATACCGCCGCCGGTGCCTTTTTCCAGAGACATCCGATTGTATTTGCCATAATCTGCATCAAAAATCGACCATGCAATGTTGCCAGTCTGATGCATGACATTCATGCTCTTGCCCTGTACCCAGGTGCCCTCGTTCATAAAACGATGGCCCTCCTGATTCAGGAAGGGGAAGCAGCCATGGAACATGGCGTTTGCCTGAGGATGCAGCATCAGCGGGAAGGGGCCGTCCTGCATATGTGCACCGACCCACAGACCCATTTTATGACCATCACCCGTAGAGAAACCTGCCGGACCATGCTCACAACGCTGCACACGCTTAATGTTTTCATCGCAGTAATAGTCGGTCATCTCGGTATCTTCATGGATGCCGCCGGTAGCCAGTATAACGCCCTTGGTTGCGCGGAACAACCACAGTTCGCCTTCACGCTGGGCGAAAACACCAGTAACGCGGCCGTCCTCTACCAGCAGTTCCTGTGCTTTAGTGTTGAAGAAGTAGGTTGCAGGGTGCTCGTACTTATCGGCGTTCTGGCTGTCCTCAAACAGGACGTTGGTGGCTGCAAAATAACCGCACTTCTCGTTGAATTTATGCTCACCTACGTTAACGAACATATGGTAGTCGTAGGATTCCGGGATGATGGCATTGGGAGCGTGTGCGCGGAAAGATACAGGTACGACACCAAATTCCGCACATTTGTCGATCAGCCAGTTGCCGGCTTCCGGGGAGTGGTTGAACCACATGGAGACCAGCGCTTCATTGACACGACTGCCGCAGCGCTGGATCCAAATGTTCTGATGCTCCACAACATCGGTCAGATGAGGCAGTTTGCCCTCGTCTACCAGAGACTGAACGTACTTGGTGTTGGCCATGCCAATACCACCACCCTGACCATGGATGACGTTCTGTGCTTCAATAACAACGACTTCGCTGCCATTTTCAACACAGGAACAAGCAGCGGTACAACCTGCATTGCCGGCGCCCACCACAACGACCTCGCTGGTAACTACCTGAACTGCATCGGTCACCTTATACTGATACGGATCCGTAAAGAAACTGGGCTTGCCGGTCTCAACTGCGGGCTTTTCGGCAGGAGTGCTGGAAACAGGAGTACTGGAAGCAGGGACGGAAGCAGCCGAAGAAGCGGTGCTGCTTGCAGCAGTGTTGCCGCAAGCAGTCATACCCAGAGCAGCAGCACCCAGTGCGCTTACAGCGGTGCTCTTAAGGAAAGATCTGCGAGAAAGTTTTGACATGATCGTGGTTCTCCTTTTTCATCTCGAATCGCGTTGGAATTTCCGGAGGAAACATATTTTGTTAAAAAAATATTGTTCCTGTTTGTTATCATTTTAACATTGACACGCGGGGTTGTATATTGTACTATCAATACAAACATAAGCTATAATTTGTGCTTTATAGACCAAGGGAGGGGGACCATGCTTACCACAGAACTCTGTGCCCATCTTAGTACGGATTTTAACTTGCAGATTCCCGACAGGCCTGCTTGTTTTTCCTGCACACACGCAGCATTGGATCAATGGGAGGATACGGAAAAAGGAACGATTCTGGTTGGCAGTTTTTCAAAGATCCATCCGGACCGGTTTTATTTATTGTGCGATGCCGGAGTACCAGTGCAGGACAATGTCGTGTATTATTCGGATCCATCCTTGACCCTTCCTTTATTCCGGGCAGTTAATAAACTGTTGGAACCAGAGCGACGATTGCAGCGGCGAATTCAGCGGATGGAGCAGGCTTGTCTGGGCGGCAGCTTGAAGAAACTCGTTCAAGCGGCATGGTTGGAACTGGAAAATCCAGTACTGATTGTAGACAGCCGATTTCGGACCCTTGCAATGGAACCAGAGAGGGATATCGGTATTGATAGTTGGGACCGAATCCTGCGGGGGGAAACACCGCAGCAACACGATTTAAAACAGGCTGAATCTCATATTAAAAACTTTTCGGCGCGCAATATCACTGGTCCTCAAATCGTCCCGTATACCGAGCCGGATGGGAGGAGCGTCCGGCGGTTTGTAGCAGCAGTTGTATCGCCAGAAGATGGCCAAAATCATGGAGGATTGGAAGTTATTGAGTTGAATCGGAACTTCACGCAGGAGGATAACATCCTGATCCAGCGTCTTAGCGAGCTGCTGCGTTACTATCTCATACATACACCTGTCAGTGAGTATCATTCGAGTCCAGAAGAGTCCTTTCTGCAGGAGCTTTTATTTTGTGAACCCAGTCAACAGGAAATCATGCGAAAAAAACTGCGCCGTTTTCCGGACTTGGAGAGGCCAGAGATATTTTATTTGGCCCTGATTCCTCTGTCACATGTCCATAAGGTCACCTGCTCCAATCAGCGAGAGCATCTTCTCCATGAATTTCCTGGCAGTTGGCTTTTGCAGACAGAAGAGGCCTTTTTGCTTCTGTTAACCGGTTCAGAAGAGCTGGAAGTCAATACTCGCTTGCAGCGGCTTTTACAGGAGGTTGGACAACGGATGGGACAAACGGTAATTCTTAGTATGCCGTTTTGCTCACTTTTGCAGCTGGGGACGGTATGGAGATTTAATCAAGAAGCAGCAGTTTCCGCTCGTGAGCTGCACTGCGGTGCGGGCTGCCGCAGCGCAGCGGAATTGTATCAAGATGTGTTTGTTCGCAATATCACAAATTCTGCAAATATGCGGGCGTTTATTCATCCGATGCTCTACCGCTTACAGGAATACGACCGTATACATAGTACATCACTGCTCCACACTCTGGGTGTTTATCTGACACAGGAGACGAATCTTCACGAGACGGCTTGTCAGCTCTATATCCATCGGAATACGCTGGTGTATCGTTTGCAGCGCATCCGTGCCTTGTTACAACTGGATCTGGATGATGTTGTGGTTCGGAATATCCTGCGTACTGGTTGTATTCTGCTGGAATATTATCAGAAAGACTTTTGAAATTAGCAGAATAGCAATACGGGGCTGTTGCATAAAAGCAACAGCCCCGTATTGCTTGGGCTAGAAATCTACTTTGATTAGAGCTAAAGTTTGACCCTTATAGCGTTCTTTTCAAAGATGCAGCGATTTTCCGGATGCGCTTATAGATGGCAGGCGAAGAGATACGGTATACTTTGGAGAGCTCAGTTAATGTATAGCCTTCATAGACATATAGCGTAAGTAGTTTCAGGTCCGCATCGGATAAATTTTCGAGTGCGGACAGCAATTCTTCGTTTTCGATCTTTCCGATCCAGGAAAAACGGCTTTTGGTTTCGTGGTAGCTTTCCGTGACAGAAATGGAGTCCTGATACTTCTTGAGAAGCGGGGAATAGGACTCGGCGGTGTTATCAAAGGAAGGCATGGCGATATCCTGTGTATGATTCAAATAGGCACGTTCTCCGTTAAAAACAGACCGGTCATACTCATACATCGCCTGGATGGCTTCCTGGCTCATACCAGCAGCCTCGTACTGCTTGCGGAGAGATTTCCACTGGAGCTCAAAGTTTTTCTTTTCCTTGGCATAATAAAATCCCATTGTGACCTCCAAATTCTCGTTTTTTGTGAAAAGTTGAGAATTTGGAGATTTACGGGTATTTAGCGGCTTGAGGAGACCATTTGATAAGTGAGATACGCACAGACTGTCCTTTCCTGCGCTCACAGAAAAGGACAAAGGGGGCAAAAAAGGAAAGGCCGGTGTAAAGAAACACCGACCCTGTAAATGAACCTGTACGGTTGCCGCGAAAATACGCCCTGCATTTCAAGAAAAGGAGTGGTGCTTAACGGGATGGACCGGCTTTTCAAAACTTGAAAGCCACACCTTTGCTCTTTTCTAGAATGGAGCGCATGGTTTTATTTACTTGTAAAGTCGCTGTGTGGGGACGAGTTTATAGCTGTTTTATCAAAACAAAAAGGGCTGTCTGTTGCGCTTTTACACGCAGCAGACAGCCCCGATTGGCTTTTAGCCGAACCCGATTGCCCGGCTTTCCTTATTTATTTGTACACGACACTTTTTCTGACAGCATAGATTTTTAGAGTCCCGTCTTGTTGACGTTTGATCTCCACATTGTCACCGTGATCGGTGATCTCACGAATCAGCTGGATGACTACCTTGTCATCTTTGGCGATACAAGGATTTTTACTATCGACCCTACGATTGCTCATTACGGAACCTCCCTTTTCTACCTTTTATGTCTCGTCGCGTCTGTGTTCAATAAAAATTGGGTGATTTTATTGATGGAGTTAATACTATCATTTACTGTTTTCTTTGTAAATGCGCATTTTTCCCAAGGTTATACCGGGAAAAATCTCCATTTGGACGAAAATGGAATTTTGACTGATTTTTTTGTTTTCAAATGAAAGAAAGCATGGTAAAATATATAAGGCTCAGTTTTGAAAACAGCATTATTTTGTAAAGCTGTAGTGGATTTGGGCGAGGGAAGATTGCTTGTGTTTCCGCAAGATGGCAGGATGGGGACAATATCACTCTGGGGATGTCAGTGTGAAGGTTAAGATTCTGCGGCGCAGTCATCAAAGCCGTAACCACTGATCGTTTGAAATAAAAAAAGCAAAACCGTCCTGCACTTCTTTTATAAAAGGAGTACAGAGCGGTTTTGCTTTTATTTGCGGAGAGAAAACGCAGGGAGCTATTAGCTGCGGAGCAATGCGACAGCAACGTCGTTCACGTTTGTTCCGGTGGGGCCGGTGAAAATAAGCCCATCCACAGCTTGTAATGCGTGATAGGCATCGTTGTTTTGCAGTGCATCAAAGATGCGGACCGACTGGCGCTGGAGAGCAGCGGCCGTTTGCCCATCCACATATCCTCCGGCTGCGTCTGTGGGGCCGTCGGTACCATCGCTTCCGATGGAAAAAATGCAGGCGTTCAACCCTGCAATTCCAGGAGCTGCAGCCAGAGCCAACTCCTGATTTCGGCCGCCCAGCCCTTTGCCTGTCAAATGGACGATGGTTTCGCCGCCGGCGATGAAAGCAAGCGGCTTTTTCGCCTGCGCATGGGTACGCAGGATGCTGGCAAGGAAGCTGCCTGCTTCCCGTGCTTCACAGCAGAGCTGGTCGGTTAAAAGAACGGGCGTATACCCTAAGGTACGACACTCAGATGCAGCGGCGGCACAGAGCTCACGAACACTTCCGGTGATCCGAGTTGTGATATTCTTCAACTGTTTAGGTGTTTCAACTTGGAGAAGATGCTGTGCCTGTGCAGATAGAGATAAGTGATATTTTTCTGCGATCGCAAGTGCCTGGGTGCAGGTGGATGAGTCTGGGACAGTCGGACCGCTGGCGATCATGTCCAAAGGATCTCCGAGAATGTCGCTCAGTACGATGTTGAATACCTGTGCGGGAGAGCAGAGCTGGGCGAATCGACCGCCCTTGACGGCGGACAGTCGCTTGCGGATCGTGTTGATCTCTACAATGTCAGCACCACTGGCAAGAAGCTGATGGGTGATCTCCTGCAATTCTTCGGCGGGGAGCAGTGGCTTTTCAAATAAAGCACTGCCGCCTCCGGACAGCAGAAAAAGCACAGCGTCTTCCGGACAAAGATTTTGTACCAACTCGATGGCCGTTTGTGTAGCTGAAAAACCAGAATCATCCGGTACGGGGTGTCCTGCTTCATAGCAGCTGACGCCGGGAATAAGTCCTTTTATATGGTTATATTTAGTCACGACTATCCCGCCATCCACATGACCCAAGACATTTACAGCGGCGGCAGCCATCTGCCAGGCTGCCTTGCCCGCAGCCACTAATAGGATTTTTCCAGAGCCTGGACGGAAGTTCTGTAAGGCGCGAATGACGGCTTCATCCGGCAAAACCGCATTCAGACTGGCCCGGATGATCTGATCGGCATCTTCTCGCAGTGACTGGTTCATCATAAAACTCCTTAGCTGCCATGCAGTAGGCGATTGAAAATGAATGCTTTTGTCCTTCTCAAGGTCCAGTTTAACAGAATCTCTGGCTGGCTACAAGCATCGAATGGGATTTTTGAGGTGGATCTGAGTGATTCAGATGATCAAGTGATACTATATTTGGGACTTTTGTGAGGCGTAAAGATCTTCTACTTGGAAAAAGGAAGATACTGCATGAGCCGAAGCGTTTTTGAAGAAAATTATAGTGGTGAGAAGATATCCTTTATGTGGAAATTTGGATGAGAGTTTTGCAGTTTGGGGATTTTGGTAAACATATCAAAAAATACAAGCTTGGATGTGACTTTTTCAACGACATCAAGCGTAACTTCTCGACAAATCGTCTTGTTAAAACAAGATAAGTATGGTAAAATATATAAAAAGTTAGTAGCGTTTGATTTGGACGGATCATCTTCAAAACTCCAGAAAGAAGGGACGTTCTGTGCTGTGGTCAAAATGGAATCTTGACTGCTTGTTATAAATAAAATGTTGTTTTATAGTGGTGTAGAGGACGGCATCAACATGATTTGACATCATGACCCTGGGTAAGGCTACTGCTCGGGGGATTTCACCTGCACAAAAACAGAAAAACTAGCATCTTTTTGATGTTCTCGCAGTCTTGATAAGGACGAGAGCTGTAAACAGAATTGCATCAATTTGAATGCTTTTGGTGCAATAAATTGAAGCTGAAATTTGACCAAGAAGGAGGCGACGGTCTGAAAACGGATTTATCTAAGAAGCAGAGAAGCAGATTTGGAAAGTTAAGCAGGAAAAGGGACAATTAAAGGAGTTATTGCGGAATTATGTCGAAGTTTCAGCATAATGTGATGTTGCGAATCGTAAAGGTCTTGGATGTTTTGATGATCGAGCTGCCGTTTGCAGCTTGTTGGTTTTTGTACTATTCGGAGCAGATCTACAAAAAAGTTGGCTGGAAAGGCAATCTGACGATCTTGGCTCTGTTTTTTATACTGTATATTGTGATAGGTCGCATCTATGATGCATTTTCGATGTCCAATCAGAGAGTGTCAGAGATGGTCTATGGACAGATCCTTGGAGCTATGGCAACCGACGGGATCATGTACATTGTGATCTGCCTTATGTCCGGAAAGGTGTGCAACCTTTGGCCGGGAATTGCTGCGATTGCAGGACAGCTTATTATGGCAACGGCTTGGGCAATGCTTGCGAATAAATGGTATTACATGGCATTCCCGCCGCAGAAAACGGCAATCGTTTATGATGTTCGCCAGGGAATGGAAAAGCTCATCAGCGAGTATGGGTTGGATAAAAAGTACGATGTTCAAGACGGTTCCTTTGCTAAGAAGTTGTATTCCCTGTACCTGACCTATCTGCCGACGGAGAAGTTCAAGTATGCCCTGAAGATGAACGTGGACAACCGTGGCTCTTTCACCGAGTTGGTGCACACCGCCGATTGCGGTCAGGTGAGCATCAATATCAGTAAGCCCGGCATCACGAAGGGGCAGCACTGGCACAACTCCAAGTGGGAGCTGTTCATCGTGGTTGCTGGTCACGGTCTGATTCAGGAACGGAACATCAACACCGGAGAAACGGTGGAGTTTGAGGTTTCCGGGGACAAGATCGAGGCTGTTCACATGATCCCCGGCTGGACCCACAACATTATTAATCTGTCGGAGACGGAAAATCTGGTGACGGTGATGACCTGCAACGAGATCTTTGACCCCAATCACCCGGATACCTTCTTTGAGCCGGTGTAAGAGAAGATACTGGTTGTCGATAGGAGATTTTTATGGAACACAATTTTACATGGAAAAACGACGGGCGCACCAAGGTCATGATTGGCTGCGGCACCCGTCCGGAAATCATCCGACTGGCTGCGGTTATTAAGCGCTGCCGGGAATACTTTGACTGCTGCGTGGTTTATTATAATCAGAATTGGGACAGAAACCTCTCCACCGTTTTCTGGGAAGACTTTGAACTGAAGAACACCTTCGGGGAATACGGACCCGACATTCTGGTGCCCGTGGTAGGCGAGAATCTGGGCGTGACCTGCGGCAATATTCTGGGACGCAGCTATGAGCTTCTGTCCGAATTGCAGCCGGAGGGTTATCTTGTGCTGGGCGATACCAACTCCTGCCTTTCTGCCATCAGTGCAAAACGACTGCACATCCCGCTGTTTCACATGGAGGCAGGCAACCGCTGCAAGGATGAGTGCCTGCCCGAGGAGACCAACCGCCGCATCGTGGACGTGATCTCTGACGTGAACCTGTGCTACTCCGAGTTTGCCCGGAAGTATCTGGCAGATACCGGTTTGCCCAAGGAGCGCACCTACCAGACCGGTTCTCCCATGGCAGAGGTGCTGCACATGAATCTGGACAAGATCCAGAACAGCGATGTGCTGGAGCGTCTGGGGCTGGAAAAGGATAAGTATATTCTGCTGTCCGCCCACCGGGAGGAGAACATCGATTCTGAAAAGAACTTCCTGAGCCTGTTTACTGCTATCAACGCACTGGCAGAGAAGTACGATATGCCCATTCTGTACTCCTGCCATCCCCGCAGCAAGCATCGTCTCGAAAAGAGCGGCTTCCAGCTGGACCCTCGTGTCCGGGTCAATGAGCCGCTGGGCTTCAACGATTACAACAAGCTGCAAATGAATGCGCTGGCAATCGTCTCCGACTCCGGCACCCTGCCCGAAGAGAGCAGCTTCTATCTGTCCATTGGTCATCCCATCGCTGCCGTGTGCATCCGTACCAGTACGGAACGTCCCGAGGCACTGGAAGCCGGCGACTTCATTCTGGCTGGTATTACCACCCGGGAGCTGCTCAACGCCACCGATATGGCCATTGAGATGAAGCAGAAGGGCGTTCTGGGCAAGCCTTGCCCAGACTATGTGGACGAGACCGTGTCCATGAAGGTGGTTCGTATCATTCAGGGCTATGTGAATGTGGTCAATAAGATGGTGTGGAGGAAATACTGAGTTATAAAGTGAGAAAGCTATGCGACGAGTGAATATATTAGGCGTTGAAATTTCGGCTGTTAACAAAGAAACTGCGATTCAATATTTATTAGAAAACATGGACAAAGCAAGAGGAAGATATATTTGTGCTTGTAATGTTCATACTACTGTAACAGCACATGAGAATTTGGACTATCAAGCGGTTCAAAACAATTCATTTATGACTTTGCCAGACGGAAAACCCTTATCTAGCGTTGGAGTTCGTCGCGGGTATTCGGAAATGGGGCGAGTGACCGGGCCTGATTTTATGGAGCAAGTGATTGCAGCCACAGAAAAAAGTGATGCTCGCCACTATTTTTATGGAACAACGCAAAAAAATCTGAATGCATTACTTGAATACTTAAAGGCGAATTATCCACAATTATCCATTGCCGGTTGTGAGCCATCGTTGTTTAGGCCGTTGACGGTACAAGAGGAAACAGCGCTGTGCGATAGAATCAACGAATCGAAAGCAGATTTTGTATGGGTTGCACTCGGTGCGCCACGTCAAGAAAAGTTCTGTGCAAAACTCAGCAAAAATACAAAGGCCGTTTGGATAGCTGTTGGTGGAGCATTTAATGTTATTTCTGGAGTGATTCCACGTGCACCGCAGTGGATGCAGGATCACAGTTTAGAATGGCTGTATCGGTGGAGTAAGGAACCAAAGAGATTATTTAAGCGGTATGTAGAAACTAATTCGAAGTTTGTTTTTTATCTGATAAGAGAAAAGGTTGGAAAAAAGGAATGAAGAAAAAGGTCTGCATGGTAGTTCCGAGCTTCACAGCAAAGGGTGGAATTACATCTGTAGTCAATGGTTACCGGAACTCTCAATTGACAGAAGATTACGATGTGCGATTTATAGAGACTTATTGCGATGGAAGTGTAATTCAAAAAACTTCTAAAGCATTAAGCGCGTATTTGAAATTTATTTATACAGCTTTGTTTTGGAAACCAAATCTTGTTCATGTCCATACCTCTTTTGGAGGAAGTTTTTATAGAAAGGCTTTAATAATTGAGATTGCCTCTCTCTCTAAAATTCCGGTTGTCAATCATGTTCATGGTGCAGATTTTGATGAGTTCTATCGAAAAAAATCTCAGAAAAAGAAGAAAACCATAGAAAAGATTTACAACAAATGCATTAGAACCATCGCACTGTCAGAAGAATGGAAGAAGAATCTTGCAGAAATTGTGCCAGAACAGACAATTAGAGTTGTAGAGAATTATGGTATTTTGCAAGAAGATTTGATCAAAGAGAAGCTTACAAAATCGAATAATAAGCTGATTCTTTTTTTAGGATTTATATGTGAAAGAAAAGGATGCTTTGATATTCCAGCTATTGTAGACCAAGTATGTAGCAAAATACCGGATGCTCGGTTTATTCTTGGTGGAAGTGGTGAAATCGAAAAAGTCAAGCAAAAACTTAGTGCGAAATATAAAGATAATGTGGAATTTCCGGGATGGATCCGAAATGAGCAAAAAAGACAATATTTGAGAGAGGCAGACATTTTTCTCCTCCCTTCGTATAATGAGGGAATGCCTATGGCAATATTGGACGCTATGGGGTGTGGTCTTCCAATTGTGAGTACAGATGTTGGAGGAATTCCTAAAATTGTAAGACAAGGAATTAATGGATATTTGTATAAACCAGGTGATAGTAAAAGCATGGCTTGTGCAATTATTGAGTATCTTACAGATGATGAAAAGAGATTAAAAGCTGGACGGGAAAGTGTTGATGTTATAAGAGAATCATATTCTCTACAGCAAAACATTGATAAACTTGAAAGAGTTTATACGGAAGTGGAGAGATTGAGAAATGATAAGCTATGACAGAAGAAATCTATATAAAAATGGGGGGGGTAATGGAATCAATAAAATCGGAAGCCTCGTATACAGATCAGAAGAATTTGTGCGTAAGGTGTTTTATAAGATTCTCCGAGAAAGTGTAATTAAATCTTCTTTTGGAAGCTGTGGTAAAAATGTACATATTGCTGAAAAAAGTGATATTAAGGGAATTGGCAACATTAGTATAGGAGATGATGTTACGATTGGCCCTCATGCATTGTTGTGGACAACACGAGCAAATATTATCATTAAAGAGAAAGTAATTATTGGCCCAAGACTTAGTATCATCACAGGCGATCACAAGATGAATGCAGTAGGAAAGTACATGGCTGATGTAACAGATGAAGAAAAAGATGACGAAAACGATCAGGATGTCATTATTGAGAAGGATGTTTGGATAGGGGCTAATGTAACAATTCTTAAGGGAGTAACTGTAGCAGAGGGATGTGTTATTGGAGCGGGGACTGTGTTAACTAAAAGTACTCATCCCTATGGCATATATGTAGGAGTACCCGGTAGACGTGTTTCTGAAAGATTTACGAACGAAGAATTAGAAAATCATATAAATATATTGCAAGAAAAATCCAAATGGTGATTTTAATATGAGAACAAAATACACAATCAATGAGCTTTTATTTAAGATATATTTGATATGCGTGATTTTAGGGTCTTTGCTAAGAAATATGTTGGGTGAATGGGAGCCGATATATGATACATACACGTTTGTTAGTAAAGGAAGATGGGGGACTCTCTTTTTAAGTTTTTCAAGTGTTATTATTCTTGTGCTGATATTTAGATGCTTTGCACAATATATAAAAAAAATCCATGCAGGAATAAGAATTGTGATTATAAGTTCGATTTTATATTATTTGATATGGACTGTATTAGCTTTAGATAAAGCGCCTGCTCAATCTGTTTTTTTTGAATCGATTTCTACATCAGTGATTTTGCTGCCAGTGTCAGTGCTACTTGGTTTTGATGATAATATATGGAATATATTGGAAAACAAATTGCCGTATATAAATATACTCTTCTGCTGTTGTTTTTATATTGCTGTTTTTTCTTTTTGGGCTAATTATGGAATTAAATGGCCTATGAATGCGTCATATAAAGGAATATTTTCATGTTGGTTTACATCTGCTTGCATTATGACCTTTATAGATTTCCCCAAAAAGGATAAAAGAAAGCTGATATACTGTAATTTGTTGCTTATTATTGCCGCTGCGTTTATTACACAGTCAAGAGCATGGGTATTA
>OFMH01001598.1_pt1 | contig 11827 bp, 9 predicted proteins | sample 1541761 | NCBI WGS metagenome assembly OFMH01 (sample SAMN04209249, study PRJEB22552) | human gut metagenome | biome: gut; material: feces | host: Homo sapiens | place: USA: Oklahoma
TCATTTACAGTATTGTAGAAACTGCAAAAGCCAATAATCTGAAACCTTTTGATTATGTGCAGCATCTCTTGGAAGAGATGCCAAAAGGGAAAAAAGATGATGGTTTAGATATGGATGAAGACATGATGATGACAGGGATGCCAATGTTTGAAAATGAGTTTAAAAAAATTGTCCAAGATATAATGAAAAATAGATTTTAGTAAAAATAGCAGTATTATGTATAAAAATATACAGTACTGCAGTTTTTATGTTAATATGAAGAAAGAATTAAAGCCACCTATGGATCATTATGTATACAAGGAGACGAAGTATGATTAAATATCCACTATACGTTACGTTAGATACGAACATTTTTGATGCTAATAAATTGGACTTTAGCCAAGATAGTACATTAGGTTTACTTGTTAATCATGTCAAAGCTGGAAAAATAAAGATTGTATTAAGTAACATTGTTTTAAAAGAAGTAGAAAAACATGTCATAAAAGCGAGCGATGGAGTTTGTTCTTCATTTCGTGGACTGCGAAAAGAACTAATAAATGTAGTGTCGGATAAATTCTTGGAAGAAATTGGGATAGAAACTGATTTATTAATGCTGAATAAAGAAGAATACAGGAAAAAGAGCCTGAAGATGTGGAAAAAATTTTTGGAGAAATTAAATCCAGAGATATTGAATTTGTCATTAGTGGATTTGGACGGGATAGTTTCTGATTATTTTGCTATAAATCCACCATTTGAATCTAGCGAGAAAAAAAGAAAAGAATTTCCAGACGCATTTATTGCAAATCAAATTAGAAAAAGATTTGGTGAGGATGAAGTAATTGCCATTATAAGTGATGATAAAGGGTTTAAAAAGGCTTGTGGCTATTCTGAAAATCATATATTTTACCAATCGTTAGGTGAATTATATAATGCAATAAATCGTCAAGAGCGAGAATATAAAGAAATTGTCCGAATAACTAATTCGCTTATAGGCAGGTATATTTCTGAGATAGAGGAAGAAATAAAGAATGAGGATTGTGTTGAAGTACATGGGTTATCGTGTGATAGTGATGGAATAGAAAGTGGATATGATTATAGTGATGCGGAGGTTGTTTCAATTAGAGGTATTAGTAGTCGTGTGAGAAGCATTGACGAGATTACAGATGAAACGGCGTGGGCTACATTATTATGTACAGCAAGTATAGATGTTGTGTGCTCCTATGAGGATTATGACAATGCTGTGTGGGATTCAGAAACTAGATCATATTATTGCTTGGAAACCAGAAAAAATCTTGAGAAACATTTGGCAAGATTTGGAATAAGAATTGAATTAGATCGTAAAGAAAATAATTTGAAAATCGTTCCATTTAAAGTGATTTTAAATGGTGATACCATTCGTGACCGTTTCGAAATAGATGAAGATGAAGAAGAGTATGATGAAATGGATATAATAAATCAAGAGAGAGACCTGTATGGACTGTGCTCGTTGGATAAGTATGAGGACTATTTGAATGAAGAATTAATAGATTCTTCTTTTATGAATGATATAGTATCAAAATTTGAGAAAATTAATGATTTGTATCAAGAATACGAAGATATAGCGTGTATATATGACGAGTTCTTGTCAGTTATTAGAGATACAGAAAAAAGTAACAGTATAAAACAATTGGTATTAGGGATGAAAGATATTGAAGGGTTCCCAGTTCCAACTGATATAAATAATATGACTTCTGATGAAAAAGAAGAAATAGACTTGTGGGCAGATAAATCGTATGAAAGATTGCATAAACTTAGTGAACAACAAGGATTACCAGATAATTTTGAATATGGAGATACGATAGAGATACATAACAGAATGGAAACCTACCAATTTAATATTGGTGAATTTTCAGGAGTAGTAGAAGCCGGTGATCAGGAGGATATTCCGTTATCAATAGAAGATGGGGACGGAAATATAATATCGAAAGGACATGTGACACTTACGGTGGGATATATGGATTTTGATGAAGATGGTGGCGCTGGTGATGGTATTGAGGATGATGTAGAATATTATTACGAAAACATATTAAATACGTTAGAGAATATTGCAGAACTTATCGAACAAGATATTAAGCGAGAGAAGGCTATCACAGATAAAATTGAAAAATATTCAAAAAATAAGAGGGTAAAAAAGGGCTAGGAGTATATATTAATACGAATTGAAGAAAGGACAAGAAATGGTCGAATATTTATGGGATGGAGAAATGGACTGCGGCTGGGAAGACTTAGGTGAAAAAGTGGTGGATATAAGTGGCAAATTTGTTGATAATTTGTTGGATCTAATGCCATTTTCTTATAACGAAGAAGCAATAAAATTAATAACAGAGGAGAGTTTGGGGAGATTTCAAAATCTTGCTAAAAAACTGGCTGAAGAAATACAGAATGGATATTATTGCCAATACGAGGATATGGAGAACGTTAATGATAACGCATTTAAGCTAAATAGCTGGATTTTGCTTGGATCACTCACAGAATCCGCTTTGCAGATATTTTTAGCTTTCTATATGGATGATTATAAAAATTCAAAATGGAAACAATGGGAAAATATTGTTGTGGATGAAATAAAGACTCCTATTATTGATTCGATAAATGGATTAGTGCAACAGGGAGTTCTTACTTCCAAACAGGGCAAATCACTTAAGGAAGCTATTAAAGAAAAAATAAAAGAGCATACAAACGAACATCCGGTTCAAAGAGTTATGTTAGATGAAATCATTCAATATTATTCTTTTCAAAAACTTATGGATGATGAAGAGATATTTTATTTGAAATCAATTCAGTCAAATAGAAATGGAATACACTCTTTTGAAGAGAGAACTATAGGTACATGGGACAGTCTACAGTATTGCGTCAGATTTTGGTGTTATTTATTAGAGTGGATTATGAATCGTTTGCCAGACGTTCCGGAGTAAACGTCAAACCACTCGCCTTGGACAATTAGCATCTTTATGCGATACTCTAAAAAACACGAAAAAACTAATAGTTTTTTAGAGGAGGTAAACTATCATGGATCAACTCACACACAATGTCAGGCGTGCCAATTGGTTAAACATCATAAATCAATGTCAGGAACGACCTGCAAACGTAACCGTCCGGCAATGGCTGAAAGACAATGACATCAAAGAAAAGACATACTATTACTGGCTGCGTAAGTTTCGCAAAGAATCATACGACCAGATGCAACTTTGCCGGAATTTGATGCAAACCAGATGAAAGAGTACCAAAGTCTGAAAAAGAAGCTTGATGAAATTCTATAATATAATTGAGGAGTGGATCCTAAAAGCACACATATATGTTTTCTAGTGTTCGATAATTATGGTTGATTTATAAGCACATATTTTTATGACATATTAAAAAAAGCAGATATGGATCCAATAGTATTACCACCTGTAAGGTTTAATTGAGCTTGGTTGTCAGGAAGCCTTCCGTTTAGCGTGGAATTGCTATAATATAAACCAGAAGTAATAGAAGCAATGGAAACAATGGAAAATTAAGGGTCACTGGATGGGTCAGAGTAGACTGAAGGGGTCAGACCCCATTAAGAAAAGCTTAAGGTCATGATATTATTCCTGAGAAGGTGGAACTGATTAATCAGAAGAAGTTAAGCCACCCTTGCAGGTGGCTTGAATGGATTAAGCGGGATGATCATTAAGAATTTTTTGTGGCAGTTCATTTATACATGAAGAAAGAGAGGAGCCAAGTCCAATGGCTATGGTTGGCCAGCCAAGATCTAAAGCAGTTTGTCCAAAGAGAAAACCTAGTAATATGTAGCCGATAAGTGCAAGTACACCTTGGAGTATTGAGTCACGTATCGTATTGTAGCAATCGGCAGTAAAATTATTTGTAGCCGTAGATTCTTCTGTGCTATTGAGTATATATTTCTGACTTATATAAATTGATATAAAACATGCTGCCATCCCAAGAAGAAAATTATTCTCTTGAATTTTTTCAGAGGTGGCCAGCATGAAAAAGAGGTAGATTGTAATAGCGCATGCAGTTTTTATACCGAGCATGATACATTGATCACACCAGGCCTTTAATTTCTCAGATTCTATGTCTTCTGGGGTAACAATGGAATCTAAAGGAATACTCATAAAGTGACTGGAGAATGATATAATGGCTTCCAAAAATAAGGATAGTATTAGGGCAAATACAATACAAATTCCAAGGTATACAATTCGTGGGTAAGACGAGTGATGGAATACGATGGACCAGATCACTTCTAAAAAATGTGAAAGCACTTTATTATCATATGCAGTTGCATTGGAGGTGTCGGCATTGTCTGTGAGTGCGGCAATTTCTGCTTCAGCATTGGCACGATATTGGTTTTCAAGTTCAGTTTTTTTGTTGCTATATTCAGTGGCGAGAGAACTTTCCATTGTGTTGAAATTCTGAGTGGCGGATTCAGCTTGAGCAAGTAATGCATCAAGTTTATTTTTCGACTTTTTGTAACTTGTATTACCGCTGTTAAAATTAGCAATTTCAGCGTTTGCTGTCTCCATTGCCTGGCGATAAGGTTCAAGACGTGCTGCTTGTTCAGCGTCTAATGCTGCTTTTCCGTCTTGAATATCTGTTTTTAATTGATTTTCAATACGAGCTTTTTCTGTTTGAAATGCATTTTCGTTATAGGATGCCTTATCAAGTGTTGTAACAGAAAAAATCACAGTGCACACGAATGAAATAGCAATAGGGATACTGACAATTATTCGGACCTTTTTCATATATTTGGCGCTGTTGCTGTCTGGTTTATGCTTCCAACGTCCAAGTAAATAATGCAAGTAGAGTTTGCTGTATTCGAGGAGTAATACCAAGGCTAATGCGATAAGAAATGAGGGGATGAACTCTTGGTATTCAGAAGTAAATAATTCTTTGAGTACTGCAAATTCAATTATCGCGGATAAAAGCGCAGCAAAGACACCAACTAAAATAAAAAGAAAAGTGGCAAAAGGAATAAAAATATTGTTGATTAAAATTTTTACAAATTTCATAACTGTAACCTCCAAATTCGACATTCTTTTGTAAGTATTATAGAAAATACTGTAAAAACTGACAAAATTTATTTATAATTATTTTATAAGAAAGCTGATAAAAATAAGTGAAAATAAGTGTTGACAAGAAATGAGGAATGCAAATGAATGACAACAAGATAACTATTGCTGAATTAGACAAAGAGATGAATGACAGAATTATACGCAATGTAAAGTATATGTTTAAGGTCAGAAAAGAAGTTGGGAAAAGTCTAAACGATTTAGGAACATATTGCGAGGAGAAATACAATATTAGTGTTAATACAGGAAATTTGTCTTCACTTTTAAATAAAAAAAGAAATGGGAACATACAGTTAGCATTATTATATTATATATGTGAATATTTAAATGTTGACATGCAGGAGATGATGTGGAAAGAGATGGACGAGGTATCAAAAGTATTTTCAGAATTTTCTGTTACAACAGATAAATTTATAATTGCAGCAAGGGATATGAAAAAATATTTAGGAAGATATTTTTGCTATTTTTATGCACCAGAGAAGCCATCGAGGCATGATAATGACGGAAAGATACTAACAGGGACATTAGAGCTGGAAGAAGGAAATGAAGAATGGGGAGGAGATTTATGCAATGCGACACTTTCTATAGATACAGGGTTAAAGGAGAAAGAGACAGGAGCTAGAGCTGAAAAGAAATATTATGGACAGATGATTGTTTCGAGAAAACTTTCGATAGCTTATGTAGTATTAACGGACAGAAGATTAGGGGAGTTAATGTTTATTTCCTTCCCTTATAATCAGCAGTTAAATCATAAAGACAATATTGGATCAATTGCTTTTGTATGTGGTTGTAGCTCGAATGAAAATTCAAAAATGCCGGTTGTGTATCGAATGTTGTTTACAAGAATTGATTTAAATGAGAATGATGAACTTGATAAGTTAAAGGCAAATCTTTTAATGAACACATCTATAATAAGAATTGAGAAAGACAAGCTGGATCATTTGTTAAATGAATGGGGAGATGGGGACGTTATTAAAAGGCTAATGAATCAAATTACGGAATTAGATTTAGGAATTGAATTGAAAGAATTTTATGAGATAACAGAACACAGTATAAGGCAGATAAATGAAAAAAAGTTAAAAGATATGACGAAAGATGAGCTAATTCTTCAAATTAGAGAGGAAGCAACAGCGGATAAATATAATAAAATAAGTGGGAGTCTGGCAGAGAGAATAGTAAACGCATTATTAAAGATACAAAAAGAACGGGAAGAATAAAAGTTGAAGGGGTCAGACCCCATTAAGAAAATCTTAAGATGTAAAAAGGTATTGTGATTTCATATCGGTGATGATATGATTCGGTCAACACTGCAATGGAATTCGTCAGAAGTAATTGAAAATCTCTAAACCGCTAAACTCCAGCATAGCTGGGGAGGGTTAGGGATAAGTAGAGGTGTGTATGCTGAAAGTAAAAAACTCTTACTTCCGAAGCAAGGATAATTTAGAAAAGGAATGATAAAATTAGTGAAGGACACAATTGTAACAGCTATATCGGATATAGTGATTGGATTAATAACTGAAAGTGTATCAGACGGAAAGATGACCATAAAAGAAAACATAAAGTTTTGGTCATTTAAGAAGAAAATAAAGAAGTGGTTAAGAGAATTTATCAAGAAAAATGATGGAACAATTTTAACTTCTGGGAAGTTTGAAGATTTTTTGAAGTATTATAAACCTATTGAAAAGATATATGAACATCTGTTGCAGTCGAATGGAGACATTACCACAAAAGAAGAACTTATAAATGGCTTAGTTGGACAATTGAAAGTGTTTTTCAATGATGATGAAAGGGAAATTAATGTAATAGATGAATCAGTTGTCAGAGAATTGCTGGTGAAAATATATACAGAATACGAGGAATATTTGACCAGTGGATTATCGGTAAGTGAGCAATATTTGAAAGCTTCTATATTAAAAAATCAAAAAAGCGAGAGTAAGAGACAACTTGAATATAGTAATAATAATATTAGAGAAATTATAGAACATACATCCCAAATTAAAAATCCAGAAGAGGTTATGAAAGTATATGATATTTTAAGTCAGGAAATTAGGAAAGGGAATATAGAACATGTTCATGATTTGCTTCCGTTTTTGAGGAATAAAAATGCGGATATTGATATGGCAATGCAAATAAAATTATCGTTACTCTCTGATTATCAGTGTTTAGATATGGAGGCTTTGGAAGCATGGAAGAAAATTAAAAGCAACTATATTTCAGATGATATAACAAGGATTTTGATTTTATATTGGTTTGATAAAAAAGAAAAAATGACACAATTAGAAAAACTGATTAAAAATTCTGACCTGAAAGAGATTGCAGGAATTATTTCCAGAGATGAAAAAGAAAAGTTCATGAAGCTTGAAAAGAAGAATAGACATCATGTGGATAATTATGAGTTTTCTCTTACTGGACAATATAGCAATGAAAAATGGCTTGTTAATCGAGTGTGCGCATTGTGGCTGGCAGAAAAACCAATAATTAATATTCATGAGCTGATTCAGCAATTATTTGGAAATAATCTGAGTTATATAGAGGAAATATATGTATTAGAAAAAGAGCAGGACACTATTGTTAATACAATTTCATTAGAAAATGTAAAAGAGGATGGACGGGTAAAAGAAATTGGAAAGATTTTGTCTGGAATGAAGCAAAAAATTGCTCATAACAACAATAAGATAAAATTATTGTATTATAGAACTTTTTTGAAAAACCAAGTGGTTCTTGAAGAAAAAAATATAGAGTTGTTGAATGAAATTCCAGATGTACTAAAGAAGGATTCTGCGATTGAAACTATGATGATTCAGTATAAGATAGATTTGGGTTGCATAGATGAGGAAGCAGTTGTGGAATTTTGTGAAAGAGCGGGAACGTATTGGTTATATTGTAATTTACTGAGAAAAAAATGTAATAATTGGAATCAGGTAAAAGAATCTATTGAGAGTCATAATGGTATTCTGGAGAAGGATATATATCTGTTTTTATTATATGTTCAATCAATTCGGGTATGTGATGGTAAGGAAGCGGCAATTACGGAATGGAAGAAATATCAATCAGTTTACAAGGATTATGTAGAGTATTGGTTAGAAATTTTCAAAGTTCATGAGACAGAGCGAAAAATGCTTCCGGAATTATTTGAAAAATGGAAGGATGGACAGTTAGAATGGCTTGATCCGGAAGCAGAAGTTGATTTTGCAAAAGTATTGATTGATTGTCAATATTATAAAGAAGCAATGCAAATAGTAGAGAAAAAAGAAGCATTAGGACAAGTATCACCAGACATATTGAGATTAAAAGCTAAACTTTTGATGGAAGATAATCAGGCAGTAACGGCATTAGATATATTATTAAACATATTTGATAATTTTCAGAGCGATTTGTTTGTAGTAGATGCTACTATTGTTTTGTCATTAAATTTACAAAGAAATATACCACAAAAGGTAATAGACGCGGCAATAAAAATTGGAACAGCAAGATTATTGACACTTGTTGCGGGTATTTATAGCAGGGAAAATAAAAAAGCAGAAGCAAAGAAATTAATGTTAAAGGCGTTACTGAGAAACAAAGATAATGAGATTGGAATATTTGGAAATTATCTTATGCTTCAGATAAGTGATTCGGATAATACAGAAAGAAAAATAGATGGAATTGAAAATGATACTGCAGTTGTGTTACAGGGGGTGGATGGAGAAAAATTAATATATTGCATATATGAAGAAAACATATTGCCAGATGTACCATATATATGGCAGGGAGCAACACACATATACCGAGATCAAGCAATTACAATAGGACTTTTGAGAAAGAAAACAGGCGATCTTGTTATGATAGAAGGAAGAGAATATCATATATCAGAGATAATGCCTGTGGATGGTTACTTAATTAGGCTATGTTTAGAAAAATTGGTGAAAGCAAATGCAGTAAAAACAATATCTATCGAAACTAGGGATGGAAAATTAGATGTAGAAAATTTCAGCAGAGAACTTATGAAATACATTCCTGGAGATGAAAAGGAATTTAATTGGTTAGATAATTATAAAGATTTTTCCAGTTTTCCATTACCATTTGCGATACTTCAGAAAACTGTACGAGTCAATACGGTTCAGTTAATTATGACCTTAGTACAAAGTGAAGATATTATTGTAAGAGAGCGTTATGATGAGGACTTAATTCGAGGACAACAGTTTGTATTGTCTTTTGCAGCTGTGATTATGTTGTATATGATTGGAGTTAAGCCGGAATTCTTAAAAGAAAGACAGGTATTTGTTCCAGAATCAATGAGAAATACGATATTAACTATGTGTACAGACATAATTAATGAAAATGATAAGGAACATGTATCCAGCCTTGGTGTGAGAGAAAAACGTCTTTACATGAATGTAGTATCTGAAAGTGAAAAAGTGCAGATCCTTGGGGAGGCAGCAGCCTTAAAAAATTTTGTGAGTCAGTTAAATACTTGGAGCAATAATCGAGAGTTTTGTGACGTGCAGGATGAAGAACGGGACTGGTTAGATGTATTTGGAATTTCTGATTATGACGCGTTAGCACTGGCTCAGGGAAAGAAAGCCGTTATAGTTACCGGAGAAGTAACGATACATTCATTAATACAGGAGATAGAATTAAATATTTCTGGAACGGGAATACTAAATTTTTTAGTTGCTCTTAAGATGGATGTTTATGTATTACTAGATTGTATAGAACAAATGATTAAATACAGATTTGAGATTACAATGACTGAAAAATGTCTGCGTTATATTATTGATGAATACAGTAAATTGGAAAATCAAGAATTAAAAGAAGATTTTATGTGTAAGTGGATTGATTGTTTGACATTGGCTGAGTCAAAGGGGGATGAGTATAAGGAAGTTTATGCACAAAATATGATGAGAGTGTGTCAGGATATCATAAGAGAGGAATATGAAGTGTTGAATCCAGTGTGGAGGAATTATTTTTCTCTTTGCGTGAAATATAAGTGCGGATTGGAGACAAAGTAGAAACGGATAAAGACTGAAGGGGTCAGACCCCATTAAGAAAATCTTAAGTTGTTAAAAGGTATTGCAACTTTATATCATTAATGATATAATCCGATAAAACTGATAGTAGGAAGCGGATCGGATGAAAGAGAACAGAGAAGAATATCAGAATGAAAAGGAAAAAAGAGAGAAAAGGTTGCTGGCATATGCGGATATGATTCAATCAGCAGTGCAGCAGGATTCTTCCGAAGTGATACGACAATTGGTGGAGGAAAGAAAGAGACAGAGACTAACGCAGCAGGAATTATCGGATATAACCGGTGTGAGAACATCGAATATAGCAAGGTTTGAGGGAGGGACAAGAATCCCGACATTGTTGATGCTGGAAAAGTATGCGAATGCATTGGGAAAACACATAGAAGTAAGTATACGTGATAAAGAGTAATGCGGATGTGGACGCATTACTTTAAAGATAATCATGAATGATAACATCATAAAAGGAGAACGCAAAATAGCAAGAAAATTAAGAGAATGGTATCCGGGTGCAATCTATCATTTGATGCACCGAGGAGTAAGGAGAACAGAGATTTTTTCAGATGAAACAGATTATCAGGTGTTTTTAGAGATATTAAAGGTGGCATTAGATAAGTATCAATGTAAGATACATGCATATTGTATGATGACGAATCATATACATCTTCTACTGGAAACTAGTGAAGATGAGATTGGAAGGTTCATGAAGTGTTTGTCTGAGAGATATGCAATGTATTTTAATCATAAGTACCAGTATCGAGGACATTTGTTTGAAAGTAGATATAAGTCATGTCTTGTGAAGGAAGATTCTTATTTCTTACAGACAAGCAGGTATATTCATCTGAACCCGGTGAAAGCCAGAATAGTGGTAAAACCAGAGGATTACCGATGGAGCAGCTATCAGACAATGATTGCATTAAAAGATGACAGAATAACAGAAAGGAATCGGACGCTTGCATATTTTAAAGACAATAGCATATTGCGGTATCGAGATTTTGTAGAGGATATTGGACATAAATATGTGGTACAAGAGCACGAAATCAAAAAGAGTATGGAGGAGTTACCATTTGATTAATAAATCGGTATATCTTTAAATCGAGCCGTAAAAATACTGGAAGTTAACATATATGAAAAAGTGTTTGGAATCATCTTGACAAACATGTTGAATACGACATATTATAATTACAAAGAAGAAGGAGCATACTAATGTACGAGATCATTTTATATGATACAGAAGATGAAAGATGCCCTGTGCAGGAACTATTAGATTCCCTGGAGCCTAAGTTGCTGGCAAAAACATTGCGGACAATTGATTTACTGGAAATGAACGGACCATTGCTTCGTGAGCCATATTCAAAACCATTGGAGAATGGGATATTTGAGCTTCGTGCCAAGCAGGGATCAGATATTACAAGAGTACTGTATTTCTTTATTGTAGGCAAGAAGGCAGTGCTGACCAATGGATTTATAAAAAAATCGCAGAAGACACCAAAGGCAGAAAAAGAACTGGCAAAGAAGTATAAAGCAGATTATGAACGGAGGTATGGCAATGAGTAGCTATAAAGATTATAAAAAAAGAGCATTGCAGAATCCGGAGGTAAAGGCAGAATATGATGCACTGCAACCGGAATATGATATTATCCAGGCGATGATTGATGCAAGAGTGCAGCAGAATATGACACAAAAAGATTTGTCAGCTAAAACCGGAATTACGCAGGCAGATATAAGCCGGATCGAGAACGGAACAAGAAATCCCAG
>OFMH01001599.1_pt1 | contig 11825 bp, 7 predicted proteins | sample 1541761 | NCBI WGS metagenome assembly OFMH01 (sample SAMN04209249, study PRJEB22552) | human gut metagenome | biome: gut; material: feces | host: Homo sapiens | place: USA: Oklahoma
GTTTTTTATTACCTTTGCATCGGTTTTTCAAAAGAAAGTAGAAGATTTCTTCATTTTAGGGGTAATTGATTTCAGGAAAGCTTGTATATAAGAGTAGAAACAAGAAGAAAATGACGTGATGACAGAAGAAAATGAACAGCGGATGGAACGGCTGTTCCACGACCATTACGAGCAGATGTATCGCTTCGCCTTTGCCTTGCTCCATGATAATGAGGAGGCGAGGGATGTGGTGAGCGATGTGTTCTCCAGATTGTGGGATAAACAGCTGGTTCCAGACCGGGCTTACTTGATGCGGAGCGTGAAGAATGCCTGCATCAATCTCATAGCCAGAAAGAAGAGAGATGAAAGACTGAAACGGCTTCTCCCTCTCTCGGAAGAGAAATTGACGGAGGAAGAACCTTCCCGTCTGGAAGAGCGATGGCAGGCTGCCGTGGATTGCATCGACCACGACCTGACCGACCAGACTGCTTCCGTCATCCGATTGTGCTATCGGGAAGGAATGTCGTATAAGGATACGGCGGAGGAGCTGGGCATCAGCGTCTCGGCAGTGAACAAGCATATCGTGAAAGGTTTGCGAACGCTCAGAGAAAAGTTGAAAGGAAAACAATAACCCTAAAATGAAGAAAGGAAAGAAAATGAAACATGAATTATCTGACATAGATCCTCAGAAGATGGATCCTCAGAAATGGGATTTGCTCCTCGATCTCCTGGAGCATCCCGAAAAGTATTCAGAAACCCAGAAGGATGAACTTCTAGGCGATGAGGAAGTGAACGAACTCTATCAGCAGTTGGTAGAGACCCGACAGTCTCTGGATTTCGCCAAGTCGAAGGAAGAAATGAAGATGCCTTCGATTGATGCAGAATGGGAGAAGCTGAAAGACGAGATGAAGCTGAAAGATGAGATGAAGCTGAAAGAAAAGCAGCAGAAAGAAGAGATGAGTCAGAATGCAGAAACCCAGCAAACCGCCAAGTTGTTTCCTCTCTGGAGTCCGATGAGAAAGGTGGCTGCCGTTGCAGCCGTCCTTGTCGTCTCCGGCATCACCTTTGCTGCCATTCATCTGGTAACCCGTTCTCATCAGGCATCAGATAAGAACAATACCGAACTCGTGTCATCCCGAAAGGATTCTATCCAGCAGGTTTCTGCTCCTCAGAAATCCAACATAGAAGAAAAGACAGATTCTGCAAGTCTTGCCCAGCTCCCATTGGTTTACGAAAACGCTGAGCTTCAGAATATCCTGACTCCTATTGCCGGGCATTTCCATCTCCAGGTAACTTATCAGAACGAGTCGGCTCGCCATATCCGTCTCTTCCTGCAACTGGAGAAGAACATGAGTCTGGATGATATCATCGAACTGATGAATCATTTCGAGAAAGTGAATATTCGTCATGAAGGTCAAACTTTAATCGTGGAATAAGATGAAAAGATTAAGATATATCATGCTGCTGGCAGGTCTGATGAGCCTTTCTCTTCAGACCATCTATGCCCAACGCATCACCCGCAGCTTCCGCAACACTTCTATGTCAGAAGCACTCACCATCCTTGCCAAGAGCACCAAGGATTACCATATCAACTTTATGTATGATGAACTGGAGGATTTCACGGTTACAACGAGTATCGTGAAGAGAACAGCTCCGGATGCCATCCGCCAGATTATGGGCTTCTATCCGATGAAGATGACGATAGATGGCGAAAACATCTTTGTGGAGTGTACGCAGAAGACTCCCACCAAGATGATAGGTCGCATTGTAGATACGCATCATCGCCCTGTAGATTTCGCCAATGTAGCCTTGCTGAATGTTCGTGATTCTTCATTGATAAATGGCGGTGTGACGAATGAGAACGGCCAGTTTGTGATTCCCTGTGGAGCGAGAAAGGCGATAGTAAGAGTAAGTTGCGTGGGCTATCATACCGTTGTTGATACTTATAATACAGGTAAGATAGGTTCAATTACTCTGAAGGAGGCAACGATGAACCTGCAGAAGGTGATTGTGAAGGCGGTTCGCCCCAAGACAAAACTGACTCGCGAGGGATTCCAGACCCAGGTGCAGGGTACAATACTGAGTGATGCAGGTATGGTTGCCGACTTGTTGAAGCAGGTTCCAAGAGTGCGTGTGGATAAGGATGGAAACTGTTCGGTGTTTGGAAAAGGCACACCGGAGATTTATGTCAATGGCAGAAAACTGACCGACAAAAATGAATTGCAAACCATATCTTCCAAGGATGTGAAGAACGTGACGGTTATCACGACTCCTGGTGCGCAGTATGATGCCCAGGTCAATTCGGTGATTCGTATTACTACGGTCAAGAAGCAAGGTAATGGATGGAGTGGTAATTTTCAGGCAAAATATGGTTTTGCCATGAAGAATGCCTGGCAAGAGCAGGCTAATCTCAATTACCGTGTGGGTGGACTGGATGTATTCGGTGGATTGATGTGGTCAGATTCGTATTTCTATGATAAGTTGGGATTGGATGAATATATCAATGGAAATCAGCATCAGATATATCAAAAATCTGCAGGGCGCATAGATGCTAGAAATTATGGACCTGATGCCAATCTGGGTTTCAATTATGAATTCAACGAAAATCATACCATTGGTCTGAAGTATAAGTTTGGTTCTGGCTATACCAAGTATTTTACTGATCAGAATAACTATTCTATCTTTCAGGATGGAGTTCACCAGGGAGATGTGAATTATCTCAACGATGAGTCAGATTCCAAGCAGACTCCTATTCATCAGGCTGACTTTTATTATGATGGTAAGATAGGCAAGTGGAGTATAGACCTGAATGCATCTGCGTTGTGGCGGACGAAAGACCAGATACAGAAAGCCACAGAAACCAGTACTGAGTTGGGCGACCAGATAGTATGTTCTGATAGCCATACCAAAGGAAAGTTGCTTGCTGGTAAATTGGTTGTTTCTTATCCTTTGACCGACCAGTTGAACATAGACTTTGGTTCGGAATACACTAATTCTGATAGTCATACCAACAACCAGAACGAGGGTGGTGTGGCTGCATCCAATGATTCCAGAATCAAGGAACAGAACATTGCCACCTTTGCTGAGGCTGCATGGTCGTTGGGAGATTATTCCCTGAATGCCGGTGTGAGATATGAGCATGTAAAATCAGACTATTATGCCGAAGGAGTGCTCAACCCGGATATGAGCAGAAAGTATGATAATGTATTTCCTAATGTATCCTTGGGATATGACAAGGGCAAGTGGCATTCTTCATTGAGTTTCACGGCGAAGACCTATCGACCAAGTTACTTCCGTCTTTCCGGTTATACCCGATATACGAGTCGTCATTCCTATGAAAGCGGTAATCCTAACTTGCGACCAACGGATGCCTATCATCTGGAATGGGATGCGCAATATTCCTGGTTGAGTTTCTCTGCAGAATATATTTACAACAAGAATGCCTCGGTATATATGATGAAGCCGTTACAGGGCAATAAGGATATAGCTCTGTCATATTATGAGAATGTTGATAAGATTCAGAACCTCAAGTTCTATCTTGAAGCTACTCAGGTGATAGGCTTATGGCATCTTGACTATACGGTAGGTCTGGTCAATCAGTTCTTTGATGCCAGCAAATATGTCAGCGACTATAATGCCAACCGTCCTTCTCTCTATTTGGATTTGGAGAATACCTGGGTATTGCCTCATCATTGGAAGGCTAGATTGGAATACTCTTACCAGTCGCGTAATTATAGCGAATTGGGTGTCAACTATGCATGGAATTCCCTGGATGCGTCTATTTCCAAGTCGTTCCTGAATAACCGACTGGTTGTGAGACTGGAAGCAGAGGATTTGCTTCATGGTCAGAACGAGAGTTGGAAATATAATAATTCGTATGCGCACTTCACCAGAACCGGTATAGATAATACCCGCATGTTCTTGGTCAATGTAACTTATAACTTCAATGCCACCAAGAGCAAGTATAAGGGTACGGGTGCTGGTAATGCAGAAAAGAGCAGATTATAGCTATTTTTTTAACACGGACTAATTCAATTTGTCCGTGTTATTTCTTTCTATGCTTCAGGCTAGGAGGGATGAAGAACTGGATGGAATTGGTAATTTGATGCAGTTATACAAATTTAACGGAAGAGATGTAATGGTTTTGGATAATAATGTGTACTTTTGTACTAGAATAATGATGAAATAAAAACATATTGTAAGAATGAAGACGGTTTTTTGCTCTTTTGGACTGCTGATGGCTGCTGTGCCCGTGTTCGCTCAGAACACTGGGAAGGACTCTATTGTCTCTACTAAAGCTTTGGATGATGTGGTGGTATCAGCCTCCAATATCAGTCGTGTGGGTGATCATCTCGTCATCTATCCCAACAGCCAGCAACGAAAACATGCGGTCAATGGATTCGGGGTGTTGGAAAACCTGAATATCCCAGGACTCATCATCGATGCAAAATCGAATCAGGTGGATGTGATGGGACTGCAAGCCACCTTGTATCTGAATGGGCAGGAATGCGACATCCGGGATATACAGATGCTCCGTCCTCGTGACATCGAGAAGATAGAATATCATGATGCTCCATCTGGAAAATACGCCAAGGATAAGCTTGTCGTCAACTTCATCACCAAACAATACCGATATGGAGGATATGTGCAGGCTGACGGACTGCAGACGATGGGATATGACCATGGCGACTATAACGTTGCCACCAATTATGTAAAAGGTAACAATTCCTATACTGTGTTTGCTGGTGCAAACTATAGTCATATGGATGGTACTGAGACCTGGAACAATGAGAACTATCAGTTTCCGCAATCCCTATTTGATAGGGAGAGCTATAGTAAGAATTCTTACCGGAACCATCAGGAATATATGCAGTTCCGCTATCAGAACCAGAAGGGAAAGAGATATTGGGTGGGCAAGTTTACGCTCGTCAACCTCTCTACTCCAAGAAATGCATCTTCTGGTTTTGCGAAGGAAAGCACAGAGACGGATGTATTCTCAAATATCCGGAAGAAGAGTCTGTCTCCTAAGATTGACCTGAACGCCAACTTGCCATTAAGCAAGAATCAGACGCTTACCTTAGGAGTACATGGCAAGTATTCTGCCAACTCCTATCACCGTCTTTATCAGGAACAGCCTTTCGAGGCAATGACCGATGAAGATGAGAATGCGCTGTCGTTCCAGCTGTCTGCCATCTATAATTATTTCTCTCAAAAGCATTCCTTATCTGTGGAACTGTTTCATTACCACGATGTCTGGAATGCCGATTATTCCGGCAATTGCGAACTATGGCAGCATCTCTGGAAAGGGGAGTCGTTGGCTTTCTTCTCCTATAATTTCCAGGCTAGCAGGCGCTTGAGCCTGAAAACCCGCATCGGGTTGGATTGGCTTCAATATCATCTGCATGGAGACAACAGTTTTAGCCAGCTGTCTCCTCGCATCAATACGAATGTGCAATACCAGCTGAATAAGGGAATGCTCTTGTGGTCATTCAACTTTGTGAACTCCAATCATGGTATGGATGTCATCAACCGGGCTATGATTCAGGTCAATTCCCACATGATGGAAAAGGGAATGCCCGAATTGAAGAAATCACATGACATCAACACCTATTTATATTATATGGGGCGTTTCAACAGGTTGAGTGTTTCTGCCATCGGACAATTCCGCTACAATCATCATCCTGTAACTGATGATTATTATCTGGATGAGGCAAACGGGAAAATAGTGAAGACTTACTCGAACGGTGGAAATGCTCAATATTATTCTGCTATCCTCGCCTTGCAGTACAAACTGTGTAAGTTTGCCAATCTGTCGGGAGATATCAGGTATAACCATGCGGAGGTGAAGACTACCTGGTCGAAGCATAACAACAATTTGACGGGTAATCTTGGGTTGAATATGTTCATGGGTGATTTTGCCTTGAAGCCTTACCTGCATTTTGGCAAGAAGTCTTTAGATGAAGCTGCTTTGGTGATAAACAAGACTCCTATCGACTATGGAATGTCGTGTTCTTACAGCAGGGGCAACCTCTATGTAGAACTTCAGGCAGCATCGCCTTTCAAAAAGCAGGAGAAGCAATATTGGTTGGATTTGCCTATCTACAGTTACAGTAAGAGTATCAAAGACCAGACGGCTTCGCAATATGCCAGCATCAAGGTTGCTTACTCCTTCGACTTTGGCAGGAAGACCCAAAAAGTAGAGAAGGATGTTAATAAGAATATAAACAGCTCTTTGTTAAGAGTGGAATAGAGTTGAATAAAACAAAAGATATAGGAACGGATGAAAATGTTAGATTTTAAGGTAAAAAGATTTGTTGGTATTATATTTCATTTGATTTTAGCTCAAATCTGTTTGGCACAGACTGGTATCGCTAACCAAAATTTCGGAAAGGATACTTTGCAATTAAGGGAGGTTGTTGTTAGAGCAACCCGCCCTTTGGCAAAGTTGAACAGCGAAGGCTTTATGACAGAAGTCAAAGGTACCGTTTTGGAAGAACTTGGTTTTGCAAAAGATGTTATGGGTATGTTGCCTGGTGTACTGAATAATAATGGTTCCATTGAAGTTTTTGGCAAGGGAAAACCAGTCTTCTATATCAATGGACATATTGTCCGCAATAATATAGAAGTTGAGCAATTGAAGGCTAACCAAATAGATAAGATAACAGTTATAACGAATCCAAGTTCACGTTATGCATCAACCGTAGGTTCCATCATAAAGATAACAACCATTAAAAAGGTTGGGGATGGTTTCTCCTTTGATAACATCGCGACTATTGGTTATCGTAATTATCTGTATGGCAAAGACAATTTGGACTTGAACTATAGAATTGACAATTTGGATGTTTTTGGAACGTTGGGATTTGAGAAAGGCAAGAATACGAACTCTAGTAAAAATGTTCAGAATTCATGGCTCTCGTCACATCATCAGCAGAATACGGCTATGAAATCGACACAGCACTCAAACTTGATTGATGGTAAATGGGGATTTGATTTTTCCTCGTCTCCAAAACTCTCATTTGGCGCATTTTATCAAGTATCTTATGCTCCAACAAAGACCAATTCGAGCATTATGTCATCATTATATTCTAATGATGTAATTGAAAGTGAGACTTCTGCATACAAGGATATCAAATTAAGAGATTTGGAACATTTGTTAGATGGATATTGCCATGGGGTTTGGGGAAAATGGAATTTGGAAATGACTTTTGATTTAATGTGGAAAAAAACACATGAAAATCAAAACGTTATAGAGCAAACCGGCATCAATCAGGATTTCGGAATAAAAGATGTTGGGCATGCTAGGTTAATGGCAACGGAATTATATGCGTCACACCCATTTCTTAAAGGTAATTTTAGCTTTGGAGTAGATTTCACCAATAGTAGCCGTGAGGAAAATTCAGAAAGTGAAAATAGCATTATGGCAGGCGAGAACAATAAAATACAGGAGCTTAACATGGCATATTACGTTGAGACTATGCAGCATCTAGGCAATGTAACATTCCGTATCGGTGGCAGGTATGAGCATGTGAACAGTGAATATTTTATAGGTGGCAGAAAAAATCACGAACAGTCACATGTTTATGATAAGTTTTTTCCGACAGCTTCATTGTCTCTGCCCATAGGAAAAACTATGGTGCAGTTGAGCTATTCTAAGCAATGCTATCGTCCATTGTACTCTCAGTTGAGCAACACGGTTCACTATGTTAACAAATATCTCTATCAAAGTGGAAATCCGTATTTGCAACCATCCTATAGCGACAACATCTCTTTGAATTTGAGGTATCGCTGGCTGGCATTAACTGCTAATTATAAAAAGGTGCAAAACCAAATAATAACATCATATACATATTATGATGATGCGAAGACTATTGCTTTGCTCAAAAAGGAAAATTCTAGAAACAGTCTGTCTAACTTACAGATAATGGCTTCTTTTATGCCCGGATTCCTTTGGAAATGCTATTATCCCGTATTGGCATGTGGTGTTGTCTCGCAATTTTACAAGATTGATTACAGAGGAAATATAAAGCACGTGGACAATCCTTTGGTTGTAGTTAAGTTCAATAATATTTTCAAATTCCATAACAACTATATGGCGACAGTAAATTACAGTTGGCGTAGTGAGGGAAATAGTGAGAATATTAAGATGGGGAGTGTTGGACAGATAAATCTTTCTTTGGCTAAGGACTTATCTGAAAAATGGAATGTCAAGTTGTCTGCAAATGACATCTTTAATACTGCCCGCAAAAATACTTTTACCATTTTCTGCGGAATGAATGATGTCTATATTGAAAAGGCTGCGTCTGTAAGGGCAGTGGAATGTATCGTAAGATATAAGTTTAATACAGTTAAAACAAAATATAAAGGTAAAGGGGCAGGGAAAAAGGAAATGGATAGATTGTAACTGTTTAAACTTTATCCTTTCTGGGATATGCTTATCGATTGTTTGTCGTAGTTCATATACCCATATAAATGCAGCTTTATGTTTCAATTTAACAGGATTTTTCCTCCGTTTCTTTGCTAATTCCATCTTTTTCCTTAATTTTGCAGCGGAAACTCTATAATAGATATTTGTAATGGCAATAAGAATGAAGATGAAACTGAAAACGATGAGAAAGATAGGCATCGCTTCGGCTCTGGGCCTGGTGGTGCTCGTAGTGCTGGGACTGTATGGTGCCAGCAACTATATGCTCAATTATTCGCTCAACTATCCGAAGGAGGAGAGAATGACGGCTGAGCATTGGAAGAACAGAATGAAGAACGAGTGCCCCTGGATGATTGGCTGGATGGACTCTGTGTATCAGCACCATTGCGTGAAGGATACCTTTGTCGTGATGCCGTCTGGCTACAAGGCCCATGCCATCTATCTCTATGCACCGAAAACTACGGAAAAGACTGCCGTGGTGGTGCATGGCTATCAGGTGCGCTCCGAGGGAATGCTGCACATCGCCTATCTCTATAATCACGATATGGGGTATAATGTGCTCCTGCCAGATCTGTATGGACATGGAGAGAGTGAGGGCGACCATATCCAGATGGGATGGAAGGATAGATGGGATGTGATCAGGTGGTCGGAAATCGCCAATGAGATTTTTAGAGTGAAGGGTGAAGGACAGAGAGTGAAGGGTGAAGAACGAAGAGCGAAGAATACCCGTCAGGTGATTCACGGCATTTCGATGGGTGCGGCAACCACGATGGCAGTATCGGGAGAGAAGACTCCCGATTACGTGAAGTGCTTTGTGGAGGACTGCGGCTATACCAGCGTGTGGGATGAGTTTGCTGCTCAGCTCAAAGACCAGTTTGGCTTACCTTCCTTCCCGCTGATGAATACCACTTCAGCTCTTTGCCAGTATCGCTACGGCTGGTCGTTTGCCGAGGCGCAGCAGATAGAGCAGGTTCGCAAGAGCACCAAACCGATGCTCTTTATCCATGGCGATAAGGATGCCTTCGTGCCCTACGCCATGCTTCATCCGCTTTATGAGGCAAAGACGAAGGGCCGTAAAGCCATCTTCATCGCCAAAGGCTCCGTTCATGCTATGGCATATCGCGACCATCACGAGGCATACACCCGCATCGTAAGAGATTTTGTTTCGCAGGAAGAATAGTATTTGAATGGAAGAAAAATATCGGTTCATTCTAAAGAACTCAATAAAAAAGGAGAAGATTCTTGTGAGTCTTCTCCTTTTTTATTGAGATATCTTGAAGTGTGATATCTGTAAAGTTATGCTTTTTTGATAATCCAATCTTTGATGCTGCCTGTTGCGCTGTCAAAGTTGATGCCTACCTTGGTGATAGGTTTGCCACAGAGGGCAAAGCGCTTGTGGTAGTTCTTCAGATTCATCTGGCGCATGGCAGCCTGGGCACTCTTGTTGAGCTTTAGCTCAATGAGGTAGAGGTCAGTCTGGGTAAGCAGAACCATATCCACTCTTCCTCTTGGTGTATGTACTTCCACATCCAGAACAAATCCCGTGAGCAGGGTGAAGATGATGTAGAGCATCTGCTGATAATGTCCCTCATGATTGGTTACATGGCAATACGGAATGGTTTCGAAGTAATCCTGCAGAAGCTGCAGGGCACCATCCATATCTTGCTTGCGGATAAGGGATGCCATCTTGGCGATGGTAACGCCTCCTTGCTGGGCACTCTTGCCATCCACGTAGTTGGGCAGGAGATTGTCAAACAGTCCTACTCTTATTTCCTTGTTCGGGATGTCGAGGGTATAGAGCTGGGTATCCTTGTCGTAATTCTTGATGGTGACGTATCCGCTCTGATAGAGCAGTGGGGTGATGGTCTTCATCTTTTCCGTCGGGGCATCGAAGGCTGATTCCAGTGCTTCTGTAGGAGCTATCTCGTTGGGCAGTACCTCAAACTTATTCAGCATATTGATGAGATAGGTAGGGGTACCCGAACTGAACCAATAGGAGCCGAATTCTTTTTCTGCAAAGCAATTGAGCAGACTGTAAGGATTGAAGACATCCGGTGATACCTTGGCAAAATGATAGCCATCGTAGTGTTCCTTCAGTTTGGCGATGGTTGCCTCTCTCGTCAAATCCTGTGATTTCGCAAGCATATCAATATCTTCCTGCATTTGTGTAAGCAGTTCTTCCTGGGTGATGCCGCAGATGCCTGCATAATCTTTGTCCATAGAGATGAGGGTGATATTGTTCAATTCGCTGAAGATGCTTACCTGCGAGAACTTGGTGATGCCGGTAAGAAAGACGAAACGGAGTTTTGCTTCGCAGAATTTCAGAGGACTGAAGAAGTTGCGCATGATGTTTCGCAGAGCATCCAGTTGCTCCTGTTCGTGTGCCACGTCAAGCATGGGCGCATCATATTCATCGATGAGCACAACTACCTGTTTCCCTGTTTTCTCGTATGCTGTATAGATCAGTTCTGTCAGTCGGTTGTTGGCATCAATCTGTGGTTGGGTGATACCCCATTTTTTCTCTTCCATTTCCAGGATGAAACCGAGGTATCTCTCCAGCTGGTCCTTTTCCATGTGCTTACCTCCGCTCAGGTCAAAATGCAGCACAGGATATTCTGTCCATTCTTTCTCCAGCTTTTCTATGGCAAGTCCTTTGAACAGGTTTCTCTTTCCCTCAAAATAGTTTTTGAAGGTGGAGACCAATAACGACTTTCCGAAACGGCGTGGTCGGCTCAAGAAGAAATATTTACCGTTGGTATGAGCCATGCGGTAGATGTATTCCGTCTTGTCGATATACAGTTTGTCTTCTTCTCGAATTCGTTCGAAAGTCTGTATGCCCAAAGGATATAGTTTTGTTGCCATAATCTTTCTTCTTTTTTAAATCTTACTGCAAAAATACAATAATTATTTGATATGGCAAGTTTTTTGGGGAGAAAAGTTCTTGGGAAAGTGATAGAAAGCCCGAAGGCGAGGAAATCCCCGCCTTTTATTCTCCTATGTGTTGTCCCACCACATACCCCGTGGTCCAGGCGGCCTGCAGATTGAAGCCGCCAGTGATGGCATCGATGTCGAGCACTTCGCCGGCAAAGAAGAGGTGAGGGCACACCTTGCTCTCCAGGGTATGCAGGTCGATGTTGCTGAGGCTGATGCCGCCGCAGGTAACAAACTCCTCCTTGAAGGTTCCCTTGCCGTTTACCTGATAGAGGTCGTTGGTGAGGGTGTCTATCAGCAGGTTGCAACCCTTCTTTCCCATTTCGCTCCATTTCTTTTCGGGCGCATATCCCATCTTCTGAATCAGGAAGAGCCAGAGGCGGGATGGGAGATTGTAAGGGCGGATGCTTGCCAGCTGCTTCTGCGGGTTGGCGATGATGATGCCCTGGATGTTCTCTTCCACCAGCGAGCGGTTGCTCTCGTGTACCCAGTT
>OFMH01001603.1_pt1 | contig 11791 bp, 6 predicted proteins | sample 1541761 | NCBI WGS metagenome assembly OFMH01 (sample SAMN04209249, study PRJEB22552) | human gut metagenome | biome: gut; material: feces | host: Homo sapiens | place: USA: Oklahoma
TTTCTTCCAAAACCCGTTCTATTTTGCGTATCCAGTGCTCATCGATTTCCACTTTTTCGGCATAAGACTTGAAGTTCATCACCACGTCTTCCACTTCTTCTATGATATTAGAAGCATTTCTGATATCCGGTCTTTGTGCAAAAAGCATCAAATCCTGCTTCGTTATATTCTTTCGCTTGCCAAGAACCGTAAGTTCATGGTTACGATAGAAATGCGAATCAGGATTACCTGCACAACATTATCTTTCATTTCTTACCCTTTCCTTCTTTTCATTCATTTTCTTCACTTGGCTAGGCAGCATTGGCAGTGGCGGCAAGAGTTTCTCTGCTTCCTGCAGGAATCCAATGCTCCTCAACAGAGAAAGAATAGTGCCAAAGCCTATGTTCTTAGCTTAGCCTTTTTCAAACTGGCTAATGGTGAAAATGCTCACACCAGCCTTTACAGCCACCTCTTTCTGAGTGAGATTGCTGAACAGACGATATTGCTTGAATCGTCCTCCTAATTCAGATATAATCTCAGAATTAGACTTTGCCTCTATACCATATTCCGTAATCATGCTGCAAATATAGTTATTTCTTTATTTATCGCCCAATATAGGGTTAAATATTTAAATATCTTTAGTTATTCCACCCGTAACATCTTTGTCGCAGCTTCGTCAATGCCTTTCAACCTCATTGCAACCCCTGTGTAATATAACCACCGTACCTTTGCAACCGTAATCAAACGATATAGGTTATGAATGCTAAAAGGGGAATTATTATATTAGGATTGCTCTCGGCGGTAAGCATACCAACGTGGGCGCAACAGATTAAGGGTGTCGTAATCGATCAGAAATCGAAAGAGACACTCATCGGTGCAGTCATCACTGTGGATGGAACCAACGTGAAGGCTATCACCAACATCGACGGAAACTTCCAGATCGATGGATTGGATAAAGAAAAGACATATACACTATATATTAATTATGTAGGATATAAGACTCAAAAAATTGACGGGGTTCAGGCGAAGGACGCAGACCAGGTGATCGCGCTGCAACCTGATGAACAGCAGCTGAAGGAGGTGACCGTTACCGCAGTGGAAAGGCGTAATACGGATGCGGCAATGATACAGGTGGCCAAAAACAGTCCCGTCATCGTGAGCAATGTTTCGGCACAGGAAATATCTCGTACTCAGGATACGAATGCGGGTGAGGTGATACGCCGAGTGCCAGGCGTGAGCCTCATCGACGATAAATTCGTGATGGTTCGTGGTTTGTCACAGCGTTATAACAATGTGTGGGTGAACGGAGGAGCAGTGCCTAGTTCTGAGGCTGATTCCAGGGCATTCTCCTTCGATATCATCCCAAGTTCGCAGATTGACAACCTCACCATCGTGAAGTCGCCAACGGCTGAATATCCTGCCGATTACTCAGGCGGTTTCATCATCGTCAACACCAAGGAGATTCCGGCAGAAAACAGTTTCAATATCGCCGTGGGCGGAAACTGGAATACATCTTCTGCCTTCAAGAACTTTTCTTACTCAAAAGGTTCCGAAACCGATTTCCTAGGGTTCGACAATGGCTTGAGAAACCTGAATGGGGGCATCCATGCTGACTTGAATCCACAGCTCGATGCCAACGGAAAACCGGTGGGCGATTATGCTACTTCGCTCCTGGGCAACGGATTCAACAATGATTGGCTCATCAAGAACAAGAAGCCTTTGGGCGACTTGAAACTGGCAGCCAGCCTGAACCAGCGCTGGATGCTAGGCGGAAGAACACTCGGCATGCTCGCTGCCTTGAACTATACCAACGAATACCGCACCTACGAGAACATGGAGAACAACCTCTATGGCATCTATGATGCGGCAAACGACAAGCCGAACTATCTTCGTCACTCTGTTGACGACCAGTATAATAATAACGTGAGACTCGGAGCAATGCTCAACTTCACCTTCCTTTCCAAGGACGGCAACCACAAGTATCAGCTCAAGAACATCTTCAACCAGTTGGCTACCAGCCGATATACCTGGCGTGATGGCGTGAGCGCCCAGTCGAACCTGGAGCGGAGCGCAGAGTATTACTACCGCAGTAGAACTACATATAACGGTCAGCTTACCGGCAAGCACACCTTCACTAGCGACGCCCTTGACTGGAGCATCGGGTATGCGTATGCCAACCGCCATTTGCCTGACCGTCGTAGATTCCTCATCGACGATGCTCTTGAATCGGGCGTTTATGCCCTGAGCACCGGCAACGACATATCCCGCGAGTGGACTCAACTCGACGAACACATTCTCTCTCTTGGTATAAATGATAAGCACCACTTCAAGTTTGGCAACTTTGAGCCAGACTTGCAAGTGGGTGCCTACGGGGAGTATCGCAGTCGAGAATACCAGACTCGCAACTTCATCTACAATTGGAATGTTTCAGCTAACAATATGCCATCCGACTTCCGCCACAGCGACATCCCTACCCTGCTCTCCAGCGATGCGAACATGGGTTACGACAAGCTGTATCTTCTGGAGGAAAAGCAGATGCGCAATAACTACCGCGGACACAACACCTTAGGCGCCGGATACCTGGCGATGTCTCTCCCCTTTGGCAAACTCGGCATCCACGCCGGTGTCCGCTTTGAGCATAATGACATGGAACTCATCTCCAATTCCCGTGACTACGAGAAGAGCGAATCGAGCCGCCATTACAAGACCGATGATGTTTTTCCATCTCTCAATACAACATATAAGATCAGCGACCAGCACCAGGTGCGACTGTCGTATGGCCGCAGTATTAACCGCCCTGAATTCCGTGAAGTGTCGTCGTCGGTGTATTACGACTTCGACCTTGCCAGCAATGTGCAGGGAAACACTGAGTTGAAGAACTGTTATGTCGATAATCTCGACCTGCGATATGAGTGGTATCCATCCCGTGGAGAGCTCATTTCGCTGGCAGTCTTCTACAAGCACTTCAATTCTCCTATCGAGTGGACCTACACGGTGGCAGGCGGCACAGACTTGATTTATTCCTACAAGAATGCAAAGAGTGCCAACAATTACGGTGTGGAACTGGATATCAGAAAGAATCTCGGATTCATAGGATTGAAGGATTTCAGCTGGTCGTTTAACGGTGCCCTGATTAAGAGCAAGGTGCAATTTGAGAAGGGTTCGAAGGAAGAAGACAGACCGATGCAGGGTCAGTCGCCATACCTTATCAACACCGGTATCTTCTATAAGAATGAGCCTTTGAAGATGGATATCGCCCTGCTATACAACCGCATAGGCAAGCGAATCATCGGTGTGGGCAGAAGCGAGGGAAGTACGGGCGATGACTCCAATTCCCGAGTGCCTCACAGCTACGAGATGCCTCGCAACACCATCGACATCTCGCTGGCTAAGAAATTCGGCAATCATCTGGAGCTGAAGCTCAACGTAAGAGATCTTCTTGCAGAAAAGATATATTACAAGCAGTTTGCTGATGTAACGTATAGCGACGGAAGCAAGAAGCAGGTGGAAGAGATTTCAAGATGCTACAAACCGGGCAGAAACATCGGTTTGCAGGCAATCTATAAATTTTAAATAATAAGAATAATTAGATGTTTGTTTAATAAAACGAGAAACAATGATGAACAAGATGTATTTCTATGGATGCATGGGCATCCTCGCAGCATCTGCCATGTTGAGCAGCTGCAGCAGTGACAATGACGATCCAACTCCTTCTCCAAATCCAGGACCAGAAGTAGTTTACAAGTGGACAACCAATGGCGGCTTGAAGGCTTGCGACCACATTCTCTTCGGAACAGATGACAAGGAAAACGCCAGCGGTACACAGATTGGCAACGGAGACCAGGAGTTCGTCTTCACAGGCAAGCAGACTTTAAAGAAAGGTACTTATCTCCTCAAGGGATGGGTATATATTGCAGATGGTGCTGAACTTACTATCGAACCAGGAACTATCATCAAGGGCGACAAGCAGACCAAGGCGGCTCTCATCGCAGAGCGTGGCGGTAAACTCATCGCCAAGGGTACAGCCACAGAGCCTATCGTCTTTACATCTGAAGAGGCTGCCGGCAGCAGAAAGCCTGGCGACTGGGGTGGCATCATCCTCTGCGGTAAGGCTAAGAACAACCAGACTGAGCAGCAGATAGAGGGTGGTCCTCGTACCAAGCACGGCGGCGCAGATGATGCAGATAACTCAGGAACTTTGAGCTATGTACGCATCGAGTTTGCCGGTTATCCATTCCAGAAGGATAAGGAGATCAACGGTTTGACCTTCGGTTCTGTAGGTTCCGGCACACAGATAGACCACGTTCAGGTATCTTATTCCAATGATGATTCCTTCGAGTGGTTTGGCGGTACCGTAAACTGCAAGTATCTCGTAGCCTACAAGGGTTGGGATGACGATTTCGATACCGATAACGGTTTCTCAGGAAAGGTGCAGTATGGTCTTTCGCTGCGCGACAGCAAGATAGCCGACACCTCTCAGAGCAACGGTTTCGAGAGCGACAACTGCACCGATGGTGCTACCGTGGATCCTCGTACCAAGGCAACCTTCTCTAACATCACCTTCGTAGGTCCTAAGGTATTGGATGATAAGTTCCAGAACACCACCGATTATATCACTGCCGGAGCATACAATCCAAACAACGGTTCAGCCCTCGGCAAGTTCCAGTCAGCCATGCAGATTCGCCGTTCTTCTAACCTCAACTGCATCAACTCGGTAGCCTTAGGCTGGCCTATCGGTTTGATTATCGATGGTGAGAAGGGAAATACCGTAAAGGATGCCAAGGAAGGCAAATTCAAGCTTCAGAATGTATATTTCGCAGGTATGGATGCCGTTGGTACTGATGCCAACAAGAAATATGAGGATTACCTCTACGATGCAGCCAACAAGAAGGATCTTGACAAGAATCAGAAGTCATACAGCAACACCTTCTTCTTTGCAGAGCCAAGCAACAAGTATTTTGATTCATGGACCTCATTGGTTGGTGCAGATGGTTATACTCCTATCGCTGGCAGTCCGTTGCTTGGAGCTGCAAGTTTCGTCGGCTGGACAGGTTTCGACACCGTAAGCTACATCGGAGCCTTCGATGGCAGCAACAACTGGATGAGCGGTTGGACCAACTTTGATCCTCAGAATGCGAAGTACTAGAAAAAGATTAGTACCAGAATTAGAATCGCTAATTTCTATTTTGACTATAAGGTTTTCTTTTATTGGAGCATGGCGCAGTGATTTGCGCCATGCTTTTTTTGTTGGGTTATGGAGGGCATTGATTAGAAAACATTTTTATTTTTGATGTTAACAGAAAGTCTTGATTGCAATCAACAGCCACTTTTAGAGTCGTTGAGGCTGCTGATCGTAATCAACAGATACTTTTAACCTCATTGAAGCCATTGACTGCAATCAATACCTACATTCATGTGCCGTTGGGACCTTTGATTGCAGTCAAAGGCTACTTTCAATTACCGTTGGATGTTTTGAATCCTGATTCCATGCCCGCAAAATGTAAAGATGCCTGCTGATTCCAGTTTATAGCAACTTTTTGTTTCAAAACATCCCAAAAACTAGCATCAAAATCTTTTTTTATAGGAAAAAACTATCTTTTTCTCACAATATGATAAAATTTTCGTAATAAGGTGGCGGTTTTCTCGATAATTTTTATATTTTAGCCATTGCAATCGGAGGAATCCGACAACGCACATAACGAATTGTCAAATTAAAATCTTTAACATCATGAAAGAGATTTCAGACATCAACATCCAACGCATGAATAACGGTGCGCATTTCACGTTTGTAAGTAACATTCTTGCCCGTGCCGAAGCAGACGCTGCCGTCAAGGAAAAGGCTTCGGAACTAGTCAGTAATTTCAAGGCTGCAGTTACAGCAGAAGACGAAGCCTTGAAAATTTCACAGAAAAGTCTCTTGACTGATGATATAGCCAAGGCTGATAACGACCGTGATGCTCTATACGCTGGCTACAAGAAAGCCGTTGAAGGCTTCCTCGCCATGCCGGTTACCGACATGGCTCAGGCTGCAAAGGTCCTATCACAGCACATCAAGGACTACAAGATCAACACCGCCGGACAACTCGACAAGGAGACAGGTCTTCTGGTCAACTTCATCACAGACCTCGAAGGCAAGTTCTCGGCACAAGTCACCACGCTAGGCTTGACGGCATTCGTAACCAACCTGAAGGAAGCCAACGAGCGAGTAAGAACCCTCACCCTGCAGCGCACCAACGAGAAGATGGGCATAACCGTAGGAGCATTGAAGACCGCCCGCACAGCCAGCGACGATGCTTACCGTGCATTGGTGAAGATGGTGAATGCCCTCGCCCTGGTCTTTGGCGAGAAGGACTACACCTCGTTCATCGACTACGCAAATACGGAAATCACTCACTACAAGCGTGAGGTGCTCAACCAGAAGTCTACCTCCCCTTCCACTTCGGGCGGCTCAACAGACGACAGCAACAAGCCAGGTGGCGGATCAGACTCGTCATCAACCGGCGGAGGCTCAACGACAGGCGGAGGCTCATCTTCTTCTGAAGGAGACGGCGGCGACGTTGGGTTGTAATTAAAATGATAGCTTTTATTGGGTATTCCCCAGTTTTTGCGTTAAAATTTCATAGCAAATTCTTTATTACCAATACTTTTGATTAATTTTGCAAGCAAACTCATAAAAGAGGGTTCGTCATATACCGATGGCTCACCCTCTTTTGATAGTAATAGTTCACGGATTGTCAAACTTTAAAATAGAGTAAAATAAGAAACAGACATTATACAAGAATGAAACGCTAAGGATTGTGCCATTCTCAGAATAGCCATTCCTCAACAGAGACATTAACCGAGGCTTGCCTCGAAATCTTTAATCCAGCGTTTCCGTTCTATACTTTTTGGATATTGAGCTTTTATGCTCTTGTTCTCTAATCATGAATACCGCCAACATTCTACACACGAGAACAAGCAGGCAGAAAGTTCACGCTCATAAGGCGTGGACTGTTCTGTGCTTGTTGTGTGTACAGGTCACTTGGCGGTAACCTATGATTAGACAAGTATCAGAATGGTTACACGCCTTTTTTTGCACAAAAAGATGTTTTACAAAAAATATATACTCATTATTGTTGCTTTATTATCATCAATAAGTACATTCGCAAAGAACTACGATGTTCAATTAATAAATGGTATTTATTATTATGTCAAAAATAATAGTTCGCATGGAACGAATTTAGTTGCATATGTTACCGATGTAGCTTATGCTCCATCGGTAACCGAATTAACGATTCCTCAAACTATCAAAGCTACATGGTATGATATTATTGGCAATAAAACTAGGGACTATGAAATAAATGTCACAGTTGTTGGTATTAAGCACTCTTATGCAGACCTTTATGTTCTAAAAAGATGTATTAATCTTAGAACTATAAGTTTACCTTCATCTATAAAGGAAATCGAATATGGAGCCTTTGATAATTGTTCTTCCTTGACTGACATTAATGTTGATGAAGACAATGCTACTTACTGTTCTGTAAATGGCATACTCTACTCCAAAGATAAAACAAGTTTAATAAGAGTACCTATAGCCAAGCAAGAAGCAACAATAAACAATACAACAACACTTATATGTTCTAAAGCATTTTTTAAAACTAAAGTAAAAGATATATTTATTCCTAAAAGTGTTGAAAGAATTGGCGATTATTCATTTACTTCAACCTCTAATCTAACAAAAATTCAAGTAGATTCTGAGAATAACAGTTTCTATTCTGACGGTGATGCGCTTCTAACAAAAGAGCAAGACAAACTTGTATTCTTATTTGGTGGGGTAGAATTCTATAGTATCCCCCAAACTGTTACCGAATGCCAAGATGGAGCATTGAATGACAATAAAACGGTCCGAATAATAGTTCTACCAAATTCATTAAAGACGACACCTGATTTCACGGGATGTACAAATTTAAATTGGATTTTCTCATTCAGATGGACGGACTATTCTAAATTACCGATTAGCCCTACGTTATATATGCCATCTACATACATAAATTCAAAAGATGCCTCAAATAAAAACATAGTTTCGCTTGCAGACATAACAATGTCTCAATCTAAAATAAACGTTTCGACAAAGGATGTAGTTTGGTTTACTTTAAAAAAAGCATCTATAAACTCAGAGAAGCAAAATACTCCTACAGACGAAGTTATTAATTTTTCGCATTTAACCCCCCAAAAGACTTATATGATAAATATCCAAGGTGTCTATAAGTCTTTCATTGGAGGAAGCAAGGAGTTAGATATTGCAGGATGCTTCCCTGTGTCAACACTTGAACCGATATTGAATATAGAGTCATCTAAAGTAACTAATACCACTATTGTAGCAAAAGGTTCTTATGAAGGAGATATGACTGTTACAGAACAAGGATTTAGTGGATACGAAGACGGTAACAAGTTAAGTCTCAACTCTCTGCAACCTGGGCAGAATGTGTATCTGACCTACACAATAACAACCGATGATGGTAGTACTTTTAGTACATCCAAAACTATTCAGACTAAAAATGTTGATTTGAATATTACAACTACATTAAGCAGCACATCTTGTACGCTAAAAGGTTCATATGACAACATCGATGCCACAATCCTCGAATCAGGATTCAAGGAAACAAATAGCGATGTCTTAAAAATCACAGGTCTTGACCCCAACACCTCATATTCACGAACATATTATGTAAAGACAAAAGAAGGAGGCACAGTTTCCAAGACTATAACTTTCAAAACAAAAGAACTTAAGTTGGAAACGCTTCAGCCAAAAGGCGTCACAAATACCTGTTCGATTGTATCTGCAAATTCCAATATTGATGATGACGAATTAACGGCAGGATTCCAATGGAGAAAATATGACGCTCCTAGTTCGTTGAAGTCTAACAAGGGTTATGCTACAGTATATGATGGTACACTTGAAGGTTATATAAAAAATCTTCAAACCACCTCTTACTATAAAATCAGAGCCTTTTATAAATCACAGACTGACAAATACTATTATGGCGAATGGGTTACTTTTGACCCAAGTGACTTCAGTTATTTTGAACCAACGGTTCACACATATAAAAGCGTAGATATACAAGGCTCTTCTGCAATTCTAAAAGGTGTTGCTCTTCAAGGTTCAGATGAGATAACAGAACAAGGATTCGAATATTGGAGCGGTAGTGCAAATACAAGACAATCTAGCATAGGCAAACAAATTGTGTACGCAAATGGGCAAAGGATGGAATCGGAAATTACAGACCTTGCTCCTAATACCGTTTACTATTATAGAGCCTTTGCTAAAACAGCCAAGAATACAACATATGGAGAGACTATGCAATTTGAGACCCCGATAACTTCATCAATAAAGCAGAATGTAATCAGTAACAAGAATAAATTGCAAATACTGGTTAGAAACAGCAATGGTCTTCAAATATCCGTAACTGGAACAGAAGGGAAATGCTCTTACAAGGTCTTTAGTTTGGCTGGCAATTTAGTCTCCCTGGGAACTTTGTCTGCTGATGGAGAATGGCATAATGCTAATGATACGAAACTTCCAACAGGCATTTACATTATTCGAGTATGCGATGGCAAGAACAATGCATCAACAAAAATAGCTTTGAGATAATCACTTCAAATACTTCAAGAGGGTGCGCCATTAGTCAATGACGCACCCTCGCAATAGTAAAAAACTATCAAAAAAGCTTGACAACACTAGCGATGCCGTGACGTTCTCGCCAACTCCCCCCCTATCATTCCTCTTCAATCATCCAATCCGCAATATTGCCCTGGGTAGAATCAAAGTTGATACCTACTTTTACTATAGGTTTTCCGCAAAGCGCAAAGCGCTGGGCATAGTTCTTTAGGTTGATTTGCTGCAAAGCCGTCTGGGCATCCCTGTTCAGCTTCAGCTCTATGATATAGAGACGGATGTCGGTCAACAGCACGACATCTACCCTTCCATTGGGAGTGTGCACTTCTACATCTACCACATATCCAGTCAAAAGCGAGAAGATGATAAACAGCATCTGCTGGTAATGACCTTCATGGTTGGTGACATTGCAATATGGCACAGTTCCTAGAAAGGTCTGGAGCAACTGTAATGCTCCGTCCATATCATCCTGACGGATAAGCACAGACATCTGAGCGATGGTGACATCTCCATTCTGGGCAAACATTCCTTCCAGATAGTTAGGAAGAAGACTCTCGAACAATCCTACTTTGATTTCCTTGTTCGGCAAATCAAGAGTATAGAGCTTGCTGGTCTTGTCATAATCTTTGATGGTAAGATAGCCACTTTGGTATAGCAAAGGGGTTATGGCCGTCAGGTTCTCTGTCGGGGCATCAAAGGCTGATGATTTGGCATACATCTTTCCAAGAGTTGCCGGCAAGACATGAAACTTCCGCATCATGTTAATCAAGTAGGTTGGAGTGCCGGAAGCGAACCAGTATGAACCGAAATCCTGATTGGCAAAGCAGTTGAGCAGACTGAACGGATTGAATATATCTGACGATTGGGCAGAGAAATGATAACCATCGTAGTTCATTTTCAGTTCTTCGATGGCAGTTTCTCTTGTGGAGCCTAGCGATTTTGCCAATTCATCAATGTCGTCCGACATCTGAGTGAGCAGCTCCTCCTTGGTGATTCCACATATTCCCGAATATTCCCTGTTCATCGAAATATTGGTGATATTATTCAGCTCGCTGAAGATGCTGAGTTGCGAAAACTTGGTGATACCGGTGAGGAAGACAAAGCGGAGATATGGGTCGCAATCCTTCAATGGACTATAGAAATTACGCATGATATTGCGAAGATCCTTGAGATTGTCATCCTCGTGTGCTACATCAAGAAGAGGAGCATCGTATTCATCGATGAGCACGACCACCTTCTTTCCCGTCCGTCTGTACACATTCATAATCAGGTTTGCCAATCTCACATTCGGATCAACAGCATCATTTTCTATACCAAACTTCTTTTCATTCAAGCCGATGATATAGAGCAGGTATCTTTCCAGTTGCTCCTTCTCCATGTGTTTGCCCATAGCCATACTGAAATGGAGCACAGGATATTCTGTCCAATCCTGCTCCAGCTTTTCAATGGCAAGTCCCTTAAAGAGTTCTTTCTTTCCTTCGAAATAACTCTGTAAAGTAGATACAAGCAAAGACTTTCCGAAACGGCGTGGTCGTCCCAGAAATATATAGTTGCTGTCAGAATGTGTCATGCGGTAAACATATTCTGTCTTGTCGATATAGAGCCGGTCTTCCGTGCGAATCTTATCGAAGGTTTGTATTCCTATAGGATATCTTTTTCTTGCCATAATTCTACGCTTGATGATATTACAACTGCTTATCTTGCATAAAGCCACTGCAAAGATACGAAGTTTTTTTGGAAACTCTATTAAAAAAGAAGAAATATTGGGTTATCATTTTCAATAATAACTCTCGGGAAGATATTTATCTCATTTTTTCCAAAACAAAAAAGAACTTGAAGAAGATATTTCATATTTTGCCTACATGTTTCAAGAAGATGCATATCTAGCTTCAAACGTTGATGTCCTGAAACAGGACATCAACCTTCATCTGTCTTAATCCATGAACTTAATCATATCCTGGCGTCTTGGCTTTGCCTCCGGAGATTCGTCAGGATAACCCAGGGCGATGCAGTAGAGCAATTTGTAATTCTTGGAGAATGCCATGCGGTCGAGGTAAGGCTTGGCTGACGGCGAATCCAATATCCAACGGGCAGAACTGCCCAGGCAGCAGGAACCGATGCCCCTTGACCATGCTGCAAGAATGATGTTCTCGCCAA